>MDTC01183806.1_pt1 | contig 11267 bp, 1 predicted proteins | sample 811181 | NCBI WGS metagenome assembly MDTC01 (sample SAMN05326644, study PRJNA326480) | marine metagenome | isolation source: seawater | place: Pacific Ocean: North | collected 2011 | reverse complement strand
CAGTATTTGATGTAAAATCTTGATTTTTAAATTTCCTATTATATCCACTACTTGCATAATCGTGTACTTTTTTACATCTACCCGTCCAACAAAAAGGTAATAATCCTTCTTTTTTAAAGTGTCCTGTTTTATTAATAGCACCCGAACCTAGAGTATTAGGAAAAATTAAATCAATTATAGAAGATATTCCAAAACCAGGAGCAATATAATCAATTGGATGAGGTACTGTTGAACCGAATGGATTACTATAATAAGCATAAGGTAATCTTGGAGCTCCAGATGTTCCTATAAATGACCAATTAAAAGGCATACATTCAGAATCACTTCTTACTTCTTTAACCCAATCCCATTCTGAGTTATTATTACCAGCAAATCTTTGTGCATAATATGAAGGAACATCACATCCTAAAGCATTCCATAAAATAACATTTTGAAAAAATTTTATAGGACTTACACCTTTGGTTATAATATCTACTAAACTTGGAATTATAAAAGGTCCATCATTATATCTATTCCATCCTTGATAAGTACAACAGCCAATATCATCTTCTTTATAATCTCTAATCCAATGAGTACTTGGTTTTTCTTCTTTTACTTTATATTTCCATTCAAATTCAGTATAACATTCTTGAACACATTCTTCATAGGTATCATAAGTAGAATTTTCTCTAGTTTGTTTTACTTCACTAATTTTCCAAGGAATAATTTTTTCAAGTGCATCATCAGGTAAGTTTGTATCTTCTATAAATTTAGCTAATTGAACATCTTTATGAGGGAAATTATTCCATAGTGCATAATGATGTCCAGCAGGGTTATTACCAGTCCAAGCAATACCATTATTAACTTCACCAGCTCCAGCTAAATTGGATGGTTGTCTACAACCTGCCTTCATTTGACATACTCCTTTTGGATGATGTCTTGCTTCTCCTTCAATTGAAAATTGTTCATTAGTGTCAAATACTATTGTAGAAGGTGTAGCTAAAGATTGACACTTTACATCATCTTTGGCATTTTCTGGTTTTTGACATCCTGGAGCATCCCAAGTTTGCCATATTATATTATTTTTTGCTGTTGAATTCATATATCCTGTACCTTTACAAATATATTTTTCCTTACTTAAAGTATCCTGAAAATTTTCTTTATACCAACATTGATTATAATCAAGATCAGTTTCAGTACTATCTATTCTCTCTATAACATCACCTACACATTCAATATTTTTTGTCATTTCTAAGTCTGGATCATGATATAAACCATTATATTTTTGTTCTTCGATAAATGCAGAACACTTTCCTCTCGTATTAATATCTTTACCATTGACTTTATTAAAACAATTATCAAAACAATCTTTATAAGTATTAAATCTATTTTCTTCTAATTTTGTAATAATATTTTCACCTTGTGCATAATTACTACCATTCCCTTCTACTCTAAATGTTTCAATTCCACCATTAAAATTTACAGCTGTAACTATAAGTCTTGAAGATTTTTCTTCTGATTTTTTTCCAAATAATTGTAATATATCATCTTTTTTATAACCTTTACCTTCATTTATTATTGTTAACTGTAAATTATTAACACTATCTACTTTAAACTCAGCCCTATTTTCTATATTAAAATATCTAGGAAATGATGTATCTAAGCCATTTTCTTTAAAATTACACATATATTTTTTTTGTATTGTTTGATTATTTACAGAAGTATTAAATTTTGTATTATTATTTTTTTCATCAATTTCTTTAATTTTTTCTTCTCCAATAATTTCAAATTTGTATCTAATTATTTTAGTTCTTGAAAGTGTATCTTCTTTATTATCCACATCGTGTGGCCAATCTATATCTTTTGGGAAATTATTTGGTCTAGGAAATTTATTTATAGCAGGATTATATTTATCACTATTATAATAGGTAAATCTATCCGGGAATTTAGTATTTTCAATTAAAACTCTATTATAATCAGATAAATTAGCTTCATTATAAAAATTAGATATTGTATCATCATATTTAAATTCATAATAATTACGTGTATCATCTTCTGTAATTATAAAAGTAGAAACTTCTCCTTTTTTAGTATTATTACTATTATGTAATCTTAAGGATGTACCTTTAAATTCTTCAAATAAGATACCTTTAATAAATTTTCCATCTTTTCTTTTTAAATTTTCGTGTAAATATATTAATCTATCAGCATGAAAACCCGTTCTACAATTATAAGAATTTAATACACTATTATTCTCTATTATTTCTAGTATACAATGTCCTTCTGAAGTATTAGTCAAATATTTTTGAATTGTACCATATTGTATAAATAGTTCATTTTCTGCAAGAGTTATTGTATTATATAATTTAAAATAAGAATTTCTACTATTTTTATAAATAGATTCTAAATCTTCAATTGTTACTTTTATTTTTTTATTAAAATCAGGAATATTCTTAGATGGAGCTCTTTGTACCCATCTATCTATTAAATCATTATAATAAATATCTGTCTTTCCAAAATGATCAATAGACATACAATATTTACCACCCTTTTTACAAAAATTATAAGATTTATTACCACATCTGCTTAAATTTAATTCTTTAATTAACGGACTTAACTTTAAATTAAATAGATTAACAACATTTTTATTTAATGGCCACATTTGAGAAGTATCTTCTGTATTATCATCTATTTTCCAATTTTGCTGATTTCTAAATGTATAAAACGAAACCTTTTTATCAGTTTTATCTGATGGATTTTTATCTTCAAGTAAATCAAATCTTCTTCTTAGCGGATAATTTTCATAATTTTTTTTTATATTATTTGAGCCGCCTGTACAATAAATATCTTCTTTCTCATCTATAAAAGGTAACACTGTCCTTTTTAAACATTTATAATCCTCATCTAAGTTTGTAGACTCTGTTGTATCAACACCTTTTATACAAGTATTATTACCTGGATTTTTATTATAAATATTACAAACTTCATCTCCTGTTTCCTCATCATAATTGACTCTATTAGCAAGTGGTGACATATTACCTTCTTTTAAGTGTAAGTTTTCACATAGTTTTTTAGCACTAATACTATTTTTTTCTGCTGGTTTACCGATTCTGCTCCATAAAGGCCATTCATCATTATAAATATTTTTAGGTTTTTGAGAAGTATCTAATAAATCATTTCTATGTGTGAGAATATCATCAGAAAAATTTATTTTTTTATATTTAATCTGATTATTGCTAGTTCTATTTTGTTTTGTTATAAAAATTTTTTCATAAGGATTTAAATTTTCTTTTATAGTATCCTCAAATACTATTTCATTACCATTTATCTCTTTTACAGTACCAATAATTTTTTGTTCATTATCTTGAAGAATGTCCCCTAATTTTATTTTATTTATTTCTCCTTCTACATTAATTTTATTAGTAGCTTTCTTTCGTTCACCAAATAAAGTCATATTATTTTTTACATAAAAATTATTATCAACAGTAATACCATGATCTATAAAGGTTTCTGTAAGAGCTAATAATTCAGGTCCTATATTTCTATTTGCTCTTCTACTTTCAAATTCAAAATCTGTTAATTTAACAGATCTATTTACATCTATTGGAAATTGTTCTACTACTGTTTTATAAAAACATCTAGGATTATGATCTCCAGCTCTCTTTAAAGTATTATCATTTCTTTTTACTAGATATCCATATAATGTATCGCTATCACTATCATTAAATTTACCATTTTTTGCTACTCTATGTAAATCTACGGGTTGAAATCTTGCAAATGGAGCAATACAGCTTTGTGCCTCCAAAAAATATCTACTTTTGTGAAATTCATTTATAAATGCTCCTATACTATAATAAGTAAAAGTTTGACTCTGAGTACCATTAAATGGTGTTGAATTACATCCAGGCATTCCGTGATTTATTGTTTTTACGTCTAAATATGATCTAGGTTCTAATGTAAAATCTTCTTTACAATTACTTATACAGTTTTCTGAAATACAACCATCAAATTTACAACCTATACTATTTTCATAATTACTACACTGTTTTTTATCAATATCATTAACTTCTCCTGTTCTTTGATTATTCATTCCAATCTTTGTTCTAAAATATATTGTATCATCATCATTAAAATTATTACTATTAGTATCTTCTAATTCCAAGATAATGTTAGAACCTTTTGTAATTTGTTTTACTCTACCAATATAAATGTTTTTGTCATTACTTTTTTTATAAATAAAGGTACCCACATTTAATTGATTTCTAACAATATCAATATTTTCTAATTCAGATTTTGTAATTACTTGATTACTATCTTGATCTTGACTTTGAACCTTTATAGCACTTGGCTTAATATCAAACTTTTCAATAAACAATTTTGATTGTTTATTAATTTTAAAATTTGTTCCACCTTTAATTTTTATTGCAACACTATTATGTGAATGTTTAATAGTTGTTTGTGTGGTTGCTTGTGTAGTTCTAGTATTAATATCATTATGTACGTGTTCTAGATTTGATAGTAATAAAATTTCTTTTATTTTTCCTAAAACATTACCATTTTCTAGATATATATAAGTATCTTTAGGACAATTATTTTTTATATAATCTAATAATTGTTTTTGATCGTTATTGTTATGCTCAAGTAATATATTTTTAGAATATCCTTTTTTATAGTTTTTGTGAAATTTTACAGGTGGTTCCTCTGTAGATCCTGGATTTTTATCTGAAAGTTTACTAATTTCATATGGAGAGTCTTTAATTCTTTTTACTATATTTTTACACATATCTTCTCTAGGCCAATCACTTGTACAAACACATAATTCAAATATACCTGTTATTTCAATTGTATATTTATTAGTATTTCCGTCTGAACACATAAAATCTTTATAATCTTCATAATTACTACAAGTTCCTTTTCTATCAGATGTATTAAGTTTAAATTCGTCATTATTAAAATTTTCTTTACATTCTATTTTTTCTTTTGATATAACATCACCAGAATTTATACATACTAAAATAGGACAATATGCTTGAAAATATTTATAATCTTTTGGACATCTAATATACCCATTTCTATCAAGACGTTGTACATCAAAATCTATTGGTAAAAAATTAATTTTAAATTCTGTAGCAGTAGTAGCAGTAGAAATATCCACATTTGATACTATTTGTATATTTCTTTTATTTTTATCTGACGTCATACTTTTATAAGATAAAGTAAAGGTTAGTTCATTCTCATCTTCAAGCTTTAATTCATATATTTTATTTTGAAAATATCCTAAATTATGCAAAGATTGTTCTTCTTCACTTACTTCTACTCTAAAAATAACTTTACATAATCTACCATCAGAATCTTTTAAAATTTTTTTAATATTACTCTTAGTAACATTTGTAAAAACCCAGATATGCATATTATTTTGAACTTTAAAAGGTTTTATCTTTAAAGTTTCATTTTCGTTTTTCAAAATATTTTTATTATAACTATTTAATTCATTTATAAATAAATTACTATTTTTAGCTATGAAAACACCCGGATGTAATAAAATTGTAATTTTATTTTCTTTACCATTTGGATAATTCCAATCACCCTCATCCCTCCAATCTAAATCTTTTAAACAATTATTACCTTTAAATAAATTTAACTCTTTATGATGAGGACTAAGTCTAAAATATCTTTTTATTTCTATGTCTGATAAACTTAAGTCTATTTTAGTCTTCGTTTTTATTAAATTTTTTAATTTATTTTTAATATTATTATTAGATTGATTTTGTTGAATTTCTCTAATAATATCTTCTCTATTATCATTATTAACTGTACATTTTATTTGTAATTTTTTATCAATAATATTTGTTTTCCCCTCTATAATATATAATTTATCTCCATTATTAATTGTAACATCATTTATAAATTTTATTTTAAAAAGTGATTGATCATCATTTTCACCTAAATCTACAATGCCATTATCTTTTAGTTCTTTTACATAACCATAATACACACCATATTTATTATATATATTTTTAATATTAATTATTGATGTTGCTAATTTATCATTTAATGATTTATCTCTTATATAATTATATAAAGTTCTGCCTTGTTCTTTCTTTAATTGATCTTTCTTTATAAATTTTATGTTTATAGTTCTGTTATTAATTTTATTATGAACAACTAATCCAGTAAAAGTAGTTTGTTGTTCTGAAAAATTTTCAATATAATCATAGTTTTCAGAAAATTGTATGTTAAAATTATTTATAGATAAATTCTTTTCATTTAATTGTTCAAATTCCTCATTTGTAAATTCAGATGAAGATATATTTATATAAAAAATAAAATCGTCATTTTCTTTATTAATTTCTTGTAATTTATACTTATTATCGGAATCAAGTCTTGAATCAAGTAAATTTAGTGATAATTGTGTGTGGTAATGATAATTTTCTTCAAACATTTGTAAATCTGTAAGTTCTACTAAGTTTTTATCTTCCTTTATTCTAATTTTACTTATTTCGGATAAATTTGGTAAATTTGATTCCTTATCAGGAACGGGAAGTTTATTACCTATAATTTTTCTATAATATTGAAATTTATTATAAAAGTCTGTATCTTTTTGTCCAGCATCTGTTTTTATTTCGGGTGATTCATATTCTTCAAATTTATATGTAACAGGTCTAAATGAATTAGCTATTCTTTGTGTTATATCTAATTCTTTTTTTCGATATCTAGTAGAATGTGCTGAATTTGGAAATATTTTTCCATCACTATGTCTAAAAACATTTGTTGTTGAATTTACTAAACTTATTGGAATAGTTGGATCTTCTGTATAAGTAGTCCAATGTGCACTATGTCGAGCATAGTTAAGTAAATTTTTATGAAGTGGTGTTGCTTTTTTTACACAACTACCTTTTATATTTGTAAAAAAATCAGTATTTCCTATATTTTCAGTATCATTAGTCCATAAATGATCTACATTTTCATTATTACACTCATCACAATGATTATGTTTTGTTCTTAAAGATTGAGGTAAAAGTCTTCCATTTTTACATTCTCCACCATAAGGTACACAAATTGTCTGGTTTGTTTTTTGAGTGTTATCACAATTAATTGTTTGAAATGTTTTTAAATAGTGTCCTGGTCTACACTGATTACTAATGGGATAATGACAAACTTTTTCTCCTAAATGATTTTTACATTGATTTATATTTACAATTCTATTTTCTTCTTTATCTTCTTCTGTTCTTGGAACTCTGTCTAATGATGATGGTGTAATAGTCCACCTACACTCTTGAGTATTAAAATCTTCTTTTTGTGTGATTTTTTTTATTTTGTTTATAGGTGTAAAATTTTTGGAAATAAAATTTCTAGGTGTAAAATTATTTGATTTTTTTTTATCCATTTTATTATAAAAAAAAATAAATTTTTAATTGATTTTATTTAAAAAAAAAATTATAATAATTGATACAACTAAATTAAATATATGAATAAATATCCAATAATTGTTTTTTTTACTTGTATCTAAATTACTTATTGGCATATCTAATCTTTTATTTGTATATTTACTATCAAAAATGACCTTATCATATGTTGTATAATTTATCTCTGGTCGATACAAAAATTGATTAACTATATCATCTGAAATTTGACATTTCTCAGGAAATGTCTTTAAAGTAATTTCTTCTATTGAATCTCCATTATTATTACCCGTATCTTCTAATTGTTTAGTATTTTCATAACCAAAATGATTAGCTAACTCACAATTTACATTTCCTTTAAAATAATTATTACTAAGATCAAATTTACTACATTTTGATATAATTAAATTAATATACTCTTTATCTGTATTATTTGTTCCTGGAAAATTGACTGTATTATCTTGACCTATTAAATTATTTGATAAATTTAATTCTATAATAGAATCATCTTTTAAATTACTAAGTAAATTTTTTATATTTGTTTTGAAATCTGCTTCATCTAAATTAATTTGGTTACCATTTAGTAACAATTTTTTCTTGATTTGGTTATCATTTAGTAACAATTTTTTTAAATTTATACAATTAGAAAAATCTGGAAAATTTGTAATTTTATTATGGGATAAGTCAAGTGTTTCTAAATTTACTAATTTAATATTATCTGGTAAAAATTCTATTTCATTACGACTAATATTTAAAATTTTTAAATTTGTCATCTCTAAAATTTGTAAAGGTTGAGAAGTACTTTTATTTACTAATGTCGTTATTGTATTTATTTTTGGATACTTACCTCTATCATCATAAATTTCTGTAGTATTATGTAAATAAACTTCTTCAACATTATTATTATATATTAAATCTAAATTATAAATATTTTCATAATTATCATATTTTGGATTATCTGAAATATTATTATCTGATAAATTTATTACTTTTAAATTTTTAAAATCTTTAAATTTATAGTAGTCTGTAGTATTATTTTTATCATAAACAATATGAATATTATGTTTTACTTTTGTAGATTTATCTTCAATTGCACAAACAGAATTATTTCTTTTTATCGACGTTGATGAAAAATCTATTTCTACTAATTTATCAATTAGATTTTGATTATTATTTTTAAATTTAATTTCAACTATATCTTTTATAATCCAATCGCATTTCTGAGTGTTTATATATTGTGGACATTCATAACCTGTATGATCATACATAGTTTGAGGACTCAATATTAAATCAACGCCGTTGGGGTTTATAAAAGGAATCTCTAATCGATTAACCCCACCAAAATTTATATCAACTCTATCTGGAGTGATCAATTGTATTTCTCCATTATTAAAACTACAACTCATTTTTATTTATAATATTTTTAAATAATAAATTAATATTTAAAAATTAATTGTTAAAAAGTATAATTTTTTTTATATTTATGTATTAGTATTTGTATGAAGAAGTAAGTAAATTATATTTATAATTTGTTGTAATATATTATCGTTATTATATTTTGTTGGTAATGTACCTTTTATTAAATTATTAAGTATATCTTGTAATTCTATATGTACTTTTGTTGTACTTTGAATATAATCATCTCTTTTTGATCCTATAAATTCATCTTTAGTCCATTTTTCTAAATCACCGGAGTTTTTTATTTCAAAAATATAAATTCTTTTTAATGTTGTATTTGTGTTTACTAAATAATATTTTAATATTTCGCTCCATATTTCTTGTTGAGTAATCTCATTATAATTAGGAATAATATTTGTATAAAATACTTCATCATTATTACCGTATCTAACTGGAACAAAAAACATTATTCCTAATCCTGATGTTACTCGTACACCAAAAATATTATGTCCTTTAATTTTTTTAGTACTATTAAGTACTATTTGTGTATTTCCATATTGTTTAGTCATAGATATATCTTTTATTTTTTGTCCTCGACTTTGTAACTGTACACATAAATGACATATGTAAAGGTTTTTACCATCAATTTGGTACATATCTAATTTATCATTACTAAAATCATTTAAACCAAACTCTTTACAATTAAAGAAATGATCATTACAATAGCAAAAAAATCGAGGATTAGCATCATTATGTGCTATTTTTTTTATACTAACTTGTTCATTACTTACTTTTAGTTTGGGTAAAGGATCTAATAGTTGATTAGCATATAATTGTAGATTGCTATTACTGTATGATGTACTTAATCTTTTATAAGTATTTACATATGATGTATTTTTGTTATATTGTTGTAAAAATGATAGCATATGGTTAAAAGGAAAAGAGTTATAAGGATCCATAAAATCTATCTCTCGAATATTAATTTCTAATTCGTGTTGATTCATATCTGGTGATTCAATATAAATACCTGTTTTATAATCTAAATTTTTTCCTGTATTGTAAAAATTAGTTGATAAAACATAATTTTCTATATATTTTGTAAAATCATCATAATAAGTTCCTTCCGTACTAAAATTAGAACTATATCTGATATTTACCATACCATTTACTAATATTTTTTGAGTATTTAATGCAAGCAAATCTTTTTTTGCTTCTAAATTAATTTGATCATCAAAACTTAATAAATTTTTCCCAAACATAAATGTCACTCCGTTATTAGCAATAGGACTTAAAACTAAGTAAAGAACAGTCTGTTTGGGAATTGAACTTCCAAACATTATTGATGTTCCTTGATTAGCTTTTGCTTCTACTTCTAAAATATGATTATTTAAAACAATATGAAAATCAGGATATGTTTGAGGTCCATTAGGTTCTTGTATAAAATTACCAGGGGTATATCTGTAGCGATCAGTTGGGTCTTTTTGTGTAAAATTAAAGTTTTTTAATAATTCTATTATTTTTTTTTCAAATTTAAATCCAACATCTTTAGCATTTGCGGAAGTTCCTAGACTTAACTTTTTATAAGTTATATCAGGATTTGTTTTTAATTCTTTTAAAAATAATAAAAAATTAGGTTCTAACTCTATATTAAATATTTGTGGTTTTATAATTCCTATATCTTTAAAAATTACTGGACTTAATACTGACTGTTTTTTAAAATGTAATTGTCTTCGAATATTGACTGTTGAACTTAATGATTCTCCTGATAAAAATATTTTTTTTATTTGTTGTATACGAGGCTCTTCATATATATTTTTTCCTGTCTCTTTTTTATATGAAATACAAAAATTTTTGATATGTATAATTTTGTGATCTTTTGTGTTTATTTTTTGAATATTTTCTATGTTTGTATTTTGAGCTGCATTTAGTCGAATTGTCTCTTGTAAACACGTATTAAAACGATTTTGATTTTCATTAAAAACTACTTCATGTAATACTCTAATTAAATTCATTAAATTAAATTTTTTTGCATAATCTATATAATCTTGATCTTTGTTTCTGGACAAGGATGTTTGTGCATTTGATTCATTTGGATACAAAACTTCTAAAATTTTAATATTTAAATCCCAATTTTGTGAATTAAAAATATAATTAAGGCAGTTCTCTATAATATTTTCGTGACTATCTTCTGTATTAATATGTGCATTTTTGCCAGATATTATATTATATTTGTGACTTTTTAAATAATCAAGAAAAATATCCATATTTTGTATTGAAGTATATAAATCTGGGTTAATTACACCTTCTGCATCTTGACAAAAATTAACAATATTTTTTATTATATCAATCAATTCATTAAATAATTTAAACTCTTGTTTTGAAATAGTATAATGATTTGGAAATAGACATATTTCTATAATTGTATTAAAAATTTTTATGTATGAATCTTTTTTATTAAAAAAATTTTGAATATTTATTTGACAATTT
>MDTC01115044.1_pt1 | contig 11267 bp, 9 predicted proteins | sample 811181 | NCBI WGS metagenome assembly MDTC01 (sample SAMN05326644, study PRJNA326480) | marine metagenome | isolation source: seawater | place: Pacific Ocean: North | collected 2011 | reverse complement strand
CTCGCGAAACCACATCTCTGATTCGCCTACGCACACTAGTTGGCATCGATTCCAATTCCATGTGCTCCAATTGGGCACCAATAGATGCTGCGACGTCGGGCTCATCTCGTGTTAAATCGGGGTTCTTCGAAAGAAGTGCCGCCATCGCGTCCTGTATACTAAGTCCCACGACACGCCGGGTACGCAATCCGATTTGAAGTCTCGTTGTGATGGGATGTCGTGAAATACCTCGGCAGAGCCGGTCGGTACGGAGGAGTGCGTATGGACGAAGAGGAAGTCTTGGATAACGTCACCCGTTGCCCTGGATGCAACACACGCCAACCTCATGAAATACTCAAGGAAACTACACTCAAAAATGAGGCAGGAGTTGATTACTTACTGAGGTGTGAAGGATGCTCAAATGTACATACCGTGATATTCAGGTCTCCGAAACCTGTGATAGTAAAATTCACACTTTCTGATGGACCTATATCGGAACCTTATGAAATGGAAGTTGACGAAGATGAAATTTTCACAGTCAATGATGAATTTGAGGCTGCAGAAATGCTATGGAGAATCACTCGCCTTGAATCTGGTGATGATTCAAAACCTCGGAAATTATCGGCCTCAAAGGTACAACGAGTTTGGGCATCACGGGTAGATCTAGTAAGAATCAAACGTACGTTTACCGATGGCGAAATTTCTTTCTCAGATACCATCGAGGCAGATCCGGAACAAGTATTCTCTTGTGGCACAATAGTCCAACATCGCAGGGAAACCTGGCGAATTCGAGCGATTCACTCTGGAACGTCGAGGACATTGACTGGAAAAATGGTTGCAAGAAATATTAGGCGTATTTTTCTGCATAGACCTCCCACGCCTGAAGAAATAGAAGAACGGAAGTTCGAAGAACGCGGGAATTGGAAGGGGCAAGAATTCCCTGGAAGAGAAGAACATCGTGCTAAATGGAGAACTGATTCTGGGCATAGTAAGAAACGTGGTGGTCGTAGTGAATAATCGGCATGATCCGAGTACATGTCGCCAGATTCTACGCGATTTCCGAAGAACGGGTCTAACAAGAGAATTACTCGACCGGGCTGTTGCCCTCAACACTGGAGTTTATCGGGCTGAAGCACTGTGTGGATTGTGCGCTTCTGACGAAATGAGTGACGAAGAACGCAGTGAATGGGTGCCACTAATAATTGAAGCAATTCAGGATGAAGAGAGAGATTGGAGAATTGGAGAATGTATCGTTTCAATCTGTCGTCTACTAAGTAAATGGCCTGATGAAAATGCCAACCGGAAACTGATACATAACCTCATCAGCATAACAGAAAAATTGGAATCTAGTGAGGCGAAAACTGACGCTGTGAAGTCGATGTGTGGTAAAGCACCCAACCAAGCACTTCTTGAATTACTAAAAATTGCCATCGATAGTGAGGAAATAGAAATTAAAACAGCTCGTCCTGTAATCAAATCTATCGTAGAAAAAAAGAATGTCCCAATTATTGAGAAATCAATTGCCTTAGCAACTGAAACACATCCAGATATCGCTGTTCGACTATTGGCTACTATACATCACGCTCTCCATGAATCTGAGATACAGATTTCGCCAACTGCAATGGAATGCATGCTCCCATTGCTCAAACAGGCTGACGCAGATACTATCCGCACTGTGTGTGTGCAAGCAACATCCACAAAGGATGTGCAAGACCTATATCTCACTCTGCAAGGTACTAATCAAAATTCACTGCGCTGGATTGTAACGCTGGCAGGCAAGGCTGATCAAGTTGGAAATCCCGAACTTTCTAGGGAATTGCTAGAATATGTCTGCCTCCATGTAGACAATTTGGATGAGCGTTCCGCGAATAAAATACGGAAAAATGTTTCAAAAGCCTACCGAAGGCTCGGCGAAGATGCATTGGCATCAGAGTTGTATTCACCCGAAATTATCTTGGCAAGTGAAGGAGAATTGGCAATCACAGACATTGAAACAAAAGGCCACACAATAGCCTTGGTAGACACATATAGTGGGAAAATTGGCATCCCACATATTCGTGTTTTGGCAAGGGCTGCAGGAGCAGCATGGGGTTTTGGATTAGATATCGCGTTGGTCGATTGGCCCGTAGATAATTTAGACGTGTTATGTGAATCCGCCCTAAAGGAATCGAGAATGGAAGGAGTGAATCATTTGAGTGACTTGAAAAATAGCTCAAGAATTCGGTTGACTACAACTGAAGATATTCTATCCGGGAAGTGCGGCCATCCAGTTGCGACAACACATAAACCAAGAGGTGGAAGTGTGAATTTGGAATCACTAGAAGGAAGTATCTGCATGCTAATTGGGCTAGGTCATCAAGGATTGCCAAAGCGGATATTGGATAATTGTGATGACCAATTTGAATTGACAGGGGTCGGAGCAAGTCTGGAAACAGCAATAGCTATGGGAGCCATTGCCCAGAGATTGAGTGCCCTTTGATTAACGCCGATTAGTCCAAGGCATGAATAATGATTTCACAATATGCATGGCCACGTCGGGGTTTTCATCCAAACGCCTCATACTGTACTCATACCACCTCTCACCATAGGGGATGTATACTCGAGTTCGATGTCCATCTCGAGAAAGTTTCCTACGCACGTTTCCTCGAACGCCAAGTAACATTTGGAACTCATAGCCTGCACCCTTACCCTTTCGCACACCTGCGGCACCAGATCTAGGATCACTTTTTCCAGAACCCATTCCCCGAGCAGTCAATGTCGCAAGTGCATGATTGATGACTGGATGATCGTGGGAGGCAATTCCTATGTAGGCGCCCCTGTCCAACATATGATCAATATCTTTTTTCAATGCATCAACGATTGGCTGGTAATCTGTGTGAGATATTGATTCATCCTCTAAGTAAACACCTTTACAGATACGGAAATCAGCCCCCGGGCCAAGTTGATTGCAAATCGAATCAATATCTGCAGAGGTTCTGAACAGACGGGATTGGAGTACAGTACCTACATTGGTGAAACCCTTTGCATGCATTCGTAAAACAATATCAATGGTTGCTTGAGTAACTCGGTGATCTTCCATATCGAGGCGGACGAATATGTCGTTCTCCGCAGCATTAGAGAGAAGCCTCTCTATATTTTCATATGCCTGATTTTCATCGATAAGCAGCCCGAATGCCGTTGGTTTGATACTCAAATTGGCATCCAAATCATGCTCGACTATGGCTGCAAGAACGCGATCATATTCATCAATGAAAAATTGGGCCTCAGCAAGTGTAGAAATTTCTTCACCCAATACATCGACTGTGAAACAAGCGCCCTCTTTGCTCAATTTTTTCATCACACGAACCGCACTTTCAACATCTCGTCCCGCGACATATCGTTTAGCAACACCTGCCACAAAAAAGCGAGGCAGGCATTTGGTTAGACCAACCATGATGCGACCAATCAGACCCATGTCCTTACCCCGTTCTACCGTCAAGGTTGAGGGAGACCTTTGACGATTGCTTAGATTAAGTCAGAAGATTAATCGAAAAATTACTCCACTTGCCCATATTATCGAGGACCAAGAAATTCCCCTCCTCGGTAATTTGTATGTGTATCCCTATATTGGATCTACTCGAAAAATCAGGATTGGTCCCATTTCGACCTCCCCACGTGATATCTTCCCTCCAGCCAGTAATCAGCCACCTACCTGAATCCCAAATTGCAGCCTGAATTGGGCCACCAACATTGACGACATCAAGAAGTCCTTCGCCAGGGATCCAACGTGCCATGCGATTTTCACTCAGACTGAAAAGCCATTGTGATTCGCCATGCCAAACATCCAAAACTGTAGATTTAAATTTGTTCACACCCATCCTTATTATCGAACCATCTGAAGAATCGATTTCTGCCCAACCCCCTCCCAAGGAAAATGCCCATAATGATCCATTTGAGGCAATTAATTGGACAATTACATCACCATCTGGTAGATTCGAAAGACTCTCCCATTCTAGTAATTTCAATCGCCACAATTCGGTTGCATCTGGGGCAACTCGGTATACACCTCTATGGTGTGTTGCGAAAACAATGTCGCCATCCATTGAACAAATTGCCAGTGGCTCTGCATCGAGAACATGGGACCAAATGGAACCAGAAACCTGGAATGAATTCAATCGACCATTCTCTGCAGCAGAACGTAAATCGAGGAGCTCTGGTCCATCAACCAAGGGATCTCGTAAATCAATGGCAGCGATTCGTGCCAGAGACAATTCACGCTCTACCCATGTCGCCACCAATAAATTTGCACCAACGATTGTTGCTTCCGTGATTTTACCGGGAAACGGATGGCGTGTAGGGTCGATGGAATTGAGCCTCTGAGGATGCAAACGAACGATACCTCCCTCTGTATCGACAACTATGCAGTGCTCATCATTGGAAAGAAGCATGGACGGTGGAGATGGAGTGTCAGTATATTCCATCAGTTCATGCTGGAAGATGATGTTCTTGAATGAATGGGCAGCGAATGCTGAAAGTCAACGCACGCATCGGGCTTAACATGGGAGTACTGTTGATGGTGTCTGAGCAAGATATCGCATCTGTAATCCAAGGGGAAGCAGTCCTCGGAAGAAGCAAGTGGATTGAAATTGGAGCAATAGAAAATTGTCGCGCATGGAAACACTTCCAGAAAGATATCTGGATTTGGTGGATAAAATCTGGCTTCCTCTTTGAAAATAATTTGGATTCGCGATTTTCAAATGCGACAGGAGAAAACATTAGTGAAGTTATTTTCCTATCACGCCATTTTGCGGCAAGTGGAATGCCCAGTTTGACGCTACACGTAATTGGTGTACCTGGGGAAATTCCACATGGTGAAGAGGCAGAGCATGGTGGTATCAAGGGTCGTGTTGTACAACCAAATCCACGATTCGCAGATTGGTATAGATTAATGTGCAAAGCGGCAGTTGAGCATGACTTAGTACCGGAGTTTGACTTGACTATTGAAACGACACACCATGGGCCGATTCTGGATGTCCCAACAATGTTTGTTGAAATTGGCTCATCCGAAAGTCACTGGAATCGAAGAGATGCTGCGGAAGCATGGGCAGATGTAATAGTTGAGGGTCTCGGACTCGATGGCGGTAGTGGAAAAGGCGATTGGTCCAGCCTGACAGCAGAGCAACGCGCCAATGAGAAAGTAATGGTCGGAATAGGTGGGGGGCATTATGCCCCTAGGCACTCTGATGTAATACGCAAAACTCGGTGCTGGGCAGGTCATCAATTGGCCGGTTATTCGTTACCTATGGAAAAGCCAACGGATGTTGATTGGGATCCAGATACTGGTAATTATCCAGTAGGTGCTTGGAAGCATTCGATAGAAACAGCGATTATTAGCACGAGATTGGCATTCGAAGGCTCCACTGTGATGGCACACCTTGATCGGAAATCATTCAAAGGTTGGCAAAGAAGAATCATCCATAGATTACTGAATGAACTCGAGGTCCCTGTCGGACGAACTGTAGATTTTGAGTAATCACTCGTTCTTTACTGAGTGGCCACACCGACCACAAGTTTTCCGATCTGAATGAACACCCATGAAAACACCGGGGCCACATTTCGGGCAGAACTCCTGCTTCCTAGTTAATTTGCCATCTTCAATACTGTATTTCGACCACTTGGCTGCTGCACTTGGACTGTCACCCATCACTCTTCACCTCCAGCAATTTCAACAGATTCTGAATCCGATTCATCATTTGTTACTGCCTCGACTACTTCGGGCTCGGGTGCTGCATCAGACAAGTTATTGTGCCGCTCAATGATGTACTTCGGTTCTTTTTCTAAATCATCGCGTGAGTTGTAGATAAAAGCATCCCCAGATGTTAGAGGCTGCCCAAATCTAGTGTTCACTGACTTAACGAGGATACGATCAATTGTTGCACCAGGCTCTAATTTGATTACTGCATCAACAATTTGTTTTCGTGTAGGCGTGGGTGAGCCAACATGACGCCATTGCCATGATATCTCGACACGGTTTAGTATAGGATTTTCTTTACGTCCAGTGATTTCCATTCTTTCTCCTCCTTCAGCGAATATTGACCTTCAATGCGTATTTTCCTGGAACTGTAATTCCAAGACGCTTTGCGACCTCGCTTCGGTCGCAATCGAGAATAATTGTATATCCTTGCCAATCTGTAGAGACTGGAGCAGATGGGCACCTTGAGCACTGAGCTGGCCCATCGCTGTCATCGAGAATTTGGTGGCATTCACCACATGCAAATGGTTGCTTTGCCAAATTAATCACCATCCTCGCCCAGCCAATCATGTGCACCAAGAGCTGTTTGTTTGCATGTCAAACCAATCTTACTTGATCGTGGATCGTGTGGATTAAGGGATAGCGATACAATTCTTGCACGAACAGGGGTACCCTCTGCAAGATACCTTCCAGACTGTCGACCCTCAACACGTCGTAGCCCTACGTTGATATCAATTGGTTCATCAAGAATCTGACTCTTGTGCAATAGGGCCTCCATTGGACCAATCCGGACGAATGCCCCAAACTCATGCACTTCACTAACGGCCCCATCTACTACTTCATTACCATCCATAGTAAACAGAAGGGCTTTGAAGCGAACTTTCTGGTAGATTGCTCCATCGCCATGAATAATACGACCACGACCTTGTAATTCATGCTCAAAAGTAAGCAATATGTAGTTTCCATCATCATCGAACCGACCTTCGAAAGCATCGTGTGCCAAGCGGTCGACGTGCTCCGAAAGTGACTTGCCTTTCTGTATGTATTCAGCAGGGATACGGATGGTATCCTCAATTATTTGTAGACTGTACATTTTTCCACCTCGCCTGGATTCACACCCTCAGGGAAGTAACAGCCTAGGACAGAAGACCCGTAAGCCTCCCGTCCCTCATCAGCTGCCGCCTCCAGAGGAGAGGTCGTCCAAGACGCTTCGGCGACCGAAGACCCCTCTATGAACACTTCGCAAAACCTGAACCTCGGAAAATCCCATTCTGACTTACTTTACGACCTAAAATAACTCTTGGCACGCGAACGTTCAAGAGGTGTTAGGGACACATACACAGCAATGGCAGGCGAACGTACTGTTGTACTACGTACAACAACACTTGTTGTCACACTTATGGCACTCCTACTTGGGCAGAGTTTGTCGCCCATTCTATGGGATGCTCCAAAAGATTCTCAAAATACAGAAAGCCGAACAGGAGATACGTGGATTGATGGAGGAATTTCTTGGCCCCAATTCGGGCGAACACCGAGTAGAGAATCAAGCGTCCCGCCGCATGATCCATCCAATCCAACTGGAGATGAGCTACTAAGCATCACTACACCCGTAATTAATTGGATCCACTATCCTGAATCTGATGTCGGTGTAGAAACTCTTGGTGTTGCTGCTGGGAACTTTAGTGGCAATATTGACACCAGCGGACTTCAACTTGATTCATGTGCACGTGATAGTCTCTCACCTGTATTCATCCATCAGCAAAGTGTGGGAGGTAATCCACACGCGTTTGTCAGGATTGTCGATGGAGATACAAGTCAAACAATGTGGGAAATAGATGTGGGAGCAATTGACCGGGAAGTGAAAGCAACACCCGTATTACTCGATGCCGATGATGATGGGACACTTGAGATGTTGATTGTCTATGATCAAAACGGCCAAGCAACCGTTGAAATGTGGTCACCATATATTGAATGCGATGTTACTGGTTGGAAATCAGGTGGAAGTCACGAAAGTGATAGATTGTGGCGCTGGAGTCACAACTCTTTCCAAATGGCTGCAGACAGAACCTGCCAAACATGTCATGAACCAATAGCTCAACCGTTAATCGCCGATTTATTCCTAGATGGTGGTCCTGAACTGATTTTGGCGATGCATGATGACATCAATGATGAACCAAATGTGATTGCTCTCCCGTTACCAACGACTGGTACTCCAAGTCCAATTTGGGAAGTTACACTCGACAAAGGCACTCATGCATCAGATCCCGCATGGGTGAAAATTGATTCTGTTTCGTCTGCTATCATGCTCACTACAATCAATGAAAATAATGGCAACATGTGGGTCTGGCGTCTTAATGCTGCAAATGGGCAAGTCCAGTATGATGATACACTGAACAACCTAGATGGCGATACTGCATCACCCCATGTCCGCCTCCCAGGGCCAATTATCACGCAACTGGATTCAGATTCAGCACCAGAAATGATAGTTACTATTCCAACAGATATAGATGGTGCGGGCACGAGTGATGGGGCTGAATTCATAGGGATGAATGTCATAGATGGGTCCGAAATTTTTTCATTCACGTCCTCAAACGGATATGCTGATGCACCACCTGCTGTAATTGATTCCGATGGAAATGGAGTTACTGACAGAATATGTTGGAACACATGGTATAGAGATGGGCTCTCATGGCATGGCATGGTTGGCTGCCACGATTACAATGAACAAACACAAAATGCCATGCTAGACTGGAATCAGATAATCGAAGGCACTTCTGGAAATCCAAATGATGAGATATCTGTGTCTGCGCCGACCCCCATGAATATTGATGGGACTGGTTTTGATGAAATTGTTGTATCCTTTGGCCGTACAGTTTACGCCCATGATGGTGAAACTGGTTCTCGCTCTTCCATCAATGCCGATTGGGTTTCTGGTATCGAGCTACCTCATCGCACGTGGGCTAGTCACACCTTGGCAGATTTGGACAATGACGGAGCCTTGGACTTACTTGTTGGAGATATGTTGATTTCACAGGCAGGAGCTGATGTGCAACCTTTTGAAGATGGTTTGGCAATAACCTTCAACCCAAGTACACCAGATCCCGATGAAGATGTTACTGTATCTGTTTTCTTTGAGAATGTTGGAACTGCATCTACTGACACCGATTGCTTTGCACGAGTCTATGTAGACGGAGAATTATATCACACGCATCGAGAAGGAATCTTGGATCCTGTTTCGCCAACTGGAAATGGAAATTCAGCCTCATTCTCATTCCCATGGTCGGGCGGACTAGGAATCCATCACTTTGAATTAAGACTAGATGAGCATGTCAATCTGACACAAACTCGAACTGATAACGATAATACTTCATCAATACTGAATATCATTGCCCCATATAACGTTACAATTGGAACTCCAACTGACCCTGTTCGCGTTTTGCCTGGAGGACAGAGCGATGTTCAACCACTCATTACCTCAACAGGGAGGTTGCCAGGGACGTGGAGCCTGAGTATCGACGATTCAGGTTTACCAAATAACTGGACAATAGAAGACATAAATCCAGCAGGCTCAACAGGAGTGCAGATTGCTGTCGGTGGCACTTGGTCACCAACTCTGAGAATTAGTGCACCTAATGAAGCGCTGGGCACTGATTCGGGATTTGTTGTTCTAGAAATGACATTGGATTCAGACGGAAATATTTCGCAATCTGCAATTCTTCCAATAGAGGCAGAGCGCACACGTGGTTTGTCGCTAAGGGGGCCAGATGGGACTGCGCATTCAGGGGGTGTCGGAATTCCAGGGGAATCTGCTGCTGCTTGGATACTAATAGAAAATTTAGGCAATGCACCAGAGACTGTATCACTTCAATGGAACTCGACATCATGGGATAATGATTTGAAACTGTATGACCTTGATGGAAATGAAGTGAATCCACTGGTCCTAAATCCGAATCAAATTCGCGAATTAACTGCTCACTTGAATGTGCCAATTAGTGCAGCATTGGGGAGTAATGTTACTACTCAACTCACCATGTGTATTGGCGCTGGAGAGACTGAAGATTGTAGGTCAATAGATCTGACATTCACCTCTAATTTAGTTCGAATAATGCCACCTCATATCAGATCAGTTCCCGCAGATGATCGCCTCTGGGGCTTTGAAATCCAGTTGCCATCTGGTGTGAGTGAACTCGAATGGGATATGGCAAATGCTGGAATGATAATGAATGATTGGGAGTGGAACACAACTGGTGCACTCAGCATAGAGGGAACTACTCTAATCGCCCAAGGAAATCCAGGTGCAAGGATTGCTGGGTCACTAATTCTAGACATGCCATATGCAGCAAGTCCTATGTTACACAACTGGCAGGCTATTGAGCAGAACAATTCGGGTTGTGAAATCTATCTCTCAATGCAAGTACTACAAATCCATCGTGCTGTTTTGAGCATTACCTCACCGATTCAGCAACCACATCGCATGGATGTGGATGTGCAGGAAACCATCATGCTACGTTTATCCAATACAGGCAATGGACCAGACATATATGATATCGCTTGGCAAATAGATTCCAATCAAAACTTCTCTGTAGACCCTGGTATTTCCGTAGGAATCCCAACAAGTCAGTATGCACTAGGCGCAGGTGAGCTAAGAAGTATCCCCATCACGCTGACTTTACCTGAAGAAATGACTGCAGGACTTGGGCTTGACATTCAGTTCGAGATGCGGTCCCAGATCGATTACGATGTTTATGCAACAACAAATCTAGTTGTTGAAGCACGACAAGACCATAGGTGGGAAATGACATTGCAACACCAAGGTACGACTCTCCAAAGTGGTTCAACGATTCAAGCAGACCCGGGAGCTATTCTTGGCCTGATTCTTGAAACCGAAAATCAAGGCAATTTAGTCGACCAAATCGATATTAATCCACAGATTAGCATCATGGCTGAGGGCCTCGATGATGGGACTGGTTGGAGTGCATGGGGTGCTCAAAGCGAAGCAATTAACGTAAATTCTAGTGAGAACCTCTCAGTCGGAGTCAATGTTTCCGCAATTGCATGGAAAAATACTGTGGCAACAATCAGTTTCCATGGACTTAGTGATGATGTACAAATCGAACCGTTCATACTGTACATATCTGTTAATCACGTCCCGGGATGGTGGATACTAGCAGGCGGTGCAGATTTAGACATTGACCGGAATGGCGCTAATGTATCTCTTGTCGTAGAACAAAGAGGGAACTCCCCTGCTAATCCATTCATTACTGGATGGGTAGATGCAGGTGGGTGGGAAATTAACATCAGTGAAAATATCCCGACTCTAAATCCTGGAGAACGGGTCAACTTCACCTGTAGCATCATACCACCAGAGGGTGCCATTTCAGGTAACACTGTCGAATTGACACTCCGTGCAAAGAATGCAGATGGTGCAGGTGCAGGCCAAACTACACTACCTCTAAGGGTTGCCGCATGGCATGATTATGATTTAACAAGCAAGGAGGAATGGATGATATCTTCGAGTGGTGGATTGCCACTGGCGATGCTGACTAATTTAGGGAAT
>MDTC01174163.1_pt1 | contig 11269 bp, 11 predicted proteins | sample 811181 | NCBI WGS metagenome assembly MDTC01 (sample SAMN05326644, study PRJNA326480) | marine metagenome | isolation source: seawater | place: Pacific Ocean: North | collected 2011 | reverse complement strand
GTGGACATAGCCTCCTTCGATTTGTCCTTCTTTTCTTTCTGCTGAACCTGTTAGAGGGACACCGATTCCAGTCCTATCTGCCATTCTAATTACTAACGAATCAATAAGTTGAGATGTTGTACCATTGGCACTGGTATCTAAGGAAACTTTTGCCACTGCTGCAACCGCTTCCTTTCTCCTAAAGGCTTGGATTTTGTGCATAATATCAAGAGGCAATTCAGCGTCTCTTAAGCAGTATTCAATAACTTCTTCCGGTCTGTTTTTCCATTCTTCATCCATCTTTGATGCGTCCACGTCCATCTTCTGCATGTCCTCACTTTCGGGAAATAGCAATGTTGAAACAAATTTCAGAGTCTCTCTCTGTGGGCGAAGAGCTTGTCTAGCCTGCCACCATGCATCCATCACACACCTACCAGCCATATTCCATGCCCTTGATGTCCCCCTTGTTGGGAACAGAGTGTCTCTTCTACGTCCTTGTTCATCGGTAGAAACTCTACCCCAGCCTAGGGTTCTGATTTTCTTTTCCTTATCGTTTCCAGAGACAAAATTTGCTCTATCAAGTATTCTACCCATATCGAAATTGTCTATGTTGTAACCAGTGATGATGTCTGGGTCTGTTTCTCTGACTAATTTCGTTAGACTTTCAAGAATAGATTGCTCGTCCTCTGCAAATGTGTGTCTTTCTCTTTTTCCTGTAGCCATATCTTCAATCACGGCTGCGGCACAGAGAATTGTATCATGTGCTATTGAAGTTTCAAGGTCAAAGGAGAATATCTTGAAAGGGGCTGGAAATGGATCACAGTGTTTTACTTCATCCATCGATATGTCAATACAAACATCGACAGGGTGCTCTGATTCACAAACCTCTCCATCTACGGTTACATGCATTGATAAATCGCCATCAAGGAAGAACCTGTTAACAAATGGTATATCTCCAGAGAGGATTGTCCATTTTCCAGATAATTCTTGTCTAATTTTTGGAACCATAAACGGTTGTTTGACAAATACCTTCCAAACAGGTTTTTCTCCAAGATAGGTCCACTTCAATTCTGGGCCTCTTACCTCCGTAATTTCTTCATATGTTTCTGGTAAATTTGGATGAGTTTCATCATCCTTCCACTTACCGTGAGGCGTAATCTCAAACCATGGTCTCACACCATGGACACGGAGTAATACTGACTGCCCGTTACGAGCTCTTGACCACAATTCCATAATTGTTGATTCATCAGCGGAAAGATACCGGCCAGTGATGATTGCAACATCCCCTTTCCACCGCATGATTGACCGTGGAGGTCAATAGGTCAACAACATGTCGAAAGTATGTATGATGAGAATTTTCACACAATCATTGAATACCTTCGGGCTCTGGTCTCACACAATGAGCGAGGCACCTGTTGATTGGGACACACTAACATTCTCCATGACAGAGACTGACTTCATGTATATTACCAAGACTAAAATCGACGAGCCTTGGACCCCCGGAGAAATGCGCCCATACGGGAACATATCCATTTCCCCAGCCGCTGGTGTAATGAATTATGGGCAGGGGCTATTCGAAGGTATGAAAGCATACAGAACAAGCGCTGGTAGAGTAGTTTTATTCCGTCCTGAGGAAAATGCAAGACGTATGCAAAGAGGTGCTGACAGGCTGAAAATGCCGCCAGTCCCTGAATCGATATTCGTCGACGCTGTAGAGCAATGTGTTCAGAAAAATGAAAGATGGATCCCGCCAATGGGTAAAGGTGCACTGTACGTCAGGCCTTTGCTGAATGGTAGTGGACCAGTCCTTGGAGTTGCTCCAGCACCCGAATACACATTCATGGTGTATGTTACCCCAGTCGGGCCATATTTCAAAGGTGGAATGACCTGTATTAAGTTGCTAATTAGCGATGAATACCACAGAGCCGCACCAGGGGGTTCTGGTGGAGTAAAAGCGATAGGAAATTATGCTCCAGGAATGATGCCTTCAAAGAAAGCAAAAGCTGCTGGATTTGCTGAGGTGATATATCTTGATGCTGAAGAACACAAATATGTCGAGGAAGTCGGAGCAGCTAACTTCTTTTGCTTGAAAGATGGAGTATTGTATACGCCAGAATTGACAGGAACAATTCTACCGGGAATTACCAGAGATTCAATCATTAGGCTTGCAAGGCACATGGGGCACGAAGTAATCGAAAAGAAAGTTGAGGCTGAATTTGCCATGCAAGCAGATGAAGCATTTTGCTGTGGTACTGCTGCAGTAATTTCTCCGATCGGTTCTATCACCTTGAAAGACAAAACTGCAACATATGGAGATGGAGTTACTCCCGGAAAAGTAACGCAAAAGTTGTATGACGCACTAACAAATATTCAGAATGAAATGAGTGAAGACCTATTTGGTTGGGTCCATCCAGTAATTGAATAGTGTAAAAACGGTGTTAGAATGGAAGTTGCGGCATTCATTCCACCAATGTTTGCAATGATTACCTTGATATTTGTAGCAGGACTAATTATGCTCTCTAGAAGATATCAAGTGGTAAAGGAGGGATTCGATTGGAGATACTACATCACATTTGAAGGAGAACAACCACCTCGGAAATCCTTGCAAACAGACCAACATTTTTCTAACTTATTTGAATTTCCAATGCTGTTTTTCCCTACATGCATAATAGCCATGCTTATTGATTTATCAGATTTATTTATCGTTGGATTAGCATGGCTATTTTTCTTCTCAAGATTGTGGCACACGTATGTTTCTCTAACAAATAATAGATTGAGATATAGACGGATTTCATTTGAGGTTGGGGCGATAACAATCTATGTTATGTGGCTCTACATTATCATCCAAACCTTCCCATGGGGTATGTGATATTCTGGCCTGTAATTCGGGATTTTTATTATAAAAAAACGTAAAGAGGGGACGGCATGGCAAAAGCAGCGTTACCGGTTCTAGTTCTAATTTCACTAATTGGCTTGCTTTCTCCAATTAACGAAGTTGGCGTTGAGCAGTTAAATCAGACGGTTTTTTTATCATACTCTCAAGAAAATGAGACTGCTAACATAACTGGCTGTACCAATGAGTATGCAATTAATTATGACCCGAATGCAACGGCTGATAGCGGAGATTGTTACCTATTTCTTGATAGTGGCGGTTACGTAATTGATTCGGTTGAGGATAAGCCTCTTCCCATCCTCAAAGTCGAGTACAGCCCTAACGGGAGCAGCCATGCTGGAATCTTCACAAGTCCCCAGAGCACGCTTGTTATATGGGATACTTTAGGAAATACTCAAGTTAATGCTACCTCCAATTTCAGTGACTCGGAGTTTGTGGACTTTGACTGGTCTCCAAATGGCAGCCATATTGCAGTACTCGATAACCAATCACGAATCCTAGTTTATAATTCTCAAAATGGAGTCATGCTATCTTGGTTCAATACTCCTAATGTGCCTAATGGAGTCTCCAAATTAATTTACAATCATGATGGTTCTCTATTGTCAGTAGATTACAATTTCTATGATCGAGTAGACCAGTGGAACTATGGTGTTGTGATAATAAATACATCAACAGGACAAGAAGTCAATAGGTTCGAGACATCAACCGCCGCCTCTTGGAGCCCTGATGGCACAGAGATTGCTGTGGAAGGATTGGTTTGGAATGACAGTTCTTGGAATCCCCATTGGGAAAATGCGATTCTAATTTACAATACTAGCAACTGGGAATTGAAACATACACTCATTTCCCAAGTCAGGGTTGTTGAAATTGACTACTCACCCGACGGCAGATATATCTCAACTGGATGTTCTGGAGTACTACAAATCTTTGAGACGACCAATTACGAAATGTTGTACCCAGAACCAGTTAATTGCCCGACATATCAAGGTATTGAATGGTCACCTGACTCATCAAGATTTGCAAGTATAGAAATTGTTGGGAATGTTTGGGTGGACCTGGATGGTTTGTACGACTCAACCGGTGTTAATATTGTCATTTTTTCTGTTGAAAACGGTACTATGATCGATAGACTATACAATCCCTGTTCAATGCAATTTTGTGTATATGTTGAATCAATTGATTGGCATCCTTATGATAGTAAAATAATGTCTGGAATCAACATTAACTACAACGACACAACTTGGGATAATAGAACCTCAGCAATAGTGATTTATTCTTATGATTCGTCTGTTGAAATGACGTATGGCTGTCTACACGGTGCCAGTCCAGACTTCGATCCATTCGCAAGATTGAGTGACAAAAGTTGTGAAGAATACTATCTTCAAAACCCTTACTACATGGGTTTCCCGGATGGAGTGCCTACTCAATACCCGTCTAATCCAGAAGATGAAGACGATAGCTTCAATGTCAGTATTGATGAAGAAGAGTTGACTATTACAATTGTAGTTATAATTCTAATTGCAACTTTTGGGGCGTTGTTGGTTAACAGACCAAGAAGATCGATAAAAACAGAAAACTACCATGAAACAGGATTTACTGAGAGTGAGATTACATTTCCTACAGCAAATGACACGAAAAACATGCCAAAATCCATCGAGATAGAAACACATGAAACTCACTAATAGTAGCATTATTTGCCAAATTATTGCTTACTTCTTTTGTATAACTTGTAATTTGTGACATTTTTTATTTGGTGAAATAGTCGTTTAAAATCTAAGGATAAAATCATCCAAAGTGTGATTGCAAGACGTGTCAGGATTAGGTTCAGAGTAGCAATTAGCCCAGGGGATTTCACCCTAATGTAGCCAGCTTTATTCAAAGCGGATTGTAATCTTAAATCCCTAGTATAACAGAATACAGGATAATGCTCGATTCTTTTGAGTAATTCATGAGACAGCCCTTTCCCTCTATGTTCTTCATCTATCACAAAACTGTTTATTTCGTATCCAGCCCACCTATTTGATAACAGGAGATGTCCTATTGGCTTTCCTTTCTCATCGCGTATAAAAATACAATTTTTGCCTACTCTCGCCAAAAAAGGAGGGCGTAAATCGAGCTCATTATTCATGATTGACTTAAGCCACAACAAATCAACACGAGTATCTTCTTTATTTGACAAAAAGGGCCCCCTAAACTTCATTCAATACCTGATAGGTCTGATACTTAAACTAATCAGCACGATATATTCATGACTAACTGCACCAAATCTTCCATCGAGGGAATAATTCAAAGGCGTACAGATTTGAAACCAGAACATGCCCGAGTTCATAGACTTTGAATACCCATTACCAGATGATGAACGTCTGGAGAAAATTTGGAGTCAGATATCTTCGATGCGTCACGATGTCTATGCAACTGAATTACAACAGTATGAAGAAAATCCAGAAGGCGAATTACAAGACCCTGGTAAACATTTCATTGCGTGCGTAGATGGTGAAACATTAGTCGGTTACATCAGTTTGAACCCTCCAAGTCTTCAACCGTTTAGGGTAACAAAATATTTTTCCAAAGAGGCTCTAGACAGTAGTGTCTTCGGATTGTGTATTGATAGAGAGCAATCTACGTTTGAAGTTAGAGGGCTTACAATCTCTCCGAAATATCGTGGACTTAACCTTTCATTGCGATTGATGCGTTATGCCTTGGAATTTGTCGTTGAAAACGGAGGAAAGGACATCATTGCTATGGGTCACAATGATGTTTTAGGTTTGTACGAAAACAATGGAATGAATGTATTCAGAGACCACGGAATCAAATATGGTGAGACTGTATATTATCCAATGCATATGAATGTAGAGGCCACTCTGCAAAATTTTTCAGAAAAAATTCAACAAGATGTTAACCAAGAAAACGATGAGGATGCTTGCTATCACGGTGGACAATCTTGGGATACATCGAAATTTGATTTTAGTGTGCGAAACTCACTGATTGTTGCTGATGTTTTAGATAGCCCATTTCCTCCATGTCCAGAAGCCATAGAGATCATAAAAGAACAAATTGAAAGGTGCTGTCAAGAATCTCCTCCAACCCAATGTGAAGAACTCATAGAGACAATTGCAGATGTCAGGGAAGTCCCATCTAGTCACGTTGTAGTCTCATCAGGGTCTTCATCTCTAATGTTTTCTTTACTACCCCAAATTTTGAATGAAAATTCTCGTGTTCTGCTACTCTCCCCAATGTATGGAGAATATAGCCACATTCTAGAACATGTAATCTGCTGCAATATCACTTATTTCGTGCTAGACGATAAAGACAATTTTTCAATAAATTCAGAAGACTTGATTTCTCAAGCGCTAGAACATGACGCTGTAATTTTTGTTAACCCAAATAGTCCTACGGGAGCTTATTGTGACTCAATGCCTAAGATCGTAAAGAAAATTGCTCAATCTAGAAATGCCTCATCTAAATGCAAGATGATCTGGGTAGATGAGACATACATTAATTACATCTCAGATGCAAAATCATTGGAACAGATGTGTGATTCTATACCCGAATTAATTGTGTGTAAAAGTATGAGTAAATGCTACGCACTTTCTGGATTAAGAGTAGCTTATGCAGTTAGCAAGCAGATGAAAAATCTTAGGAAATTTATACCTCCATGGGCAGTCAGTCTTCCTGGCCAATTAGCTGCTGTGGCCGCATTGAGAAATGGTGATTATTATCAAGAACAGTATGACATAATTCACGAGGAAAGAACTAATTTGCAATCAGCCCTGGAAAATCTTGGCTTTCACGTATTTCCAAGTGTTGCAAATTACCTTCTCAGCTATCTGCCTCCCGAATCAAATTATTCGTCGACTAAATTTGTGGAAGAGTGTAGATCATTCGGCCTTTTTGTAAGAGATGCACAGAACATGGGCGTTTCCTTGCCAAGTAATGCAGTTAGATTTGCAGTTCGAAATAAAGATGAAAATAAGAAAATGCTGGAGATCGTGACGTCAATAATTTCTAAAAAATGATGCTCGTGTAGACATAATTCCAAGTTTGTACCATAATCCTTGATACATGTTTGATGGATTTTAATTAGTTTAGATTGTAAGACCCATTCATGCGAAGCAGCGCAATAAGCATGGCAGTTTTACTTGTCATGGCAACCTGCTTGGCAGGTTGTTTAGGTAATTCAGACTCAAATTCAGACAGAGTTATTGAAACCTCAATCGTAGATTATTGCTCAGCGGATCAACCTAGAGAGCAATATGATGTCGACGGTGACGGTCTTAGTGACCAATGCGAGGAAACACTAGCTACAGACCCATATCACCCGGATACCGACTTAGACTCAGCACCTGATGGATGGGAATATGAAAATGGATTTGACCCACTAAATTCCAGCGACCAAGCTGGGCTCGTGTTCTGTGTATGGAGCGAAGGATTCTGGACCGAAGAGCAAGATTGCGATTACGAAAGACCGAATGACGATCCAGAGGAAAGGGAAGATGATCCTGAGGATAGTGAAGACGATTCTAATGTGATGAATCAAGAGAATTGTGAAAATCGGGGCGGTACTTGGATAGAAGATAGAAGGCATTGTAGCTTCGATGAGCGTGAAGAAAACAATTCTAGAGATGACGACAGAGAAGAAAACTCCTCAGAAATGACTCAACAAGACTGCGAAAGGCGTGGAGGAACTTGGCATGAGGAGAGGAATGAGTGTTCATTCGAAAGCGATAGAGAAGACAATTACTCCGAAATAACTCAAGAAGAGTGTGAATTAGATGGCGGTTCTTGGTCTGAATCTCCTGATCGTGAAGGCGAATACTATTGTGATATGTCAAGTGAAGAGGGACTAGAAGAAAATCAGACCAATTCTACAGAGGATAACCCTCTAGGTAATTCCACTGAAAGTAATGATAACACAACGTCTAACGATTTAGACAACAGCACTGACGACCAAGCCGGTAATGAAACCGGAAATTCTACTGAAGATAACACCAATAAAACGTACAATGTTCTCTACATTGGACATAGTTTTGGCCAACCATTTGCGCAACAAATGGAAGAGTTCGCAGCATTGGCCGGAATAGAGCATAACCAAATTATCGAATTCAGCGGCGGAGCAAGCGGAGCACCAGACAGACTTTGGGAAGATGATGGACACAGAGAGAACATCAAAACAATACTCGATGGAGGAAATATCGACGTACTGATCATGATTTGCTGTTCTGCAAGTTTCATTGATAGCAATGGAGTAGACGACGACCAAGCAGTCTGGAACTTTACAGAATATGCTTTGCAACAAAACAATCAGACAAGAATTGGATTAGCAATGCCCTGGTCTGATTTTCCTCAAGCTTTTGATGATGCCGAAGATCATAGAAATCGAACAGATATGGCTTATCCACTTTGGGAGCAAATGGCTTCTAGATTAAGTTCTGATTTTGATGGTGCTGATGTTTTTACCTTCTACCATGGTGCAGCAATGTATGAACTTCGAGAATTATTTGAGGCTGGAAACCTTAGCGATATTGACCAATTAAGAGGGCCAAAAGCAACCTCATTATTTACAGACCAGAAAGGTCATGCTGGACAAATATTAATCGATACTGGCTCCTTGATTTGGCTAGCTGCGATTCATGGAGTGAATCCTATGGATTTACCTGAATTTGAAGAATATGAACTAGATATTAGAGCATTGGCAAAATCAATTCTTGACTCCTACAGTCAATGAAAATCGAGATTTGAAAGAATTTTAACGACGTCTTCGTTGTTTTTGACTTCTTTGAGCTCTAGCCTGAGCCGCTCTTGCTTTATTCGAACCTTTTCTTTGAGACCTTGCTCGCTTATCTCCGACTCTAGGACCACGCTTTTGAGCTTCCTTCTCATCATTACGCAGATCTTTCTGCATTTGTCGCCACTGTCCACCTATTAACTGGAGGATTTCTTCCTTTGTAACCGCTCCAATCGATTCCTTAGCGCCTCTTTTAGAAACCCAGAGTCTCCCCTCTTTCCCATGTGGTCGATTAGGATGGGATACTCTTTCTTCCCGTTTGATTTTCCTCAAGCCTAAAGCCCTTGATGCAATGAAAAGGCCCTCTAAGTCAGGTTTCAATACACTAGAGTCTCTTGGAACTCTACGACCGCCTCGACGACTGACTTTAGCGTCAAAGTAACCGGGCCACACTGCGATTCGGTCTGGATTGTGGTCCATGTCAACCCCTCATAGGGTGGTTGGATTTGAATCCATTCAAAGAGCAACACCATTCAAGATACCATCATGTCCAGGACGAGAGGTTATCTTGACGTGTCCTTTGTCTGTGTCTACAACTGCTCCTTTTGTTAGGATATTTCTTCTAATGTAGTTTGGATTTGCATCGTTCTTTAGAACAGTGGTAATTGTTGCGGTTGTGGATTTGCCGTCTTTACCGTTGACTGTGCAGCGATTATCTGAGAGAACTCGGACTAGAGTGTTTCCACCAGTGGTTCTGTAGATTTTTCTTTTTGGTTCTCCAATGAGAGCGAATTGCTTCTCAGAGGAAATTTCGGTTGCACGCTTGCTGCGTGCAGGAACGCGGCGTCCACCTGTAGATTTGCGACGAGATATTCCGTGCCACTGTGCCATGTTAATTGTCTCCAGCGGCTTGGCGACCAGCCGTTCATATTTGAAGGATATGTATCAGACACACTGTGCTCTATGTGACAACACTAACTGTTTATCGATGTACAGAGAGGCTGTGACAACGTCATTTGGCATTAATGGACCAACGCCTGCAGGAGTTCCTGTGAATAGAATATCTCCTGACTGTAATGGAGCCCATTCTGCTAACTTTTCTAGCAATTCGTTTGGTGTCCAACTCATCTCTTCCAGGGATCCAAACTGCGTTTCATTACCGTTTACCGTAAGTGAATACTCAGCTCTAGCATCGAACGGAACCCAATCTCCCAGAACTGCAGCGCCACGGAAAGATTTTGCTTGCGCCCATGGGAGTTTCTGTTCTTTCAGGTTATCTTGAACACTTCGTTTTGTCAAATCTAGACCAATTGCCATATCTGTTATCTCTAAATTTTCTCCAATTTTCAAAACTAATTCAATTTCATGATGAACATCTCCACCACAAGTGTCTATTTCTCCAAATGGAACGATGGTCGACCTTGACTTTAGGAAAAACACTGGCTCTTGCGGAATAGGGTTTCCAAGTTCAACCGCATGTTTAGGATAGGTTCGAATTGCACACCACACGTCCATGATTATCCCAAGAAGACATAGCACATCAATCCGAAGGGTCAAACCCTAGATGGTCCACGCACTGCCATGGGCAAGGATTGGCAGATTAAGAAACGCAGGCCTGTCCGACGAAAACACATTGCTCCGTTGCTCAAAGATTTGGAGGAAGCTCTGGGAATCGATCTTTCGGTTGACGGTGCATTTTTAGAAATGGCTGATTATGGGCCTTGGAAAATGGTCCTAGTCGATCGTGTGCCTTTAGCTGTTGAATTGATGAGCCCACACAATGAAAGGGTCGTGTTTCTTACACTCAGAGGCTTCCTGTCACACCAATGCGAAAAGAGGTACGTTGAGGTAGACCATGGCGCAATACCATTTCTCATGAAGGGTGCAGATTGTATGGTAGCAGGGATCCACAACGCTGATTCAAACATAGAAGAAGGCGACTTAGTTTGGGTTAGAGATCAAACTCACAAGAGACCTCTTGCCATTGGCTGGGCGACAAAAAGTGGAAACTTGTTAGTGGAAGAACTAAAAGGAAAAGGCCTGAAAAATATTCATTGGGTAGGTGACGAGTTATGGGAAATGGAACTTTGACTAAGAGAATTATATTGTGTGTAGCAATGTGTATTGTTCTAGTTACTCCAGCAAATGCCGGTGAGACAAAGGCTGGGGAGAACATAGAGCCTGTAATTGAAGATACCATCTTCAGCGAGATAACTCATACAGAGGTAACCACTGATTTGGAAGACTGGGAAATTTCTATGACTCTCAACGATGATGCTTATGCAAATAATACCAGTTTTATTTTGATGACACAGATATGTAATAATGAAGGAGTTTGCTTCGCACCCGAAGAAGCAGTTGTTTCAACTCTCGACAACAGAACCTTTACTTCCGCTGTCACAACTGTAGAAGACCATTCTTACGTTAACTGGAGAGTCAAGGCAACCTATGTCGACGAAAACGAATCTACAGAGATGTTCCCTTCTAACGGATTTTACAAAACGTGGTCAGATTGCTGGTTCAAAGATGGAGAATGGGGAGGAGGTAACTGTCCTGATGATGCAGAAGATGGCGATTCTCTACCCGCAATCGGCTTTGTTGCTGCAACCTCTATTGCCTTAATTGCTGCAATTATTCGCCGTGAATGAACTCTACAAGGCGATCTAAGAATC
>MDTC01142303.1_pt1 | contig 11269 bp, 9 predicted proteins | sample 811181 | NCBI WGS metagenome assembly MDTC01 (sample SAMN05326644, study PRJNA326480) | marine metagenome | isolation source: seawater | place: Pacific Ocean: North | collected 2011 | reverse complement strand
TCACGCCCGAGCTTGATGTCGCCCGAGCCGATACCGAACTCGCGACGACACGATCGGAGCTAGCCAGCTTGCATGGGCCACGGACGCGGTTGGAGAATGCCATCGCCGTGCTCACCGGTCGCGCCCCCTCTGATTACCACTTGGCGAAGGGGGGCTTCAAACCACGGCTTCCCGAGATCCGTGCCGGGGTTCCCATGGAAATGCTGGCGGCCCGTCCTGACGTCGCGGCTGCCAAGGCCGAACTTGAGGCTTCATACGCCCGCATCGGTGTGGCCCGCACGGAATACTTCCCGCGAGTGACTCTGATAGGAAGCGGAGGCTATTCTAACATTCAATCACAAAACTTTCTGAAATGGAGTAGCCGGACATTTGACCTTGGCCCCGAAGTCACGCTGCCGATCTTTCAAGGCGGCCATCTTCGGGCGAACGAGAAACGTGCTAGGGCAGAGTTTTCGGAAGCGGTCGCCAATTACCGTCAGACCGTTCTCAACGCGCTACGCGAAGTGGAGAATGCCTTGGCCGACCTGGCCGCCGCGCGCAATCAGACGGGTGCCCAGAACCGTGCGGTCGAGGCTGCTGACCGGACCCTAGAGCTCTCCAACAAGCGCTATCGGGCTGGGCTCGTCAGTTCCCTTGAGGTCCTCGATGCTGTGCGCGAACAGCTCGATGCCAAGCGCCGTGCCCTGCAAATTCGCGGCCAGCAATTAGAAGCCACGGTTCAACTGATACAAGGCCTTGGCGGCGGTCTTTCAATCCGATAGTTAACCATGCCGCCAATCTGAGCTCATTAACGTTCCTAGCTCGAAAACCTCACCATCTTCGCTCGTGAACTACAGAGCAAGATAGTATTCCGCTAGAATCTCGGCGGGAGATTTTCAAACATCCCGTGGATTCTAGCGAGGCGGCTAAAATCCAGCGAATTCTAAATCGTCTAATGGCGTCCAAATAATTCATTTTTCACAATAAGAACAATCAAGTCTCTCAAACCATCGCCCTGATCGCGGAGATCGCTGGCGATACGGTCTACCTGCGATCGATCGCCAAATGTCAACGGCCGACCCAGCGCATAGGCGACCATTTTGTGCGAAAGGGCACGGGCAAATTGGTCTTGCCGATTTGCCAATAGGTAATCCTTCAAACCTTGCATCCCACGCAGCTCGTGTTTGTTGAACAACTTGCTCGTGGCATCGACAGGAGTTTCACCGATCTTGTCACGCCATCGGCCGACCGCGTCGAAGTTCTCGAACGCAATGCCCCAGGGATCGATCTTTGCGTGGCAGGAGTTGCAGGCTGGATCATTGCGGTGATCCTCCATGCGCTGTTTCAGCGAAAGCTTTAGGATTTCGGGATCTGCTAGATCGATCTCCGGCACGGCTGGTGGAGGTGGTGGTGGCGGGTCATTGAGAATCCTTTCCAACAACCAAATGCCGCGCTTCAGCGGGTGCGAATCCTTACCATCGGAGTTCATCGCCAACAACCCTGCCTGTGTGAGGAGTCCACCTCGCCGGTGGTCCGGTTGCAAGGTCACCCGCTGCAACTTGGTGCCACTCACCTTTGGCAAACCATAGTGCTGCGCCAGGCGATCATTCGCCATGGCGTAGTCGGCATGAAGAAAATCCATCACGCTATGGTTACGCTCTATCACGTGACCAAAGAACGCGATTGGTTCCTCCCGCATGGCTTCTAAAAGAATGGGATCGAACTTTCCGTGGGCATTTACATCGACCTTTAAAAAGTCTAGTAACTCCATACCAAGCCACTGTCGCGTGAAGTGCTTGGCGAAACGTTGAGACTTGGGATCGTCTAACAGGCGCTGCGTCTGCGCCTCCAAGACCGCCGGGTCACGAAGCTTGCTCTCCGCCGCGAGCTTCAAAAGTTCGTCGTCAGGCGTGCTACTCCATAAGAAGAATGATAGTCTGCTGGCCAGCTCGAAATCCGACATTCCTTGCTCAAACTTTTCGCCGGTCCTCACGAGATACAGAAATTTCGGCGAGGATAACACCGTAGCGAGCACCTCGACCAAAGCCTCTTGGAGATCTTCACACTGTGGCAGCAGATTACCTAACAATACCATCTTCTGATCGATCTCCACCTTAGTCACGGGACGCCTCCAAGCGCGTTGCATGAATCGCGTAAGCATCTTACGAGCATAACCGAAGTCATCCGCGTCCTCGGCTCGTTCTAGGAATACACGCGTATGCGATTCCGGTGGCCACTGGTCAAAGGTCGGAGCGGTGACCTCGACGTAATCAACCTGCACAGCAACGTTCGAACTCGAGATGTTGTGAAATGACAGAAACTCTGCGGGATTGGGAAGGTCACCGAGTTTGGTGATGTGCCGATAGGCATTGCGAGCGATCTCGCTGAGCTGCACGTCCCAGTGATAGAACTCCGGTTTGTCTGGCGATGCGGTGACCATGATGTCCTGTTCCCCAGCGCGCACGGCGACACGGGAATCGTTACTCGCCTGGTTGCCAAAGTACAAGCGCAGCGTCGGCGAACTCATGTCTTCCACGGAGTACCTCGCAGCGCGAATGCTTACCCGCATGTTGCCTCCGTCTGGTAAGCCATCGCCCACATCGATGATATACTTAGCATTTCTAGGAATCACCACAATGTCAGGCGAAATCGGTGGCACTTCTAGCTTTGTGGGGGACGGCGTCCACGCGTGCTTCGCACCGCCATAGCTCCACTTGGGACCGATACCCTGGCCCGTCAGCAGATCTCGATAGTGTAAGCCCTTGTGATCGCGCGGGAACTTCTCGCCTTGTTGTTCAAAGGCCTCCTCAGCGGAAAGACCGTCCTCTGCTATCCGTTTCCGCGTCTCTGCGATAGCGTCAGTGTAATTGGCGTTGATCGCTTGAGCCGCGTCCCTCATTGATATGCCATAATAAACAGCCTCCGGTTGTTCTCCACGCACAGTCGCACGTTTGAGTGCCCTGCGTGCCAGCTGTTGGTATTGTTCGAACTGAACCACGGTCATTTGCAACATTTCAGAACTGTTCTTGAAACCATCCTCCGAGGCCGTCTCCGGTGGCAAATCGCGTGAAAAGTCATGAGGAATACCCAACAAATCCTGGAGAGCATACTTATACTCATACCGCGTCATCCTGCGAAACGATGTGTGCCCTTGCTCGCTGCGCCGAACCTGTGACGCCAGCTGAATTTCGCCCGACAACCAATCGACAATCTGCGCCTTTTCCCCGTCTAATAGAGCCACATCAGCATCCTCCGGCGGCATCTCACCGCTGCTGATCACCTCAAACACCTCCAACCACCAGCTAACGTCTTCCCCATTCAAAAAATCTGGATCCAAGGTGTCGACACGAAATTTCCCTTTCTGCTTTTCCGGTCCGTGACATTCCACACAGACTCGGTCGAAGACTGGCTTAACCTCTGATTGGAACGCTTCCAAGTCCATCACAGGCACCTCCTCCGAGAGAGCCGAACCGACACTCACGAAGACACTCACAACCAAATTAAGAAAGCGCCTCATAATGCCAGTTGTGCCACGTTCCGTTGGGTTCAGCGAGCTGATTTATCGATGCTACGATCCCCGTGAAGAACGGGTAGTTCAATCATGAATAGGTTCGATCTCATTCTCCCACTCAAATGCCCGCGAAGTGCCGCGGGATCCTAAATCCTTCGTAAGGTGAATCGCCTTCTGCTACGCCTCTGTCTCCTTCCTTTCAATCCTTCCCGTAGAGCCCAAGTAGATCATTCCGCATCGAGGGGCCAGTGCGGAGCGACCGAAATGTACGTTGTCTGCGATCAAAACGAGCGCGACGGCGGCTGAAGTAGACGTGCGCGCCAGTCGTGATGGTCAACTTTACATTCTACATGACACCACGTTGGATCGAACAACCAATGGGAAAGACACGGAAGCGAGCAGACATTATCCGAATGAAAAAGCTCTATGCAGGATCATAGTTCGATTCGAAATACCATACCAACTGATTGGCAAAACAGTCATCTAATCGAACACCTTCGTTGGCGCGTTTGTCAATGTGAGGTGTCCTCTAACTTTCGCCCCCGTGGACGCCAATTGTTTCCCTACAAATATCGTCGACCATGAGCAGCACGATGTTAGTCTGTTCGGACTCAGCTGTAGCAACGGTATAGGCAGGAAATATCACGGCTAAACATACGACTGGTTTTGTCATGGAGGAAGGCTATCGTGTTGGAATGACAGGGGACAAGGCAAAAGGCGGTAAGGTTTCATGCCCCATCGATCCTGCGCTGAACACAGATTCAACCTTCCGGAATCATCAGGATAACCAATGCACTATTCCAGTGCGACCAATAGCGCTTCGCCTTACCGTGACCATGGCTTCTAATGATCATGATAGTCGAGGATTGGCAGTTTCATAGTCAGGATTGGTCGTCCAAGTGTTTCTCAGCAGCAAGCGCCCAGCGAACCAAGTCGGGGACTTAGTTTCTTTATTTGCAAACGACACTGGGTCTCCAAGCGTTCTGCTAGTATCTTACCAGCTATCAGGCCATCGAGGTTCACACCGGCGACCGTTTGATGAATGCTCAAAATCACGTAAAGTTGCTACATTTCGATTGATGCTTACAGGGCTTGCCTTTCTGGTTCTGATAAAACTTTGGCTCCGAAAAACCTTTGGATACGCCGATTGTCGGCCGGAAAATTGCAGTTCAGATCGACACCACGGGAGTTCTAGCTGCCTTTCTTCGTTGAGCCATCAGCATTGGCTATCGGGACAATCTACACTGGTTCGCCAGCTATGGTCCTCCTGTCAGATAATCAACGAGTGCCTTCAACAAGGTTCTGCCTGTACCTTCGTTGCCATGGCCGGAACCAAGATGGAGCAGGCCGGTAAGTAGGCACGGCTACTTAGACCCTCGAAAGCTTTGCGCACAATTTGATGATAACCAAAGGCAATTTCAATGCGAGAGACTCGAAATCAACCTCACTGGATATCGCCTTTGACAGCAATAACGTAGCTTCGGCAGAGACTGGCCTCTTGTCATGCAAACTGGGACGCTATAACTCAGCGTCCAATACGAATATCTTACTGGGCCGTTACCCGAGTGTAACTATTAAGGAGCCGGAGAAATTGTCAACTATACCAACAGACGTGCCTCCGAAATTACTCTCAGAGTTGCTGATGCGCCGTCCTGATCTCGTCGCTGAGGCTGCTCAAGTGCACGCTTCGGCAAGTTTCAGACTTGCTTCACGCAAGTAAATATTACCAACTATAGGGCTCTCTGGGAATCACTGATCCACGCTCAATTGGGTGGAATGTCGCAGCGTCGCTCGCACAAACAATATACCGAGGCAACACTCCGATTGCACAGGCTAAGGTTCGCGGGCCGCCCCACGATATTAGAGTCGTAACCAAGGGCATTATTTGTATCATGAGAGCAAGTCGCTCATAGTGAGATCTGCCAGGGCGATTTGGCCGATAGGAGACCCTTTATGGTCGCTGGTCGCTTTCGGAAGTGATGCACAAATTGATCGATAACTCGATTGCTGAAGAAGCGTTCAAAGCTCCTCCAGCGGAAGCATAGGTTTATTGATGGCTTTTGAATTAAAGTTTACCCAGCCAGCGCACCACCGATTAAATTCTTTGGAGTTCAGAGAATTAGAATCAGTCTCAGTAGCAAGTATCAATCCAGGAAATCTTCATGATATCAGCGCTGCTCATGAGCTGGTTGAAAGGCTACAAGATGTAGTCATCGTGGCAGGCAAACAGTATCATAGCGCCAAGTTTCATTTGATGATTCAAAATTTGGGAGCCCAATCTTGCCTTCCTAAACGGAAAGGCCCGAAACCTACCGCGGCATCTCTCAATGAGTAGTATCACAAAACCGTATCGCTTTGAGAATTCTCTGCACGAATCGTGCGATTTTGGAGCATCACCACCCGTTATGAAAAACTAAATCATCATTCAAAGAGTTTCTGCAATTTGCATGTGTGATAAATTGGATTAGGTAGAGCCCCCGATTTTAAAATACGCTCTAGTATTTCAAACGAGGCAAGCGCAGGTTATGCGGGGGCCTTGAAGCCCTGAACTTCTCACTAGCTCGAGTCGGAGCCAATTCGATGTCCTGATAATCCATGCTTTCTTTCTTTCGTTGGAGTTCTTGGTCGAGACTGTCTGGCACGTGCACAGCAAAGACGCTAGTATCATAATCTTCATCACCCTTAACCCAAGTAAGTGCAACGATTTGGTTTATCTCCAGAAGCAATTCACCCGGCGCTTGAGATGAATTTACGAGAGAGAGAACCATGCGCACCCCTCTACGCTTATCTAGAGCCCGTTCCAAAATGGAATTTTGGTGGGTTCCAATTCTAACAAAGGCATTGATGGATTGACTATTCCAGTCAGGAGTTACGAGTCTGTAACTATGGTATTTATCCTGGTCATCAAAGGGAACATTGTAGTAGTCGCTGGGGGTGACATAAACACGCATCTCAGCTTCCTCTCCCGTGAGCACAGCGTAGTTTTCCCATGAGTAAGACCCTGCCCGAGCATAAGCAGGCCAATCAATTGTCTGTTTCCCTGTTTCATCGACGACGTTGGCAACATACCGAGTGCGACCATCTGTGAACTTTGCTACGAACGGTATAACCGTAAGACCTTGTTCATAACTACGATGAAGCGGCTTAAGAACCTCTAATTTCGCTTCACGGCCGGCAGCACTCATCGCTTCAAAATGCTCTCTCAGCGGCTGCGCATCTCGGGTGGGATCACGTAAGAATTGGATGCGTTTCTCAACGTCGGCCTCGATAAATTGCTTAGCAAATGTGCGTGGCGTTACGAGAGGCACCACATTATTATTCCCCTCAGAGGTCTGAAATCTTGTTTGACTTTCAGAGTCAGGTACAGCCGTACTCCCAGAGTTGAAAGTCAGATTAAGGAACAATAGAAACAGTGGAACCAGACATACAAGCCCAACGAAACTGATTAAAAAGCGATAACGGAAAGACCCTGTTTTAGAGATAATTAGCCCACCGAGTAGCGGCAGCCTCCGGAACACTTGCTTGACCTCGGCCTCTTCGTCAAACCTCAACACGCTAGGCACATCGGCAAACTCCTCTCCCCATAAGACTGCTCCCACAGAGTCCGTGGAGTCCTTTTCCACAAGCAACAGTTCCCCCTCTATCTGCGGTAATGCTTCTGGCAGATACTGTGCTTTCTCAAGTGGGAGCTCGGGACGAAAGTCCGGGCGCTCACCAGATGCATCACTGGCCTCCTTTCTTCCAAGATCGACTAAGTCTGTCCCAATACTTACTGTAGTTGCGTCTAATCCTTCACCATTTAACGCCTCCATAAAATTGGCCACGCTTTCAGCACCCTTATCTTCATTATGGCTAGCCTTCGGCAATTCTATCCGTCTGATCTCCGGGCTTAGTGCCTCTACCGGTTCCCTGGTGGGGCCAGAAGAAGATTTAGCGCTCCCTTTTTTTGGTTGGCTTTCTTTGGACATATTAAGCTAGCTTACACTGATGAAGTCAAACTGACTTCTTGCCTTAGCCAAAACCCTATAAGTATTACAATTTATACCTCCAGATAATCTCAGTCAATCATTTATGATAAATAAAAGAGCTCGCCGTCAGGTTTGCTGGATAGAAAGCTGTCGGAACTTGAGCCAGGCCTAGTCAAGATCTTTGATGCCACAGGCCCGGTGTACCACCCCTGATACGAGATTGTTGAATCCTTCGATCTTTCCTGAAGTGATTTTCTGTCCACAGAAGGCCACGATCTTGTCCGCCTGCTTTCGGAACCCTTTTGCTAACCTCTGAAATGGTGATAGGCCGCTTTCGATAGCCATGTTGCACTACTGCAGCAATGCTTTCTTCGCACAGCCTAGATAACGGTCAGTGTGCACCACCCAGAACTGCTCCTTCAGAAAGTAGGCTGTGGTGATGTTCTTATTGATTTCTTGGAGAGCTCTTAGTCTAACGCTTCCTTTATCATCTAGGTTCTCTCCATTCGCGAGCAGCGATGAATCGACTCCCTTTGATGACCACTTTCTCCTCAGCCTTGGCTTGTCACCATTCCTGTCGTCGAACCTCATCGACAACCACGTTGAGATTGAGATGCAGATGAAAGACGGTTGCTTTGGGAACCTGTTCGCTAACGACGCTCTGGTAGGCTCTCGCTCGATCTATGCAGACAACTTCGATACATGCCTTCTGGGCTTCGGTAAGTTTCTCAAAGAAGGACTTCAGGCTATGCTGTTTCCGCTTTTCTCCACTCAGTCGCCCGCTAGCATAGCAACCCGATCCGATGATATAAAAACTCCCACTTCGAACTCTCGCCGCCGCTTTCCTGTAACCGCTGCAGCCACTGCCAGCGCGCAGATTGTACCGCGCCGTCGGTGATTGCCCTGTCCATTTGTGGCCTAAGTGGACTCAGCGTAAATGTTGGATTATGCGCGCGTCCTTGAGACAGAGCCGAACACACGTAACCTGCCTAGAAAAGAGAACACAACACTAACATCCATACACCTCTATCCCGAATAGTTTAAGATGCAAAAAAACTGCTGTTGACGAAGCTCCTTTGTTCTCGTGATCTAAGAGACAATCCCATTGCCAAGCGGCCCCATTTTCCTCTTTACTAGCCCCCTCAACCTTCCGCCTACATCTTTGGTGCATTGTTTAGATAATCGTTCTTATGAAGGCCCTATTCCTATTCTTCCTGCCTCTCCTGGCCAACGTGTTCGCCGAACTTCCGCCACCCTCCACAGTAGGCAAAGGCGCCGTTCATTCCGCCGGACAAATATTCCCTGTCGCCAACAAACCAACCAAGGAGTGCCACGCGTCCACAATCGCCGAAACACCAACCGGTCTTGTTGCTTCTTGGTTCGCAGGCACACGTGAACGCGATCCTGATGTTGGTATTTGGGTTTCGCGCCAAATCAATGGCCAATGGGCCATCCCTAGCGAAGTGGTCAATGGCGTCCAATCAAATCATTTGCGATACCCCTGTTGGAACCCCGTACTCTTTCAGCCCAAAGAAGGTCCATTGATGCTTTTTTACAAAGTGGGTCCCACACCGCGCGATTGGTGGGGCATGCTGACTACTTCTACCGATGGTGGCAAGACCTGGTCGTGGCCCACCAAATTGGGCGACCATTGGGCAGTAGGGCACCTGCTAGGGCCAGTGAAGAACAAACCGATTCAACTCAAAGATGGCTCGATCTTTTGCCCTAGTAGCACAGAAGTGGATGTGGACGAGGGTGATGGTTATTGGCGCGTACATTTCGAGGTCACACGTGACCTTGGAAAGACGTGGGATGTAATTGGCCCCATTCACGACGGCATCGCCTTTGATGCGATTCAGCCTAGTATCCTAACTCATGCCAACGGTGATCTGCAAATCCTCTGCCGTAGCAAGCAGAATGTGATCGTGCAGAGTTGGTCCAAAGATGGCGGACGCAGTTGGAGTGCCATCGAGCCAACTACTCTGCCCAATCCCAGTTCCGGCACCGACGCGGTAACACTCGCCGATGGTCGCCAACTCGTGGTTTACAATCACACCAATCGTGAACCCAGCGAGGATCGTCGTAAGCTTCTCAATGTCGCCCTGTCCACGGATGGCAAAGCTTGGAGTCCCGTAATTACTCTGGAGAAAGAATCCAAGCCCAAACCTGACGACGAACGTCATTGGGGTGAGTATTCCTATCCAGCGGTGATCCAGGCCAGCGATGGTAAAATCCATATTACTTACACCTATAATCGCGAAGGCGTAAAACACGTGGTGCTTGATCCACAGCAGCTGCCATAAACACCTGAATCCTTCGTTCATTCATCTTCCCGTCCATGACTCAATACCTAATATCCTTGGTAGATGCTCCGTAAAGAAATTTCCTTTTTCGCCATCGGGCTGGTAGTCGGCGCCCTTCTTACGGCACTGACGTTTATTTTTATCCAGCGTTCTCGCAGCACCCGGGGTGGCGACGCTGTCAGTAATCAGATGGTGCTAAAGCTAGGGCACGTTCTTGATCAATCCCATCCCGTACACACCGCTATGGAGTTCATGGGCACGCGCCTCGGAGAAATTTCCGGTGGTGCTGTAGAGCTTCAAATATTTCCCAATGGTCAGTTAGGGTCTGAACCAGAATGCATCGAACAATTGCAACGCGGTGCGCTGGCTATGGTGAAGACTTCTGCCGCCGCCATGGAAGGTTTTGTACCAGAAATGGCCGTATTTGGATTGCCCTATCTTTTTCGCAATAGCGATCACTATTGGAAGGTGCTTAATGGCGAGACGGGCAAAGAACTACTGACCGCTGGTAACGGGGTCGGAATTCATGGTTTGTGCTACTATGATTCTGGAAGCCGGAGCTTCTACACCATCAGAGAGCCAATCACTGATCCAAAGAAAGTGAAGGGGGTGAAATTACGTGTCCTGCCTAGCCGAACAGCCATGAACATGGTCTCCACCATGGGAGGCGCACCCACTCCCATCCCTTACGGAGAACTCTACACGGCCTTGCAACAAGGGATGGTCGATGGCGCCGAGAACAATCCCCCTTCTCTGCTCTCTAGCAGACATTACGAGGTCGCCAAGCACTACTCGCTTGATGAGCACACCAGCATTCCGGACATGGTGATCTTTAGTCAGGATGTATGGAACTCGCTATCGCCTCAAGTCAGGCGCTGGGTCGAGCAAGCGGCCGCCGAGTCTGTCGAGTTTCAGCGCAAGCTCTGGATCGAGAAAACAAATGAAGCACTTACACAAGTCGAAGAGGCTGGTGTCACAATCTATCGTCCTGACAAAGCATCATTCATGGAGGCGACCATGCCCATGTATAAAAAGCTGGCTGGGAAGCCTATCGGTATCCTCGCTCAACGCATTCGGGAGGTGAAATGAATCACCGCTCTGGAAGAAATCGAACCATCGGATTTCTGGTGCGCCTGCTAGAATTTCTTACCATTGTGATCTTCGCCGCTCTCGTCCTCGACGTACTCTGGGGCGTGGTTTCCCGGTACGTTTTCGGGGCGCAAAGCCGTTGGACGGAGGAGCTAGCCATTTACTTGCTCGTGTGGGTGTCCCTGTTAGGATCGACCCTGGCCTTCCGTGATCAGGCACACCTTGGGGTCGACTACTTCGTTGGCAAACTTGATCAAACTGCGCGTCGCTTGGCTGCGATCATTGCCGAACTTGCTGTGCTTCTCTTTGCCGGATTCGGCCTGGTCTACGGCGGTTACATGTTGATGAGCGAAACCTTGCGTTCGGGCCAACTCACACCGGCCATGGGATGGAAGATCGGCTATTTCTACAGTGTCGTG
>MDTC01229374.1_pt1 | contig 11270 bp, 11 predicted proteins | sample 811181 | NCBI WGS metagenome assembly MDTC01 (sample SAMN05326644, study PRJNA326480) | marine metagenome | isolation source: seawater | place: Pacific Ocean: North | collected 2011 | reverse complement strand
GGGTGGCCTAAAACTTAGATATGTGAACTCTTGCCACTGAGCATGGGAGTCGTATCAGATAACGGTCTCATTGTTGTTGGTGTACTATCTGCCATCGTACTTCTCTCAAGTTTGACATTAAGTTTCGTCTTGGAAGAGGAAGAGATTTCCTTTTCGGTGAATGATGAAGCAATGATGAATGATGTCTTCCAAATATCATCCTTCGGTCCCAGGGTTACGGGTTCATCTGAGGAAACCGTTGCTGCCACATACATCAGCGACAGATTTACAGAAATCGGCTTAACGAACGTCCAAATTGAAGAGTATCAAGTCATGGGTGCTTGGTTTGTTGATGCAGAACCTGAGGACCATCAAATCTTGATGCATGCACAACTGGAACAAGGAGTTCAAAATGCACCCGGACTGCCAGATGGAAGTGCCGGAACTGCGAGGGTTCAACTCGAATCGAGCGGTAATTTAGACCACATAGACAAGTTTACGTTCTTAGGTTATTCTGGTTCCACACACAAGCACGATAATATGATCACATATATTGGAAATGGTTCGAGTGAAGAGTTTTCATCGGTTGGTGACATGACTGATATGGCCTTAATGATCAATTATGACAATTCAAGAAACCTGTCCGAAATTTACAAAGATTCGATTGACCGAAATGCCGGAGTCGTCATGATTTACACCGAGGGTGTCGAGACGCCTCCATTCCGCTCAGTAACCGTTCAAGAAAATGGCAAAACCGTTCCTTTTCCAGAAGCATACGGTGGCGAATATGCGAACTCACTCATTCCATTCATCTATATCTCAGAAAGCGTTGCAGATACGTTCCATGGATTCATAGAACAAGCATCTGATGATCCAACTCTGTTCGCCTCTTTGGATGGTTTTTGGGAAGGGAATAATGTTGGTTTGAGAACTGTTAAGGTCGTGACAGGTGAGTTGCCAGGTACTGGAGATGGGGAGATTTTGATTGGCGCTCATCATGATTCTGTTTACATCAGTCCCGGAGCAGTGGACAATGCTGTAGGGGTTGCGCAACTTCTCGAAATCGCGACTGAATTAAGTGACATAGAACTCGAATCTACAGTAAAATTTGCAACTTGGGGCGGTGAAGAATTAGGTTTACTTGGAAGCCAAGCATATATTGAAGCCCATAGTGATGAATTGGAGGATTTGGATTTGTATATTAATCTTGATTCCACGAACCTTAACCCCGAAAAAGGCCTTTCCACGTTAGGGATTGAATCTTCCGAGAAAGGTTTGGTTCAAGCTATCTCGAACATCAATGATGAAGTGCTCGATGATGGTTGGGATGACTATTCAGCGAGCGTCGCTTGGGTTGAAAACGGCGGAAACAGTGATCATCGTTCATTCAATCAGAGGGGAATTGCAACGATAGGTTTCTTTGGTTGGGAATACGAAGAATATCACCGCCAAACGGATGTTGCAAACGTCGTTCACAAAGATGGACTCGGTTTGACGGCTGAAATCGTTTTACAACTTGTCATTGCTCAAGGTGGCCATCACAGCGGCGATGAACCACTTATTCAAATTCAGGGACTGGAAGGTGAATCATCGTCTTGGGTTTTCCCGTTCATACTCGCATTGATGGCTGGACTCGCAACAGGTCTTGGAGGACTCATCGTCTTTGTTTTGAAGGAAATAACTGCCGAATTGATGGCGTTTATGCTCGCAATGGCAGCCGGTGTGATGTTGCTGGTTTCAAGCGTAGACTTGTGGTTCGGTCGAGCTTTGGAGTTCGGTTTTGTTCCGATTACATTTTCCTTCGCAATCGGTGTTTCAATTGTATATCTTGTCAGTTATTACACATCGAAAGGCGATGAGGATGTTGAGTTGACAAGGGAAAAGAAATTGTACAAATCTGGAATGTTAACCGCCATCGCACTCGCAATCCATAATTTCCCTGAAGGCCTGGCTATGGGTGTTGCAGTTCTCGAATCTGCTCAATATGGGGTAGTCTTGATGGCTGCTATTGCTTTGCATAATATCCCCGAGGGTATCGCTGTAGCCGCACCGATCCAAGCAGGTAATGGTGGGCGGTTGAAAGCAACGATGATCGCCATGGCGACAGGTTTGACTGAGCCTCTTGGTGCTTTGTTTGCATTATTGGTTCTCGGGTCTATTCTAACACCATTGATGGTTGGTTGCTCTCTTGCTTTTGTGGGTGGTATTATGACTGTAGTCGCTTACAAAGAATTGATTCCACAAGCAATGGAGCAGAACAGGCCCAAACACATGATTGTAGGTGCCCTTTTTGGAGCAGCAGTCATGCAATTGAGCCTTCTTCTACTCGGTTAAATTGTGTTCAATGAGATGTTGGTCGGTTGCTTAATCGTCACTCAAATCATCGCGCAATGTCTAAAATCTGCCAACTTGAACACCATCTATGGAAGGAATGAACGTCGACCAATGGATGGCGCATGAAGCCCAAAACGAATGGGAAGTCATGATGAAGAAAATTGCTGTCTTTCATGACAAACATAACTTTGAAGAAAACAATGGACACGATATGGGCTACAGAATTGCACTTACTGTCGAGGAACTTGGAGAGTTGGCAGCAGCCGTGACCAAGGGCAAACCACTTGCTGACTGTGCAGAAGAGATGGCGGACATCTTGCTGTTGTTAATGGGTCATTCCTTGGCAATGGAAATTGATTTGAAGGCTGCTTTTGAATCGAAATATGCCAAAATCATGCAACGTCCTTCTCGACAAGGTCGTCTCGGTTTGCGAGTCACTGAATACAATCCTGAAGATGAGTAATCATCGAATCCAGTGCTGGAAAATCATGTTATGCTCGTCACGAGGACCTGCATCAACAAAGCGTTCTCCAATCATGTGGAAACCCTCGCCCTCCATCGAAGGAGCAAAGGCGTCAGCGCCCTCAACGCTGGTATCGATGATGGTTTTGTGAATCTCTTTGGTATGTTCCAAGAACAATTGATAGATCTCTCCTCCTCCGATAATCATCAATTCTTCTGATTCTCCAAGTTCAAGAATCTCCTCATAACTCAGAACCTCAACATCATCTCGCGGTGACCTGGAGAGCACAATGTGCCTGCGTCCTGGTAATTTTCCCGGCAAACTTTCCCATGTCTTTCGACCCATTACCATCGTTTTTGACATTGTAATACGTTTGAAGTGTTGCAAATCTGATGACTGACGCCATGGAAGATCGCCATCTTTACCGATAGCACCGTTCAAGTCACATGCAAAAATCATGGTAAACATCACTTCACCTCAAATTGCAATCGGGGCAGAAATGTGCGGATGGTGTTCATAGCCAATCACTTCAATATCTTCGAAAGTAAACGAATCAATGGTTGTACACTCTGGATTCAATTTGAGCGTTGGCAAGGGCAGAGGGTCTCTGGAAATCTGTAATTTCGATTGCTCTAAGTGATTTGTGTACAAGTGCGCATCACCCAGAGTGTGAACAAATGTTCCAGGCTTGAGGTCGCAAATTTGGGCCATCATGTGAGTTAAAAGTGCATATGATGCAATGTTGAAAGGAACACCAAGAAATACATCCGCACTTCTCTGATAAAGTTGACAATTGAGTTTTCCATTCGCAACGTGAAATTGGAAAAACGCATGGCATGGCATCAATGCCATTTCTTCCAATTCACCAACATTCCAAGCTGAAACAATAATTCGTCTGCTGTTCGGGTTATTCTTAATCATGTCAATCGCTTGTTCGACTTGGTCAATTATTCGGCCATCATTTGCTTCCCATTTGCGCCATTGTTTGCCATATACTGGTCCCAAGTCGCCGTTTTCATCAGCCCATTCGTTCCATATACGGACGCCGTTTTCTTGGAGATATTTGACGTTGGTATCACCTTTCAAAAACCAAAGTAATTCGTGAACAATAGAGCGAAGGTGGAGTTTTTTGGTCGTGACCATTGGGAAGCCTTCAGAAAGGTCAAACCGCATCTGATGTCCGAACACAGAAAGTGTCCCAGTACCTGTTCTGTCACCCTTCTCTTCACCTTCGTCCAAGATACGCTGAATGAGTTCATGATAGCCTTTCATCGAGACACCGAATGCTTGTCGTAACCGACAGCACTTGAGCATTCTTGAGAGGCTCGGTCTCAAAGCGTAATGAAAAGAGCATCACTCGCATCACTTGGTTCTGAGAGGTATTTTTCTCTCTCTTCACGGGTGAAGTTTTGGAGCAATGGCACGAGCGTATCCTTTACCTTTTCAAGATCCCAACAGCGACAAACATACCACCTACGCGCCATTTCAGCAAGTGTTGAAATCGCTTCATGAACGAGACCAAGTTCATTCATTTCCATCATTGCATGAAGTTCGTCATAGTCTGAAGGGAGAAGTTCTGAGCAGTCTTCATACACTTTGTTTGTAGTCTGATGGGCTTTCTGAGCCAAGGTTCCTGGCGTTGCATGAATTGGCCAACCAGCGACTCCGAGAAGAACCAGCGAGACAATCGAATCTGTTGATGGTGTTTGTATTCCCTTTGGATCTCGAAGGACGCAGATGGGTAATTTATCCATATACACGGTAAGGTGAGGGTCATCATCGTTTAGTCGTCGCTGAATGCATCGAAATATGTCTATTGCAACTGATGGACCATCGTCATTTGAAATAAGAAACGGTCGATCACTACCGTATTTGATGCTCCATACCGGTGTGGCGTTGACAATCGAACAGAGTAGTTCCATACCCCGCAACTCGGCTGCCAATTTCCGAGGGCTAAAGTAATCGTCTAACTCCAGTTCCCCAAGTGATGTCTCTATACGCTCCACGTAGGGTTGAGCATTCGACATTACTTCAACTATGGAGCACCCAGAGCAGAAATGCTCCCCATTAATTGGTCAGTGAATTTTCTATAGAGTGAAGAGAGGAATGAGCGAACTTCGTGTTCTTCTTGAGTTGAGAGTTCGATCAGTTGTTCAGCCTTCATGTTTCCTCCGTTTTCATTTTCAAGCCATTGCAACCACGTAATACCTTTTCCGGCAGAGAGTGTAATTGACCGCCAAAGACGAGGAACTTTGTGATCTTGTGGCATCATCATATTTCGAGTTCCCATAAGCGCGATTGGAACGACAACCGAATCGGGATAGGATGCTGCAAGTCGTGCAACTCCAGTTTTTCCAGGTAAGAGATACGGCGCTTCGGTGCGTTTGGAACGTGTACCTTCCGGAAAGATACCCAGCGCTTGGCCTGAACTGAGTACATCGGCAGCACTTGACAAAGCTCCTTGTCCACCGATGTCTCGTTTGGTCTCGATTTGACCGGTGGCTCGCATCGCAAAAGCCATGGCTCCGTTTTTGAAGTGCCCGTCCTTTGCCAAGTAGTGAGTCGTTCTTCGAGCAGATGCGATGACGAAAATTGGGTCGACATGTGAAAGGTGATTGGCGGCAAGAATGACCGAGCCTTTTCTGGGAATGTTGTGAAGTCCGTGCATTTTAGCATTGAGTGCAGGTCTCAAAAGCGGAGATAAAAACATTCGAAGGAAACTGTAACTCGGAGTTTTAGGCAGAGGTTGGCCAGTTGTTGGAATCAACCAATGTTTTTCGAGGGTTTGCCATGCTTCAACAAGTGATACACCCTCTGTCATAACAAAATCCAAGTCCGTTTTCGTTTTGACTGTTGTCCTTCTTTTCATCACTGAGTACTCATTTTCCTACCCCGTTTCTCAACCCTAAGGGATGCGTCCAAAGTATCAAGACACTCCGCATCGACCAAGCACCATGGCTCCAACACGAAACGGTGTATTTGTGCAGAGTCTCACCCTCTCGATTCTCCTCTGTTTACTCTCCTCAACGTTCAGTCCGGTCGCTGCCGCCGATATTTCCTGGGAAGAAGACGGTTGGTTACGAACTGCTCTGGCACAAGAACGCCTTGATTCCGGTGATGAATTTGGCTGTTATGGCATGCCTAACATAGCGTGGAGTGCAGATCCAGGTGCTGTGGCTCTTGAATGTCAGCAATACATTTCTGAGCGAGTTATCGCCAGCCAATGGGGTGAGAACCCAATCTCAACTTTTACCCCTTCCGGACTGACAATGCGTCAGCATACTACGATTGCAGGTCAGGGATTTATGGTTCACGGTGATCAAAACGGCTTGTCGACTACTGCTTGGCACAATGCTACCGACGCTCCAATGGATGATTGGGACTGGTATAATCTCGGACGAAGAGGTGGAAGCTTAGAGCAAATCATTGGTTCAAAAGAGGAGGTTCAGACTGCTGTAGAAGAGGGTGGACTTGTCAACCTCTATTGGGTTGGTCGTATGAATGATGCAACCATTCGTCACGACCGTGATATTACGGCTTACCTCAACGATGAGGCTCAGGCTTGGATGACAACATGGGGCGAGGCTTGGTCCTACTGGACGGTGCATGACTGTCATCAAACCGCATATTCAAGCGAAATGGTCAATGGTCAAACGATTATTCAATTTGAATCTCTCATTACAGAAGAATGTTCTGCAGTTACTCCACTTGCTTGGAATGTCCCGGTGACCTATATTCTTGATGTTGGTGGAATGGAGGTTGCTGAAGTTCGAGATTCTCATTCGGACTTGACTGATTTAACTGGAGTGAAAAAAACTGCTGAAGGTTACACTCAAAACGGAACTCAACACCTTCACCTCTCGGTGATAAGGGGACATAACGTCACTATTGTTGTTAACGGAACCGTTGATTTCGATGTTCTTGGACGTTCTCAATTCTGGAATAACTATTCTGCGGCTGTTACCATTGCTGCTCATGACACAACTGATTTATTCAAATGGTCGAAGCGATTTGGAGAGGAGGCTCATCTCAAATTTACTTGGCTTGTACAACCTCGTGATGGTTTGGGAGAATCTGGCTGGCTCGCAGTCTTAGCAATTGTCGTGGCTGTTTCGACGATTTCGGGAATGATGTATATCCTCAAGAAAGAAGGATTGGGACCTTTCGCCGAAAAATATTCTCACCACCTCCCCGAGATTACTCAAGAGTCGTCTGAATCGAACTTTGAAGCCGAATGAGGGCGAAGCCTTGATGCCTTGAGGTTGTCACCGAGTGGTTGGAGGATAGTGATATGGGCGGCGAAGATGTAGTCATCGACCCTTGGGGAAGTGCCCAATCAACCGATTATTCTCGGATTATTGAGCAATTTGGCCTCTCATCAATGGATGATGTTCGTCTTCCTTCGCCATCTCGCCTCCACCGCCGTGGCATTGTCTTTGCACACCGTGATTTAGGACAAGTGCTCGATGCGCAACGTCAAGGCGATTCTTTTGGAGTTCTCACGGGACTCATGCCAAGTGGTCAAATGCACATGGGGCATTCAATGGTTATTGACCAAGTAAAATGGTTCCAAGAACTTGGAGGTGATGTCACCATCGCAGTTGCCGATTTGGAAAGTCAAGCTACCCGTGGAGTTTCGCTTGAAAAAGGTAGAAAAGTGGCTCTCGAAGAGTATATCGCTCACTATGCAGCATTAGGAATTGATCCTGAAAAGACCAATGTTTACTTTCAATCCTCTCGACCTGTTGTTCAACGTCTTGGTTTTCAACTTGGAAAACGTACAAACCTGAACGAATTCGAAGCTATCTATGGTTTCAGTGGTGAGACAAACCTCGCTCACGTTCAGGCACCTTTGGTCCAGGTGGGAGATATTCTCCACCCTCAAACCGAAGAATATGGCGGTCTCAGACCGATTGTTGTACCCGTGGGGGTAGATCAAGACCCCCACCTTCGACTTACACGTGGCCTCGCATCCAAGACGAATTGGTTTAATGTCAATGATGGGAAATCGTCTGGAGTTGTCATCGGCCTTTCTGTCCAAGATGACAATGCCGAAGTGCTTGGCCAGTTGCCCAATGGACGCCTCGATAAAGACCGTTTGAAGACTGTTTTTAGCGGAATAGTTTCGTCTCTTGAGCATCTTGGATTCTCTGACATCCAATCCAACCCGAAGCAAGGCACTGTTCTTGTCCCAAGTGCAACTACCAAAGACAAATCAAGAATCCGAATGAAACTTCTTGAGTATGAACGTTCATTGGGTGGAATGGGCTTGCTCGCACCTTCATCGACGTATCACCATTTTGCAGTCGGTCTAACTGGTGAGAAGATGAGCAGCAGTAAACCGAAAACAACGCTGTTTTTGCGAGATGATTTAGCCACTGTGGAAAAGAAAATCAAGCGTGCCTTCTCCGGTGGGCAAGCCACTGTTGAAGAACATCGACGTTTGGGTGGTAATCCTGACATTGATGTCGCTTATCGCTACATGATGTATTTCTTTGAAGATGATGATACTTATCTGGAAAGCATCAATGCTGATTATCGTGCAGGAAAAATTCTCGCTGGTGAAATGAAGCAATTATGCATCGATAGAGCGACAGCATGGCTCGGAAATTTACATGAGATGCGAGACCAAACCGCCCATTTAGTTCACGATTTCCTCGCAACAGACGCCCGTTAATTATCGACATCATCTGAGGAAAAGACCGCAGGGTCAGGACCTATTGGCAACTCGGCAAGTTCCTCTTCGGTTAATTCACGCTCGACTGCGTCCGGGTCAAGAATCATCGAATGGCCATTTGGGTCTAAGAATTCAACTGTGAACACGCTTTGTTCACCTGCTTGTGCGATTGAAGTGAGTAAAGAATCCAGAGTAATCAGCGCATTGGCATTTTCTTCACTCTCTCCGGATTCTGTTGCTATGTCACGCTCGACATCTCGGCGAACCATGTTAATGATGTCGACAAAACGATTCAAAACACCTTCGATATTGCTCACATAGCCAGTCGAGTTTGTCCCCGGCATGACTTCTAGATCCAGTTCGGGAATGCGCACTGTACAGGAAGATGAGCGTACAACTCTTGATCGTAGTTTTTCACTGTCATCCATCACAAGCGCCCATGCACCTGCTTTCTTCCCTTCTGCAGGAATAAAGTCCGTCTGACGCCAACCGCAGCTGTGGCATAATACGGTGACTTGGGTGTGTTCTCCGAAGTAAGGTATCTCATCGACATTCGCCACCATTCTGAGGTGCCCTTCTTCTGAACAAATCGGGCACGGTATGTTTACCGGCTGCTCTTGCATCACATCGGCCGCCTTCCAAGTTCCTTCGCGTCAACGGCAAAAGCTTCCATTTCTACTCCACGAACGCCTCGGCATCCGGGTGGTAACAGCATCAAGCGGGTCTCAGTCATTTGAATAATCTGACCGCCCAAATCAGTGTCGATAAAAGAATTAAGTTGTGCTAAAGCAGCATTAAATTCGACTGTTTTTTTCATGAGGCGGCTCATTTCTACGATGACTGCGTGGTCGTCGGCAACCCAGTCCATCAACTGGCTGCACCCAGTAATATCATTCAAAACGGCTCGATGCAAGACCATGCCACTCTCAGTTGTGAGTATTGGGGGATTTGGATACAGTTCTCCTAAGTCATGGTAAAGAACATCGGTAGATGAAGTGATTTGTGGCTTTGATTGCTCCATACTCGGCATAGAAAAAGTTTGAAGCGGATTCACTTCATCTTTCTCCTCCAATTCAGAATCCTTTTCCAATTCAGCATTTCTAATTTTTTCATCCGCTCGTGCCAGTGCATCCAAGTCAGGCATCGACGGTATAACCGGCTTTGGTGGCGTTGATTTTGGTTCGCTCGGTGCGCTGGTGAAGGCATCGAGCGAAGACTGTGCTTCGTCTCGTTTTCCTTTCTTCCCTCTGCGCATGGCACTGGTGGGGCGGAACACCTCAAGAAGACTCGCATCAAACTCGAGTTAAACACGTCATTTACGATGGCTGGTATTGTTTGCCGAAAGACTCGTTGGGTTGATAAGGGTAGATGCGTACCGTAATTTTGCGCCTCAAGGTTCAAAAGGTGTCGACTGAAAGAAGGGATTGATGACAATGGATGCACAGCAGAACGTATTGAAAACCGGAACGAGTACGATTGGAATTACATTTGACGGTGGTGTCGTCGTTGGAGCAGACCATAGAGCCACTATGGGCCACTTCATTGCCAACAAAAGCGTTCAGAAACTTTTCAAGATTGGTGACAATCTTGCACTTACAACAGCAGGGCTTGTTGGCCACGCTCAATCTCTCTCGCGAACACTTTCTGCTGAAGTTGCACTGTTTCAACTTCGCCGTCAACAGCCAATGACTGTTCGAGGCGCTGCTACATTGACCGCTAACATCCTTTCAGGTCGCCCTCATTGGGTGCAACTGCTGATTGTTGGTGTTGATGATGAAGGCGGACATGTGTATTCCATCGACTCTGCAGGTGGTTCGATTCCAGATACCTACTGTGCCACAGGTTCAGGTTCCCCTTACATGTATGGTGTGCTCGAAGACGGCTTCAGCGAAGGCATGTCTCGGACCGATGCATTGAAACTCGCGGCACGTGCCCTCCACGCATCGGGGCAGCGTGATGCGGCCTCCGGAAACGGCATGGATTTGGCAGTTATTACCGCCAAAGAAGGCTTTGTGTCCCTCCCTCAAGCAGAGATTGCTAAACTTCTTGCTTGAGTTTTTTCTACTCCCGCAGCTCAAAACTGCACTCCGATAAGGAGGGTTTGTGCACATTAATTGTGCGAGCTCGGGCATGGTGAAATTATGCGTCTATCGTTTAAAGAGTTGAAAGATCAAGTGGAAAAGATTGTCCCTCGTGACATACCGTACACTGTAGAATTAGAAGCTGGGAACATTGCTTTGGTTACGCCTGAGCCGAATCGTATCCTTGCTGCAGATGGCTTACTGGCCAAAATAGCGCACAAAGTGAAGCGAAAGATTGTACTTCGACCCGACACATCAATCATGAAGTCAGAAGAAGATGCAACGAAAATTGTTCGAGAAATTATTCCTGAGTCTGCTGATATCACTCAAATTTATTTTGATGCCTGTTACAGAGAAATTACGGTTCAGTGTAAGAAACCTGGCGATGCAGTTGGTCGTCGAGGGGCAAACCTTCAAGAAATTCGCGACAAGTGCGGATGGCTGATTTCTGTTGAAAGGACCCCGCCATTGATTTCGAAAACTGTTCATGACATCCGTGGTTATCGCCACGCGCATGCTGAGGAGCGAAGAAAACTTCTGAAAGATTTCGGACTCAATATCCATCGACCTCAGCGTCCAGGTTCTGCATGGGCGCGAGTGACTGCACTGGGCTCGTATCGCGAAGTCGGCAGAGCATGTCACCTTGTGACAACCAATGAGTCCAGAATCATGATTGATGTTGGAGTCAATGTCGCCAATGATTTAGAGCCAATGCCGTATTTTACCGCTCCAGAAG
>MDTC01064219.1_pt1 | contig 11270 bp, 17 predicted proteins | sample 811181 | NCBI WGS metagenome assembly MDTC01 (sample SAMN05326644, study PRJNA326480) | marine metagenome | isolation source: seawater | place: Pacific Ocean: North | collected 2011 | reverse complement strand
TAATGGATTAAAATAACCTATAAATTCTGTTGATTTTTTAATACATAATACATTATTTAACCAGTGATCAAATGACATTGTTGAAAATGTTGATGAATCAATCCAAAATCCACCATATTTATAAATCAGATGTATTCTTATGATATCGGATAATAATGTATAATTTTCTCGTAAATTAGGTATATTTTTTAGATTTAATTCTGGTAGAAATTCTTTGATATTATTTTTATTAATGATATGAATTTTATAATTTGGATTATATAATCTCCAACTCATAATTGATTTCTCAATTGATTTGGGTAAATCTGATGAATGCCAAAAACACCAAATTAATTTAGGTATCATATATTAAATGATAATAAAAAATATTTAAATTAATGATATTAATAAATTATTATATTTTGATTTTGAGATAGGATCTATAAAATATTTTTCATCATCAGTAATCCAAGAATAATGTATAAATAAGTGATTATTTTTGTTTATATAATGACTATCCCATTGTAAATGAGCTAAATAATAATTATTAAGATGATATATTTTATAATTTTATCATACATTTTATTTAAAGGAATTAATTTGATCAAATTTGAAAATATAATTATCAAATAATAAATCAAGGAATAAATCAATGGACGAATATACTAAATATGGATGGTATATTCCTGAATCAAAGAAACAATATATTTATAGACATGTAAATGGGAATGAGGTCCATGTTTCTTGTGTTACAAGTGAAATGATAAATCCATATGAGAATTCCTATTATAAGGGAACTGAAATATATGTTGGTGAGGTTACAAGGTTTATTAGGAGTTTTGAAAATAAAAATAAAAATAAAAAATTTGATTTTGGAATAATCAAAACTATTCAAAATAAAATTAATAAGAATAATGGATGAAGTAATGTTGAATAATCATTTTGATCCTGAGAATATTATAATTCATACAGAGAAAAAATATAAAAAGGTTTTAAAGAATATTTGTATTTGTTGTTGTTGTTTATTTATCATCATTTTAATGAATTATTTATCATTTTGTATTGGATTTATTTATCGTGGGAATAATGAAGATGGAAGTTTATCTTTATTGTAAATTTGAATTTTTATTTAGCGAAATTATTATCAAAATATATATAAAATGCAAATCTTTGTGAAGACACTTACTGGAAAGACAATTACACTTGAGGTTGAGGGATCTGATTCAATTGAGAATGTGAAGGCAAAGATCCAGGACAAGGAAGGGATTCCACCAGATCAACAACGACTTATTTTTGCAGGAAAACAATTGGAGGATGGTAGGACATTGGCTGATTATAATATTCAGAAGGAATCAACACTTCATCTTGTTCTTCGTTTGAGGGGTGGTAAGAAGGGTGATTATGCTTCAAGAGGTATCAATCGTTATGAGAGAGGGAAGAAGTCAACAAATGCTTGGATCATTCGTACAAGGAACAAAGTAGTTAGTCGTCCTATCTTTAATAAGGCACCACTTCATACTGTGGATCCAACAACAGGTGAAACGATTGTTACAACAATTACAATTGAATAAATATTCTAGATAGTTTAGTTAATTTAAATATTTAAATATGGACCTTATTCTTATAATAATAAATAAGAAAGTTTATAATATAAATTAAATGATTATTATAATCAATTATCGTGTTAAAGTGAGATAGATGCGTTATTAAATTAATGGTCCTAACAGCGGTTTAAGATTATAACGATTGTTACATTTTTAATAATTGTTAATAAATAATTTCATTTTTTTTTATAATATAATATAAAATGAAAAGAAATATGGAACATGTTTTACACTCTGTTATGATTGCTGTTGTTTTATATTTTGTGATGACTTTGGTATTAAAACAAAGTTCAGATAAAGCTTGTTCTCGTAGTCTTGTTTTGGGTGCTTCTGCTTTAATTTATATGGTTGCTTTTGGACATAACTTTCCTCCGAAGAGGGTTAGTTCATCATTACTTTAAATTTGATAATAATAAATTATTTTTTTAATAAAAGATATTAAATATTCATTATTATGAAGATAGATAATGAATGGTATTGGTTTGATGAAGAATTTTTTGAATGGTATCGGTATCCTAAAGACATTCAAAAAATATTAAAAAAGAATATTAATAAAGATGAAATTAAGGTAAAAATAGATAATAAGGATTATATTTTTAATTTTCGTGAAGGATATGATTTGGAAGTTAAAAATGGGAGTATGGTAAAAATAAAAAATCGATATTTACGAGAATTATATAAAATTGAATATAAAATGAAAGATGAACGAGAATTAAGAATGAACCAACATATCTATCATAACCTTTTAAAAAAAAAGAATATAGAAGAAAAGATAGAAGAGGATATTAGTGATAGTGAAGATGAATGGGAACATTAATTATTATTTTATGAACCATAAATTTCATTCAATTGTTGTGTAACACGAATAAATGTAGTACATTTACTAATATCTTTTAATTTAGGAGCACCTACATAAGTACAAGTTGACCTTAATCCACCTAAAATATCAAAAACAGTATTTTGAACCGGTCCTTTATATTTTAAGAGAACTTTTTTACCCTCACTTGTTCTATAATTTGCGACACCTCCACTATATTTTTCCATTGCGGTTGAACTTGACATTCCATAAAATTCAATCAATTCTTCATTATTTTTTTTAATAACTTTTCCACCTGATTCTTTATGACCTGCAAACATTCCACCACTCATTACAAAATCAGAACCAGCACCAAATGCTTTACCAAAATCACCAGCACAAGTACAACCACCATCTGAAATAATATGTCCATTTAATCCATGTGCTGCATCTGCACATTCAATAATTGCACTTAATTGTGGATATCCCACACCTGTTTTCTTTCTTGTAGTACAAACTGAACCCGAACCAATACCAACACGAATAATATCTGCACCATTTAATAATAATTCTTCAGTCATTTCTCTTGTAACAACAGCACCAGCAATGATTACTTTATCAGGATAAACTTTTCTAATTTGTTTGACAATGTTTACAAAATTTTCCGAATAACCATTTGCAACATCAAGACTAATAAAATTAATTTTTGGTAATTCAATCATAATTTCATGTAATTTTAAAATATCTTCATCACGAATACCACAAGTTACCGAAAATAAATTATAAATATAATCATTTTCAATTGAATCTCTGAACCCTTTCCATTGATCTACGGAATAATGTTTATGAATACAAGTAAATATATTATGTTGTGAAATTTCTTTTACCATTTGAAATGTCCCTGTTGTATCCATATTTGAAACCATAATTGGAACACCCTTCCATTGATAATTTGGATTATGTTTAAAAATAAATTCACGATTTAAATTAACATCAGACCTACTTTTAAGAACTGACCTTTTTGGACGAATAAGAACATCTTTAAAATCTAATTTGATATCATTTTCAATAATCATTTCAAATCTATAAAAAATATAAATGATTATTTTTTAAATATTAATTTTGAAGAAGAAATGAAATATAATAAATTAATTAATCAACTTCATCAATAGTTGGTATTTCATTTATTTCTGATTCTGTTTTTTGTGTATTCATTTGTTTTGGATCTATATTTGAAGGATCCATACCCATTTTTTTCATCATTTCTTCCATTTGTTTTGGATCCATTGATGATGGATCAAAACCACCCATTGATGATGGATCCATTCCTTGTGATTGATCTCCACTATTTAATTTATTCATATGAGGTGTAATTAAATCATTAAATTCTTTATATTTATTTTCATAATCTTCAAAATTTTTTTCAATTTCTGTATTATTGAACCATTCATTTATTTCAGATAATGAATTTTGAATTGTAGAAAGATCATTTTCTTCTAATTTTGATTTAATTTCTTCATTATCTAATGAACTTTTTACTTGAAAGATTAAACTTTCTAATTTATTTTTAGATTCAATTCTTTTTTGATGTAATTCATCTTCTTCTTTAAATTTTTCTGCATCTGAAACCATTTTTTCAATATCTTCTTTTGATAAGCGACCTTTATCATTTGTAATTGTAATTTTTTCTTTTTTACCAGTTCCTTTTTCACATGCTTCAATATTCATAATACCATTTGCATCAACATCAAATGCTACTTCAATTTGTGGAACACCTCTTGGTGCTGGTGGGATACCATCTAATTGAAATGTACCTAATTGATTATTATGTTTTGTCAATGTTCTTTCCCCTTCAAAGATACAAATTGAAACACCTGGTTGATTATCTTGATAAGTTGAAAAAGTTTGTGATTTTTTAGTTGGGATTGTTGTATTTCTTGGGATTATTTTTGTCATAACTTCTCCAGCTGTTTCAATACCTAATGATAATGGTGCAACATCTAATAATAGAATTTCATCTGCTTGTTCGTCACCTTTTGTATTTCCAGATAAAATAGCTGCTTGAACTGATGCACCATAAGCGACAGCTTCATCAGGATTAATTTTACGATTTAATTCTTTACCATTAAAAAAATTAGATAATAATTCTTGAATTTTTGGAATCCTTGTTGAACCACCAACTAAAACGATTTCATCAACTTTATTTTTACTAATTGATGAATCTTGTAAGACTTTTGAAACAGGTTCAATACATTTATTAAATAATGACATACATAAAGCTTCAAATTTTGCTCTTGAAATTGAGGTAAAAAAATCATGACCTTCATATAATGAATCAACTTCAATTTGTGCAATACTGGAACTTGATAAGGTTCTTTTTGCTTTTTCACATGCTGTCCTTAATCTTCTTAATGATCTATTATTATCTGATATATCACATTTAAATTTTTGTTTAAATTCTTTTATAAAATGTTGAACTAAAAGATTATCAAAATCTTCACCTCCTAAATGTGTATCCCCTGCGGTTGCTTTTACTTCAAAAATTCCATCTTCAATATTTAATAACGAAACATCAAATGTCCCTCCACCTAAATCAAAAATCAATACATTTTTTTCTTCATCATTTTTATTATCTAAACCATATGCAATTGCTGCAGCTGTTGGTTCATTAATAATTCTTAGAATATTTAATCCTGCAATGGAACCAGCATCTTTTGTAGCTTGTCTTTGTGAATCATTAAAATAAGCAGGAACAGTTACAACAGCATCTGTTACTTTTTCACCAATATATGCTTCTGCGATTTCTTTCATTTTAATTAAAACCATTGATGATATTTCTTCTGGATGATATGTTTTACATTCGTTTTTATAAGATACTTCAATTAAAGGTTTTTTATTTTTATCACTTTTAACTTGAAAAGGGAATTGTTTCATTTCTGCTTGAAGAACAGGATCATCAAACTTACGACCAATTAATCTCTTCGCATCATAAATTGTATTTTCAGAATTAGAAGATGCTTGATTTTTAGCACCATCTCCAATTAATCTCTCAGAATCAGTGAATGCTACATAAGATGGTGTTGTACGATTACCTTGATCATTTGCAATTATTTCACAACGATTATCCTTCCACCATCCTACACAACTATAAGTTGTTCCTAAATCAATACCAATAGCTACCATTTATATTTATATTTATGAGTATAATTTTTTTAAATATTTATAAATTTGATTTTATTTATATGATAATTATAAATATAAATGTTTCATCCAATCACAAAGAAACTATCCCCTTATTTTAGTATTTTAAATCAATATAGATATAAAAGAATAATTCAAAAAATAAAATTAATCCCATATAACGAACAATATGAAACACACGATTTTAAGAAGAAAGATGACAAAACTTTACATTATTTAAATAATCGTAATTATAATTGTTTGAAAAATAAAAAAAAAGAATATAAAACATTTAATGAAACATATCAATTATCAGATAAATTCAAAAATATTCCATATAATGAACAATATGAAACACATGATTTTAAAATTAATAAAATTTATTTAAATAATGAAAATTGTAATGGAGAACCAATGATTCAAAAAGATAGACATAATAAATATGAACCTCTTGTTGATAAACATTATTTAGATTATGATAATTCTTTTTGTGAATATCGATAAGTAATTGTAATACCTCCACCACACCATATTAAATTTTCAATATCAATACGGTTATTTTTTTTTGATAAATTATGAATATCATATAAAATTTTTTTTGTTTCTGAATTTAGATTATCAAAAACAAAACGATAATGACTTGGTGTTATCTCTATAAAATTTAAAGATGAATTCTTATCATTTGATAAGATAAAATTTGTATTCATATTTATTTTTTTTTTCTGATAAATTAGTTTTGAATTATTTTGTATTATCTTTTGAATATGATTCATAATAGTATTTAGAATTTTAATTTTATAAATATGATAAGATAAATATGAATTCAAAATATCAATCTTTTCAAAAAAAAACACAAAAAAAAGATTTTGATTTAAAATATTTAGCATTAGGTCTTGGTGGTGAAGTTGGTGAGGTTCAAAATGAAATAAAAAAATTAGAAAGAGATGATGATAATAATTTAACAAAAGAAAGAAAACAAAAAATATTAAATGAATTAGGAGATGTTATGTGGTATTTATCTGGAATTTTAAATCAATTAGATACAACAATTGATGAAATTTTAGAATTAAATATACAAAAATTAACAAAATAATTATTTTACTGTGAAATATTTATCAAGTTCTATACAATTCATAATATGATTATCATATTTTTTTGTATTATATGTTTCAAATGAATGACAATAAGGACAAGTTAATTTAATAATTGAATTATTATTTTTATTTATATTTATTTTACTAAAGATACAACCCATAATTTTATTTAATTCAATTATTAATAATCAATCAAATTTACAATTATAAGAATATAAATAATAGAAAACAACCGATTATAAATAATAATAGATAATATTGATCATAATTATTTTGAATATTTAATTTTTTAGATTCTATGATATAAAATTCTTTTGAAATAAGGTTCTTTTCATAAAGATTATCATAAACTTTTTTTGTTATTATTTCATTTCTTTGATTTTCATAAATAATATATTTATTATCAATTATAATTTTATATTCTAAATCATCTTTATATTTTTGATAATTATTTATTGAATCTTGATATGAAATAATATCCATAAATAATGTAATTAAAAAAAAATAATAATAAAAAAAATCAAATTTTATAATAATTAACTATCGTAAACAAGTCCACACATTCCACTCATAATACGAAGAATATTATAATTAATTGCATAGATATATAATTCCATATTAGATATAGATGATGGATTTTCAAATATCATATTAATGTTATTAAATCTTGAGAAATTACAGGTACCAGATGGTTGATGTTCTTCTGGTTTTAATGCGAATGAGTAACAATAAATATGTTTTGATGGTATTTTATGATTTGCTAAAAGTGGATTAATTAATCTAAAATGACTTGCTTTTTGTGATGAGAATCTTTCTGAACCATTAAATTCAATCGTACATTTTTCAAATGGTTCATAACTAATTTGATTATTAATCAATTCTTTAATTGAATAATTTTTAGTATCATTATTAATTGGTACTTGATAATTAAAATAATCATTTGAATTGAATTTATATTCAGTTGATTCAATGTTTGTTTTATTAATTGATGCATCTATATCCCCTTCTGATTTTTCAAGAGATACAATATTATTTTGACAGATCCATATTAATTCTTTTACAGGGTGATTAAATGATAATGATACTTTATTAGATAAATTTTTTTTTTCATATTGTACTTGTTCAATTAGATATTCATGAGGTGATTGTGCGAATCTTAATCTTTCATCTTTATCTAGGAATATATAATTACAAAATAATTTTAATTCTATTTGATCTTCATCTTTAATAATTTTTTCTACATTTAGAAGGCTTTCTTTGAAATCTGTATTTATTAAATGATAAAGAGATCTAAAATTAAATTTCAAAATAACTTCATGATATTGTAATGCAATAATTGGTAAAGACAAACCTTTATATTTATTAAAGAAAAATTTCAATGGTATATATAATTGTAAATTGTTCGTAGTTAGAATATCATTATTATGATTTAATTTAACATTTGTTTTATTTTTATTAATAAGATTATTTTCTTTAGAATCATGATCTGATAATTCATTTAATATATCAAGGAATTTATCATCATGACGATCAATAATATCACCACCAATTTCTAATTCAACTTCTTTAATTAATGCGTGACCTGTATTATTACACCAATTAAAATAATTATTTTGATTTAGATTAGTGAATACACTATTAAATTTTGGTAATTTTACATCTAACCACATATCTGATAATAAATCACCACTTTTTGATATCTTTGAGATTACTTTGGAACCATTTTTAGATAATGGACCAGAAATTGTTTGTTGAATTGCTTCAATAGAAAAATTTGTATGTCTTCTATGAACTATTTTAAAGAATGTTATTTGTGGATTACCAATTAAATATGAATCTTGTTCTCCAATAGCTACTATTTGTAATAAACCACCACCCATTTTATATATATATATATAAATTTGAATTATTTTTATTATATTAAATTAACTTAAATAGGATGAATAAAAATACTCAATTATTTTCAGATAATTCAAAGAAATATAATGGATCAATTATTACACCTGTTTTTAAAACATCAACATTTAGTTTTGAGAATTGTGAAGAAGGAGAACAATTATTTCAAGGAAAATTAAAAGATAAATATGTTTATTCAAGAATAAATCATCCAAATATGATTGAAACGGAGAAAAAAATTTCATTATTTGATAATTCAGAACAATCTGCTTTATTTTCATCTGGAATGTCAGCAATTTCAACATCATTATTAACATTTCTTAAACCAAATGATAATATACTTTATTCAAATCCAGTTTATGGGGGAACAAATGCATTTATTAAAAATGTATTAACAAAATATAATATTAATTCAATTCCATTTGAATGTGGAATATCAGATCTTGAAGAATTAGCAACATTAATTATGAAAAATGATATAAAAATAATATTTATTGAAACTCCTTGTAATCCTAATATGATATTAACATCTATTTCAATGTTTAATCATATTAGAAATGAATTAGATAGAAATATGTTAATATTTGTTGATAATACAATGGCGGGACCAATTTTCTTAAAACCATTGGATCATGGTGCTGATATTTGTATTTATTCTGCAACAAAATTTCTTGGGGGACATTCTGATATTATTGCTGGATGTGTATCTGGATCAAATGAATTAATTAAACAAATTAAATCATATCGTAATATGATGGGACCAATATTAGATCCTGAATCTTGTTGGTTAATTCAGAGATCATTAGCAACACTTGAATTAAGAATGATGAAACAATATGAAAATACATTATATATTCTTGATAAATGTAAAGAAAATCAATATATTAAAAAAATATTTTATTCAGGATATAATTCAGATGATTTTGAAAATAAATCAATTTATTCACAAGAATATATTTTTGAAAATGAATATACAGGTGGTAGTAGTATCTTTTCATTATTAATTGATTGTGATAAAGAAATAATATTTAAAATTCTTAATAATTTAAAAATATTTAAATTAGCAGTTAGTTTAGGATCTGTTGAATCATTGATTCAACATCCATCATCAATGACACATAGTTCAATGTCAAAACAAGAAAAATCTAAATATCATATATATGATAATTTAATTAGATGTTCTATTGGTTTAGAAGATCCAGATGATATTATTAATGATTTATTAACATCAATTAATAAATATTGTGAATAATTAAACAGTTCTTTCTATACCTGGACCCCCAAATTGAAGATATAACCAAGGATCATTTATTTTAGGTATTTTATATTTTTCATCATCATCTTTAAATTTTGGTTTAAAATAACATAATAAACTTAATGATATTAAGAATGAACTAATTAATATTTTTTCTTTTTCCATTTTTTTTATTTTTATTATAAAATTTGAAATTGTTTAAATAATTTCTTTAATATAATTCATCTATGGAAATATGGAAATCAAGACCTGGATTAGAAGGTACTTTGATGCGTACAACTTATAGAAGAAATTGGTATGATGATGAAATTTTATGGTCTATCCATAAAAAGAATTTAGAAGAAAGATATAAAAATTGGATTCAATCAGATGAAGCAAAAATATCAGCATCAAATGCAATACTTGAATGTTATTTAAATTATAAAATAAGAAAAAATAATTGTTATAAGAAATTATATTTTATTCAATTAGATGATTTATCAATAGATATTATCTATGAATTAAGTAAATATATTAAATGAATATTAATGTTTTAACTTATAATATGAGTTGGGCAACACAAGTTAATAAGGTTTTGGGATCTGAATCTGATTTTGTAAAAGAATGTCAACGATTATATAAAAATGGTGGGAAAAAATGTAATCAAGATGCAATAAATGAACTTCGTAAATTACCGGAGATAAGTTTAATGGGTATTCAGGAAGTAAATTCAAAGATAGAACCTAAAATAAAAAGAGTTCAAACAAAATTAAAAAAATATGAAAGAGGAACATATGGTCAATCAACTGTTAGTATTTTATGGGATCCTAATATTTTTGGTAAATTAATTGAGAGAACATGTTTTAATTTATGTAATGATAAAGATTCAAGACCTTGTTTAATTTTATTAACACAAAAAGGTGATGATTTTTTTTTATTAATTAATGTTCATGCATCTTGGGAATTTAAATTATTATCAAAATATCTTACAAAAAATTTATCAAAATTAGGAATGGAAAATTTAATTCGTGAGAAAATGAAGGAAAAAGATGTAAAAATGATTTTTATGGGTGATTTTAATGATGATAAATGTGAAATTACAAAAAATAAACCATTAACATTTAAAATGAATCGTAAAAAATTAACAGTAAAACATAATAAAACAAAAGGACAATTAAAAAAATCATTAAAATCTTGTTGTTGGCATGAAAAAAATCATCAATGGGGACATTTCATTTCACCGGGTGATTATATTTTAACAAATGAAAATATAAAACAATTATCAATGTATATTCCTAAAAATTTTAATAAAAAAAGAAGAAATAAATTAATGTTTTCAGATCATAAACCTGTATTATCTAAATTAATAATTTAAAATATTATAATAGAATATAGAAATGAATTATATTTTTAAAACAGAAATAAGATCACAAACTAGAGAATATAATAATGATGAGAATCATGAATCAAATTGTGATTTAAGTGAT
>MDTC01183359.1_pt1 | contig 11271 bp, 8 predicted proteins | sample 811181 | NCBI WGS metagenome assembly MDTC01 (sample SAMN05326644, study PRJNA326480) | marine metagenome | isolation source: seawater | place: Pacific Ocean: North | collected 2011 | reverse complement strand
GGCGAGCAGGCCGAGGCGCACCGGGAAGGGGCGATCGGATGGGAGCTCGGCGGGGAGCTCGCCCCGGACGACGGCGACCCCCGCGGGCAGCTCGATGGCCTCGATGTCGAGCTTGCCGCCGCCGACGTTGTGGAGCGTCAGCTCGGCGTACTCGGAGAGCACCTCGTTCTTGCGGATGACCCCGAGATCGAGGACGTGGCCGCTCTCGATGACCTGGCCGTCGAGGCTGACCTCGAGCTCGGAGCTGCAGGCGAGCAGGAGGAGGAGCGGAAGCAGGCGGCGCATGTGGGCTCCGGGCTGGAGCGGGGGTGTATCTCGCAGCAGAGGTGGGCCGAACCCGGGATGTGTTCAGTGTGGTCGCCCCAGGGTCGACCCGCTACGCCGCCCCCCGGTGGAGGCGTCTTGATCGTGGACCTGCTGCTCGGCATCTTCGGGCTCGGCTTCGGCCTGTTCACCGGAGTCGCGCGCTTCGTGGCACCCGACAACGGCATCTTCGACAAGCTCGAGGGCATGAAGGCGAAGATGGGCGCGCGCACCGGCCTCGTCGTGCACTGGATCGCCTACACGATCGTGCCGCTGCTCATGGGCGGCGCCCTGCTCGCGAAGGCGCTGCTCTACGACTATGGCGGCTAGCCCTGACGTCGACCACCGCTACCTGTTGAAGCTCGCCAGGGTGAAGGCGTAGCACATCTCCTCGTCGGTCCGCTCGCCGTAGCGGACCTCGACCGGCGGGTCGTGGATGAGGTGCGGGTTGCTGGTCGAGTTGTTCCAGGTGCAGGTCAGGTGCAGCGTGTCGCCGCCCTTCACCTCGACCGGATCGGGGAAGACGTAGGTGAGCTGGTTGTCGAAGTTGTAGCGCTCCGACTCGGCGAGGCAGTGCTCCTCGCCGTCGCGCTCGATCCAGAACTTGTACCCGGTGCCCAGCACGTGCATGTGGGGGAAGGTCGCGTAGAACTTCGCGCCGCCGAAGAGGGCGGGCAGGGGCAGGGACGCGCCGTGGGTGTAGGCCTCGTCTCCGGCGGGGATGCGGAAGTTGAAGTCGCCCAGCGGCAGCATGACCACGTCCTCGGTGACCGTGCTGCCATCGACGAGATCGAAGGCGTAGCCGCTCTGGTCGGACGAGCCCGGGGGCGCGGCGTCGTAGTAGTGCATCTGCATGACCAGGGTCTGGTTTCCGGGCACGGTGATGGCGGCGCCGTCGGGGAGCTCGACCGGGAGCATGCCCGGCGCCCACGCGGCGATCATGCCGTCCTCGCCGGCGCTCATGGAGAGGCAGTCGACCCCGTCCGGCCCCGCGCCTTCCGGGACGTCGCGCTCGGGGATGGTGAAGAGCACGACGTGGTGCACCATCGCGGGGTTGTCGACGATGGGGTGCAGGGCGCGGATGTAGATGTCCTCATCGCCAGGATCGAGGTAGAAGCAACGGTATTCGTTGCCGTCATCCCGCTCGTCGCTGTAGGTCGGGACGTACGGCTGCTCGAGGCGCACCTCCAGGTCGACCTCCTCCAGCTCGGCGACGACCGGAGCGATGGCGACGGCGTCATCGGGGTTGCCGATCACCTTGCCGGCGGCGATCCAGTCGCGGATGACCCCCTCCGCCTCGGGGGGCAGGCTCATGTGCTCCTGGCCGACGTACTCGTGGCACTCGGGATCGCTGACCCCGGGCGGCATGGTCCCGGCCTCGACCCGGGCGAGCGCGCGCTCGGCGAAGGTGGCGAAGGTCTCGGCATCGGTGAAGTCGAACGGGCCGACCCCGTCGGGGTTGTGGCAGCGCACGCACTGGCTGTCCACGTACTGCTGCACGTCCGGGTAGTAGACGACGTCCGCGGTGATGTCGTCGTCCGCGCTGTCATCGACGGCGGGCTTGCAGGCGGTGGCGGTGGCGGTGAGGACGAGCAGGACTGGGGCGAGGATGCGCACGGGAACTCCGGGGGCTCTTGCGGTTCGACACCGACAACGCATGAAGCGTGACATTCGTGCGTACTCCATGATGACACTCAGACGCTACGATTCCCATGACCTGATCCTGGAGGTCCCCATGTCCGCGTCATCCTGGTACGTCCTCGGCTGGACCGGCCCGATGATGGCGATCCACCCGCCCCCGCCGCGCCCGTACCAGGTGGTGGGCGAGGGCCACCCCGACCTGGCCGAGGCCCGCGGCAAGCACGGCGACTGGAAGGTCGAGGCGGGGCCGTTCTCCGACAAGGCGGCGGCCGAGCGCGACGCTGCCTCCCGGCGCAGCGCCGAGTCGGCGCGCGCCTGACGTGACTGCCGAGGGGCGCCGGCGCTGGGTGCTGGTGGGCGTGGCGGTGATCGCGACGCTGGGCATGGGGCTCGCCTGGTGGCTGCTCCCCGGTCCGCCCGACCTGGAGGACGTGCTGACGCCCGATCCGGCGTCGGTCGACGTGCCCGAGCTGCCCCCGCCGGACACCGATCGTGACCCGCAAGGCGACGAGACCGACGACGATGGCCTCGGCGAGGACACGGCAGGTGGGGAGGTCGGGGTGGACGGCGGCGCCGAGCGGGCCCTGCTGACCGATCCCGACACCGAGGGCCCCCCGACGACGGAGGACGGGCTGCCGATCTCCATGCCGCGCCCGAAGGCGTGGGTGAATGATGCGATCGCACCCACCGAGGGGCGGGTCGTGGGCCTGGCGGTGTCTGCCGAGGCGGTCCTGGTCGAGCTGCAGAGCAACCAGGGGAGCTTCGTGCAGATCCTCCGCCCCGACCAGACCGAGCGGCGGGGCGTGCGCCTGGACGGGGTTGCGCAGGGCGCGCAGGCGGCGGCCCGTGCGCGCTCGCCGGTCGCGGGATCGGCGGGGTTCGTGCTGCTCGCCGACGACCGCAACGGGGATGCCGTGTGGACGGTCGATCTGGAGACCGCGACAGCCACCGTGCTCGCGCGACCCCAGCCTGAGCAGGAGCTGTCCCGGCTACGTGCCGAGGAGGGCACCCTGGGCATGATCGGCGATCAACGCCGGGTCCTCACGCTCGAGGACGGGCGATGGCAGACCCGCTCGGAGGGGCCGGGCGGGCTGGTCGGGCTGGACATCGGGGGCGGTCCCACCGTGGTCACCGAGGAGCGTGGGCAGATCTGGGTGAAGCCGCCGAACCGCACGGTGGCGGAGCGCATCGGCGCGGGCCGGGAGCCGGTGCGGCTGTCGTACGGCACCGCCTTCGTCCGCGGCGGCGCGGTGCTCTACGCGCGGGACGGCGAGGCGCCGCAGCAGGTCGGCACCGCGGTGTCCCTGCCGGGCGCGGACCTGGCGGTGGCGAGCGACTGGCTCTTCTGGATCCGCCCGGACGGCAACATCGGTCGCTGGGACGAGCGGCGCGGCAACAAGACCGACGCCCTGCTGACCTTCCTGATCAACGTCAATGCCCTCGCGGTGGCGACCACCCCGGAGGGGCTGCGGATCGCGGTGGCGGGTCGGGTCCAGCAGATCCAGGAAGTCGATGTCCGGAACTTCCCGGGCCGCTGAGAGGGAGTCTTCATGCTGCTCTTGTCCGCGATCGCCCTCGCTCTCGCCGGCCGTCCGGTCGTCGAGCAGCTCGACCCCCCTGCCGACGCCGTGGACGTCGATCCCGACCGCACCACCATCTCCGTGCGCTTCGACCAGCCCATGTCCCAGGACTCGTGGTCGTGGACCGGCGCACCCCCGCTGTTCCCGAAGGCCACGGACAAGCCCCGCTTCGACGATCGCCGCACCGCCACGATGCCGGTCGCCCTCGAGCCCGGCACGCTCTACATGCTCGGCGTCAACAGCGCACAGCACACGGGCTTCCGCTCGAAGGCCAACGAGCCCGCCGTGCCCGTGCTGTGGCGCTTCGTGACCGCGGGCGAGGCCCTGCCCCAGGAGGTGCACGACGCCTCGCTCGAACAGGCCGAGGCGGCGTTGACCCTGCGCTACAGCCATCAGGGCCGCAAGTCCGTCGACTGGAGCGAGGCGCTGGCGTTCATGCGCGAGGGGGCCCTGTCCAGGCCGGCGTTCGCGCTGGCGCTGGCGCATGCGCTGGGGGCGGCGGAGGACATGCACCTCACGGTGGTCGTCGACGGCGTCCGCCTGGGCACCCACGAGCAGACCATCGAGCCGAACGTGGACGGTCGCCTGCTGGACGCGCGGCTGAGCGAGCGTCTGGACGGAGCGACCTACGCCGGGGTCAACGACGGCATCGGCACCCTCGTCATCACCAGCTGGACCGTCGAGCAGCGCGACGTGTCCGCGGTCGACCGCTGGCTCGACGCCCACTGCGACCAGCCGCTGATCGTCGACGTGCGCCTCAACAGCGGGGGCGACGAGGTCCTCGCGCGGCAGATCGCCGGGCGGTTCACCGAGGAGCGCGTCGTGTACGCCAAGCAGCGAGTCCGGCGCTCGGATGGGAGCTTTGGCGAGGTGGGCAGCCGCTGGCTGGAGCCCCGGGGGACACGCTGCACCGGGCCGGTGGTCGTGCTGACGGGGCCGGCCTGCGCCAGCAGCAACGAGGCGTTCCTGCTGATGATGCGCGCGTCGGGAGCGAAGCTGGTGGGGGAGCGCAGCCGCGGCTCCTCGGGCAACCCACGGCCGGTGGAGCTCGACAACGGCGTCGTCCTGTACGTGCCCACCTGGCAGGCACTGGACGCGGACGGCAAGCCGCTGGAGGGGATCGGGATCGCACCCGACGTGGAGGTCCCCTGGGGTGGCGGCGATCCCGTCTACGACCGGGCTCTGGAGCTGCTGCGCGCCATCGGCGAGTGATCAGCCCTGCTTGCTGCCCAGCCCGGAGCCGCGGAGCAGTCCGCGCTTGGTGACCACGCCCAGCAGCCGGTCGCCATCGACCACCGGCACCATGGTCAGGTGGTCCTCGACCATGCGGGTGGCGATGGTGTCGAGCGTCTCGTCGGGTCCGACCGAGATGACGTCCTCGGTCATCAGGTCGCCCGCGGTCGCCCCGGCGATCTTCTCCATCTCGTCTTCCACGTCGCGCATGCTGCCCAGCGGGATCACCGCGTCGAGGATGGCGATGAAGGTCGGCAGGTGGACCTTCTTCTCCTTGAAGACCAGGTCCATCGTGGTGACGACGCCGACCAGGCGGCCGCCGTCGACCACGCACACCCCTTCGTCGGTGCGGTCCAGCAGGAGGTCGGCGAGGGCGCGCACGGTGGCGTCGGGCGCGACGGTGACGGCGGGCTCCATGAGCTCACGGGCGGTCTTCATGGTTCCTTCTCCTGATCGCGTTGCAGCCAGCGCTCGAGCACGCCGGCGATGGTCACCACCCGCAGGAAGCCGCCGCGCTGGGCGAGGGCGTTGGGGTGGGAGTCGGTCACCACGAGGCAGTCGAGCACGCCGCTGCGCTCGAGGCGGTCGAGGGCGCCGGGAGGGAGCACGCCATGGGTCGCCACCGCGGCGACGGACGTGGCACCCGCCTCCAGGTAGGCCCGGGCGCCCTGGATGAGCGAGCCCCCGGTCCGCACCATGTCGTCACAGAGCACGACCCGCTTGCCGCGCACGTCAGCCGCCAGCGCGGTGAAGCTGACCTGGTCCCCGGAGAGGCGGCGCTTGAAGACGAAGCCGGCCTCGACGCCCAGCTCGTTGGCCAGGTTCTGCACGCGCTTGGCGGCGCCGGCGTCGACCGCACCCACGACGAAGTCCTCGTCGCCGGCGCAGTTGCGGATGGCCTCGCACAGCAGGCGGGTGGGGGTGATGTGCACCGGCCGGACGTCGGCCTCGAAGTAGTAGGGCAGGCCCGGTGCGTGCAGATCGAGCAGGACCACCTGCAGTCCGTCCGCGGGCCGGGCCAGCGCGGAGATCAGGTGCGCCCGGAGCTTTGCCGTGACGACCTCCCCTGGCTTCTGCTGCCGCTCCATGGTGGAGTAGCCGAAGTAGGGGATCAGCAGGGTGACGGCGGACGCGCCCTCGACCACCGCGGCACTGGCGAGGTCGAAGAGCTCCAGGGTGGCGGTGTCGTCGATGGTTCCGCCGAGCACGGCGACCCGGCGGCCGCGCACGGGGGTCACGAGCCGCAGGTAGCGCTCGCCGTCGGGGAAGCTGTCCCGCTCGATGACGCCCTGCTGGACGCGATCGCTGGCGATGAGGCGCTGGAGCTCGCAGTAGGCCTCGGTCGCGAACAGGAGCGTCGGCGGGCTCATCGGGCGCACCGGAAGCCGGTCATCATCAGCGCCTGGCTGGGGCCGACCCGGGTGACGGAGCCGCTGTACTCGATGACCGCGGCCTGGTCGCCGTCGAAGCGCAGCTCGAAGATCCGGCTCCCGTCGTCCGCCCAGGTGGTGGGCGCGTCGCTGATCTGGGGCAGGCCGCCGCGCCCCTGGCAGTAGGTGCGCGCCGCGAGGTGGGGGATGTAGAGCACCGGGCCGTTCTCCGTGCCGGCGGCGGGCTGATCGCCATTCCACTGGTCGAGGTAGAACTCGTCGGCGAGGCCGGACGCCTTGGCCGCCTCGGGCTTCCACTGGGGATGGCTCTCGAGCCAGCGGGCGTACTGGGCGTTGGTCACCAGCGGCTTCGGCGGCGCCGAGCCTCCGTCCTTGGGGGGAACGGCGGTGCCCTGGGAGCCGCCGGCGGTGCCCTGGGAGCCGCCGTCGGTGCCCCGGGAGCCGCCGTCGGTGCCCTGGGAGCCACGGTCGGAGCTGCCACCCTGCGAGCCCCCATCGCCAGCCGGTCCTTTGGGGGTCGAGCCTGCCGCCACCGGCTCCGGCGCCGCGACGACCAGGGTGGTCTCGTGGCGACCCTGACCGACCGGCACCAACAGCTCCCGCACGGCGTCCCGGCAGCCCGGCGGGCAGTCGTCCTCGCAGGGGGCAGCGCCCTCGTCGGGGCACTCGCCGAGCAGCACCCGGGCGCGGTAGACGCCGGGACTGAGCGAGGCGCCCTTCCAGACCGGGCCTTCCATGCCGCCTTCCGCGCCCTCGACCGCAATGGCGACCGGCCACTTCTTGTCGATGCCCGACAGCCCGACGCGGACCGGGCGGGGGGCGGGTGCCGCCAGCTTGAAGGGGAGCTCGAAGGCACCTTCTCCGGCGGGGATGTCGATCTCCCGCCAGCCGTGCAGGCAGTGATCGCTGCAGCGACCCGCCTTGCACGCCAGGGCCTCGCAGTCCTGACCCACCGCCCACTGCACCTCGTGGGTGCCGGCGCTGACCGTGCTGAACGTGATCGCCCGGCCCTCCTGGTCCGACGGGTAGGCGCCGTCGAGGGCGAGGTTGGCATCGATGCCGTCCCCCAGCCCCTCGACGGTGAGGGTCACGTCGCGCGTGCCGGTGTCGCCGGACAGCATGGCCACGGCCACGCCCCCGCCGACCAGGGCCAGCAGCAGCACCACCACCGCGACGCCGACCGCGATGAGGCCGCCCCGGCCGCTCCCGCCGGCGACCGCATCGTCGTCTTCGTCGTCATCGGCGATGTCCGCGGTGAGCACCGCGCCGACGGGCGTTCCCGCCGGTGGTTCGGTCTCGGCGGTGTCGGGCTCCTGGGGCAGGATCGCGGTCTCCGCCGACGGATCCAGCTGGAACGTCAGTCCCGTGCCCTCCCGCGGCACCAGGGTCTCCTGGGTGCGCGGGCGCGGCGGCGACGGGGTCGGCGGCATGTGGCCGACGCCGGCGACCCTCCGCAGGCGGTCCATCAGCTCGGCCCCGCTGGCGAGGCGCTGCTTCGGGTCCGATCGGGTCAGGTCGCGGATGATCGCGCGCACGTCCTCTGGGAAGTCGTCGCCGGGGTCCAGGGGTTCGTGCCCCTGCTTCTTCATGACCACCTGGAACGCCTGCTGCCTGGCGCTGCCCTCGCCGGACACCGGAAAGGCGACATGGCCGGTGAGCATCTCCCAGAACACGACGCCGCACGCGTACAGGTCCCACAGCACCGGGTCGAGACTGTCGGGGTCGACCCACTCGGGCGGCGCGTAGCTGACCGTGCCAAACGACATGTTGCCCTGGGTCAGGCGGGTGCTGTCCGCCTCCATGGCCAGGCCGAAGTCGACCAGCTTCACCATGCCCGTCTGCGTCAAGAGCAGGTTTGCAGGCTTGATGTCGCGGTGCCTCACCCCTCGGGTGTGCAGGTAGGCGAGGGCGCTGGCGATCTGGCCGAACAGCGGCAGCGCCTCGAGCAGGGTGAACGGTCCGCCGCGGCCGAGGCGATCCTCGATGCTCTGCCCGCGAACGAACTCCATCTCGATGTACGGGGTCGCGTGGTCGACCCGCACGTTGCGCACCCGGACGATGTTGGGGTGCTCGAGCGAGAACAGGATCTCCGCCTCGCGGATGAACCGGCGGCGGGCCTCGGGGTGGGCGGAGACGTGGGCCTCCAGCACCTTGATCGCCGCGAGGATGCGGTTGGCATCCTTGTTGTGGCAGCGGTAGACCGAGCCCATGCCGCCGGCGCCGAGGCGCTGCTCGATGACCCAGATGTCGATCTGGTCGCCGGGTTCGAACAAAAGGGCTGCCCCTCTCTGCAGGTTGGCGACGGTCGCGCGGCGCGCGCCACCATAGTACGGTCAGGGCGCACGGGGAAGGCGACGCGATTGTGAGGCACCCTCGACCCGGAAGATCGTGGCTGCTGGGCGCGGGCCTGGCACTCGTCGCGCCGACCTCCGCTCACGCGGGGTTCGACGGGACCGGCCAGCCGATTCCGGTGGACAGCGACAACGTGGCCGACCCGCTCCTCACCTGGCGGGCCACCCGTCCTGCTCGCGGGGCGCTGTCTTTCGCCGCCCTGTTCGAGCTCGCCGCGGACCCCCTGGTGCGCCTGCGGGTCGACGCCGGGGACGGCTCGGTGCAACGCGAGCGGGTGGTCGGCTCCCTGGCCGGCTTCCGCCTGGGTGGCCGTGCGGCGGTGACCGATCGCATCGAGGTCGCGGTCTCCCTGCCGGTCTGGCTCGCCGCGACCAGCGAGGTCGCCGGGCACGGCGCCGCGATCGGCGATCTGGTCGTCTCCGCGCCCATCGGGCTCGCCGCGGTCGACGTCGCTGGGGTTGGCGTTGCGGGCGCGGTGGTGCCCCAGGTCCACCTGCCGACCGGCCCGGAGGACCGCTTCCTGGGCGACGCAGGCCCGCTGCTCGGCGTGCAGGGCGTGGGCGAGGCGTCCCTGGGCCCGGTCGTGCTCGCCGGCTCGCTCGGGGTCGACCTGCGCTTCTTCCGCGCCGAGGACAACTACCGCAGCGGACCCGGCGTTCGAGGCAGTCTCTCGGCCGGTGTGAGGCTGGACCCGCGCTTCGGGCTGCACCTGGGCTGGCGCGCGGACTCCCGCCTGCTCGCCGGCGACGTCGAAGATCCCGACGCCCCCCGCCGGGTCGGGGCCTCGGAGCTCGCGATCTCCGGCCGCGGCGTGCTCTTCGACCGCTGGTACTCGACCTTCGGCCTGTCCACGTTCACCCAGCAGGGGCCGGGGGCTGCGGCGGCCAGGCTGTGGCTCGGGCTGGGCAAGAGCCTGGGCGGCCAGGCGCCGGTCGTGGGGATTGCAAGCCGCACCCTGACGGTCGAGGTGCACGATCCGGACGGCGCCGTCGTCTCCGGGGCCCAGGTGTCGCTGGGCGACGAGGTGCTCGGCACCACCGACGCGGCCGGCCTCGTCGACCTGACCCGCCGCTTCCGCAGCGGCGAGCGCCTCGTCGTCGCCTCCGAGGGCTTTGTCGACGGGATCATCGAGGATCCGACGGCACTCTTCGAGGTCGTTGACGGTGAGACCGCCACGTCGGGGCGCACCCGGGTGGACCTGGCCTGGGCGCCGGTCCCGGTGCGGGTGCGGGTCCAGGACGCGGAAGGTCGCTCGCTGGTGAGCCAGGTCTCGGCGATCTCGCCCGCGGGCGCGTCGGCGCCGTCGCAAGTGGAGCACCGGGGCGGCATGGCCGAGCTGGACGTGGCGCCGGGGACCTGGATGATCCAGGCCCGCACCGAGGGCTACGGCGTGCAGCGGCGCGGGGTGATCCTGGAGCCCCGGGGGGCGGGCGAGGAGCTGCGCTTCATCCTGCTCCCCGAGCTCGGCTCGCGAGAGGTCGAGATCTCGGTCGTCGACGTCAACGGCGACCCGGTCGCAGGTGCCGAGCTGGACATCGCAGGACAGCCGATCGGCACGACCGGCAGCGGCGGGGTGGTGCAGGTGGGCGGCCTCGGCTCGGAGAAGCTGGTGGTCGACGCCCAGGCCGACACCTTCCGCGGGCTGACCACCCCCGACGTCAGCCCCGGCGACGCTCCGGTCGAGCTGGTGCTGGCCCGGGAGCGGGGTGCGGTGCAGGTGGTCGTGAGGGGCGCCGACGGTCGGCCGGTCACCGACGCCTCCGCTCGCCTGCTGGGGGCGGACCGGCTGGGGCCGTTCCCCATTGGTGATGACGGAGAACGGACGTTCGTCCTGCGTCCTGGACCGTGGCAGCTCCTGGTCAGCTCGCCGGAGCACGGCCTGCAGCAGCGCGCCCTGGAGATCGCCGAGCGCGACACCGGCATGCAGATCGTCGAGATCGTGCTGCAGCCCCCGGAGCTCGGCGCGACCGACCTGACCGTGCGCGTGGTCGACGCGGAGAACAACCCCGTGCCCCAGGCCTCCATCGCGCTGGACGGCACCGCGTACGGCACCACGTCCTCCGGCGGCGAGCTGGCGGTGGACGGCCTGCGCGAGGGGCCGCGGACGCTGCAGGTGACCGGCGACTGGCTGGTGCCCCTGGAGGAGCCCCTGCTGCTCGCTGGCGGCCTGCAGGAGCACACGGTGGTCGCCTCCTACAAGCCAGGTACGACCCTGGTCCTGGCGCGGGGCCCGTCGGGCATGGTCGACGATGCCAGCGCGCGCTTCGTCGGGCCTGCCCGGCTGCCGGTCCTGGCGCTCGGGCGGGACGGAAGTGCCATCACCCAGCTCGCCGCGGGCGCCTGGCAGGTGCTGGTCAGCTCCCCCACCCACGGCGCCCAGCAGCAGGGCGTCGCCATCCCCGCCGACAGCCGCACCCTGCACGTGGTCGAGGCGGTGCTGGACCCGGGCGAGGCGGGCTCCGGTCGGCTCACGGTGGAGGTGGTCGACCCCCGCGGGCGGCCGGTCCCGGGGGCCCGCATCGCGCTGGACGGCAACGAGCTGGGCACGACCGCCAGCTCGGGTACGGTGAGCCTGGTGGAGCTCGCCACTGGACCGCGCCAGCTCTCGGTGGTGCACCCGCCGTACGCGCCGGCTCGGGTTCGCGTCGCGGTGGGCACGAAGGAGGCGACCCAGCTGGTGCAGCTCGGCTGGGGCGTCGGCGCGGTGGAGGTGACGGTGACCGGCGGGGACGGGCTGCCCGCGGAGGACGCGCGGCTGCGGCTCGGCGGCG
>MDTC01152970.1_pt1 | contig 11271 bp, 9 predicted proteins | sample 811181 | NCBI WGS metagenome assembly MDTC01 (sample SAMN05326644, study PRJNA326480) | marine metagenome | isolation source: seawater | place: Pacific Ocean: North | collected 2011 | reverse complement strand
TAGCCACTGAGTATGATCTCCTTTCAGCATCAAATCGAAATATGGTAGAATGTGGTCTATGGCGTGTCCCTGCTGAACATCTCTAGTCATTGTTGCAGAACCATCATCAAAGCCCTCAAAGAAGTCATTCTCATCTTGATATTGGATATGATTGGCACCTATTACTGACATATAGTGCCATGGAAATTCATGGTTTTCCAACCAGACCTCAACGTTCGACTCAGATGGTGCCATCTCGTCGAAACTTCCTGTTAGATAAAGCCCCATTCCGGGCCCTGGAGATGGGCCAAAACTAGAACTGGATACATCCGTATTTACATCTGAAAGGGCTAATCCCACTATTGCGTTGGGAAGTGATGTGTTTGCAAGATATTGCAACCAATCCCCTGACATTAGTAATTGACAAGTTGCTGCTTGTTTTGCACCAACTCCATGACCACCGAAGCCCCAATTTTTTGAATCCATAGTTGCATTACCAAAGTAACCTTGTAGTCCAAAATATAGGTTAATTGCCTCAACACATTGTACAGACGTTTGTTCGGCAGTCCAATCGGGAGGCAGAACCACAACAAGATAACCCGCTGATGCTAAATTATTCCCAACCCAATCGTATTGATCAACCTCTTCTCCTTCATCACCAAACCACATTACAAGAGGGTATGGGCCCGAGGCATTGTCAACAGGAGTTGAGAAGCCATTCGATAATGCAGGATAATATGCTAAAGAATTGTGAGTTTCATTTTCACTATCCTCCCAAGACAAATATGACGTACCAACAGGAAAAGTATCAACTTCAACTGAGGGTGAGAATGATTCATCACTAGCTTCCGCGACAGATATTAGTGAGAATAATATGAGAAGCGCCAATAGTGTAGCCACTCTATTTCCGGCCATCAAACCCCTGAGATTTAACATCACACTTCAAACCGACGCAATTGAGTTTAACTGGAATTGATTAGTTTTTCAAGTGCAATTAAACGGGTCATAGTCAAACCTAGGCCAGGCAATAAATGTGCGAATTCAGGAGAATATATTCGCGACCACGCCTGTAGATGCTGGGCAGCAAGAAGCCATCGCCCATCTAATTGGATACGAGCACCTTCATGTTCGACAACCCGCGCCACCTTTTCTGAACTGTAGGAGGCAGATATCTGAATATCGGCAATTGTATGCATGGATTTGGATGGTTTTCCAGCTTCTGTGTCGAAATCGACAAAAAGTCTCATGCCAAGATGTCCAACGACTTCTTCATCGGCAATAATTGCGTTTTTCCAAGAACCTCTTGTACCAAGATCTCTGCGGCCTTTGATTGGCCAGATTTTACCTCCTGATTCTGCCCATGATGCTGCACATGAGCGTGCTGAACCACCGCCACCGACCATGCAAAGTAGTGGTGAATCGATACCATCTAAATCGAAATCAAAGCCAAAGTGTTGTGCTATTGAAACAAGGCCAAAACCATCAGTCCCTACAGCATACCAATTTATTCCATCCCAACGCAACTGATTAACAGCACCATTTTCTAGGCACCCATCTAAAGCGTGTATACCTGACCTTGTATTCAGTAAATGTTTGAGGGGGCTAGTTATTGATATCCATGTTTCGATTTCGCCTCGACGCTTACGTAGATGCTCACCTTCTTGGTTGAACAGTGTCTCAAGATGTGGGACATGATCTATATCGGCAGCCTCTACTTGCAAAATTGCTGAGCGTGCAAAGCCAATCAGTTTGGATATGGATTCGCTTGAGAAGTCGCCATAGAGAGGATGCTCTTTTTTGTCACTAGGGATGCCTTTCTGCACCCAAGCCCAGGCCATTGGAGACATCACATCTTTTGTGTCTATAAGATCTAACTCCTCAACCTTCATTTCCAATCCTGCTTTTTCTAAATGTGCCACGGTTAATGCAAACAATGCTGGGGAAAGGGAATGCTCAACCGGTGAGCCCGCAACCGCATATCGGATTCGCATCTTGCCTCGAGGGTCCGTGTGCCCGCTCCTTCACAAAGCAAACGGATACGCATCTTCGAGGTTCTAATTCCATGAATGCTTGAATACCGGAAGCGTTGCAGCAGCGTTATGGCCACAGATCTTGAGATTGCCCGAGCTGCATCCCCAGCACCAATCGAGGAAATTGCTTGGAAACTTGGCATCGGTGTCGAAGAGCTGATACCAATGGGAAAGGGTATGGCGAAAATCACATGGGATGCCTTGAAAGAGCGATTTGACAAACCCCGTGGTTCACTGATATTGGTAACTAGTGTAAATCCAACTCCATTTGGTGAAGGGAAGACTGTTACTACAATAGGTCTAACTCAAGCACTCAACCGAATTGGCCAACAGGCTACTTGTACCATTCGTGAACCAAGCATGGGACCAGTATTTGGTATCAAAGGGGGGGCAGCAGGAGGAGGGCACAGCCAAGTGCTCCCAATGGAAGCCATCAACCTCCATTTCACAGGAGATTTACATGCTGTGACAAGTGCACACAACCTTTGTTCAGCAATGCTTGACAATCACATATTCTTTGGAAATGTTTCAGACATAGACACCAATCGAATCCTTTGGCCTCGTGTTATCGACATGAATGATCGTTCCCTAAGGAATGTTGCAGTGGGACTGGGGGGGCCGAAAAATGGTGTAGCCAGAGAAGAAAGATTCGATATAACTGCTGCATCGGAAGTCATGGCAATCTTAGCATTGGCTTCAGATTATGCTGATTTGCGACATAGATTAGGAGAAATTGTTGTGGCTGAAAGCCGTTCTGGTTCCCCTGTCAAGGCTGCCGACATTGGAGCTGCTGGACCTATGGCTCTTCTCCTTCGAGAAGCATTCTTACCAAATCTCGTCCAAACTATCGAACAAGATCCTGCATTCATTCATGCAGGCCCATTTGCAAATATTGCACATGGAAATTCATCCATAATCGCTGATCGAATCGCCTTAGGACTGAATGACTATGTCGTAACAGAGGCTGGCTTTGGTGCCGACATGGGTGCTGAGAAAATGATGCATATCAAGGCAGCATCAAGCGGTGTTGCACCTGATTGTGTGGTGATGAATGTGACTGTTCGTAGCATGAAAATGCACGGAGGTGGTTTTTCAACCGGTGGAGGGAAACGCCCGCAACCTGAAGAAATTGCTACTGAAAATGTAGAGGCTGTTCGTGCTGGAGCAAGTACCAATTTAGCAAGGCACATACGTAACATGTTGAGATTTGGAGTCCCAGTCATCGCAAGTGTCAATGTGTTTCCAACCGATACCGAGAATGAAATCAACGCACTGATTGAAGAGGCAAAGGAGGCAGGTGCTGGTTATGCGGTCGTCACAAGGGTTCATTCAGGTGGTGGTGAAGGTGGTGCAGAACTTGCTCGAGCAGTTGTGTCGGCTTGCCAATCTCACATTGCAGATGGAAGACCGTTTCAACCACTATTCGCACCCAACGCCCCAATTCAAGAAAAAATACTGAGAGTTGCAACTAATGTGTATGGAGCCGATAGTGTTGACTTTTCTCCAAAAGCCTTGAAGGATCTAAAAACTTTGGAAAATTGGGGCTATGGCAACCTCGCTGTTTGTATGGCAAAGACACAATATTCATTCTCTCATGAAGCCAGTGAATTGGGTTCACCAAGTGGATTCACACTACCAATTCGAGAACTCAGATTAAACGCAGGGGCTGGATTTGTAGTGGCAGTGTGTGGTACTATGATGACGATGCCAGGATTACCAAGAGTACCCGCTGCAGAAAACATGGATATGGATGAAGATGGAAATCTACTAGGCATGTTTGGCTAGGTGAAAATATGAGAATCGCAATGGTACTTTCTCTTCTGATGCTTGGTGCAATGCTTTCTGGATGTTTAGGAGGTGAAGACCGTGAATATTCGGACTTTGAAGGGTGTACAACTGATGAAGAAATATCTTGTGAAATTGTAGAACCTATTGAAAATCAGACTGCTAATGAATCAAACCCGCCGATGTATGACTTGATTTATGCACGACCAAATGGTGTTGCACTTAGATTGGCTGTGCATCTCCCCAATACCGATGGCCCACATCCAGTGATAATGTATATTCATGAAGGTGAATGGAAAAGTGGAACACGCGAATTGAGTGAAGACCATGCGGCAAGACAACTTGTCAAGAAGGAAGGTTGGGCTGTAATCAGTGTAGAATACAGATTATCCAATGAAGGTATTTGGCCTGCACAACTTGAGGATTTAGAAACCGCATTATATTGGATAAATAATAACTCAGATACTTACAACTTAGACACAAACACAACTGTTGTCTGGGGTTCTGGTGCTGGTGGACATCTAGCCGCAATGTTGGCTGTAAATTCCAATCACAGTATATCTGCTGCAATTGACTGGTTTGGGCCAACAGATCTTGTCGAAATGGTAGAAATTTCCAACGCAACGGGGTCAGATTATTCTTCAATCAGTGATTTAATTGGTTGTGACCCTATGAATGGGAGTGAGTGTACCAACCAAACAATGAGTGCATCTCCAGTCCACTTAACCACTGGTTCAACAGTACCAATGCTCATTATGCATGGTACTGATGACGAGAATGTACCACACAATCAGAGTTTGTCAATGAGCCAATCATTGTCTACCCCAAGATGGATGGTCACAATCGAGGGAGGGGGGCATGGTGCTATGAGTCACCCTTGGAAAGAGAATATGGTTGTGCAAATCGTTGCTGATTTCCTTGAAAACGTGACGTCAGAATCTGTTCAAAACCGACAAATTACTGTCGATGCTGGCCCTGAAACAGGGACTTGGGAAGGTCAGCGTGTCCACGATGTTCAGACCTTGGCAAGACCTCCAGGAGGATCTTGGCAGGATTGGAGATTATCCGATTACCTGATTCCTAATTGGAATAATAACACAAACGACCCGTGGATCGTCATTCAATTTCTAAGTACAGATTGCAGCCATTGTTGGAATGCCGCAGATGATATTGAAGTTCTTCATAATCAATACAAAGATTCAATCATACTATTCTCATTCGCTGTTAATTTTAGCTCAAACAACAATTTCAACGCTAGTCTGAGTGAGATTGGAGCATTCCAAGATCGCACTCCATACCAAGGCTGCTATTATGCAACTCGTGATTGTGCAGACCGACCCGGGCCAGCGCATAATTGGACTTATGTTGATGATAGGGATCAAACGCAGATGTATGCATTCCATTCGCAAGGGACACCCATGTATGTAATCATACAACCCGATGGAATTATTTCTTGGCATCAATACCAAAATGATGGACAAAGTGTAGATGACGCCCTAGCTGAACTATTCCCAGGAGATGGCTAATTGCAGAAAATTAAGTCCATCGAAAATGGAGTGCGACTAAGAGTCCAGCACGAAGATGACCTCTGGACATTGGCACAAATTGTGACCTCAAAATGTCGAGTTGGAATGATGGGTTATCGTCGAGATCAGAGTACTGGCACCCAAGAATCAGGAAGAGCAAAGTCTGCAGATCGGAAACCAATGTGGATTGTATTAGATGCTGAAAGTAATGAATTCCAGCCATTCACAGATAACCTCAGAATTCATGGCATCATTTGGGAAGCACCTATCGACAAAGGAAGCCATCACACGCATTCAGTTCGCCCAAGAGATGAAATAGAAATCTCATGGGAAGGAGGCATCGCTGATTCAGATCAACAATTGCTGGATGAATCGATTAACGATAGTGGGAAGGGCCGTGTTGCAATCGCTGTAGTCGAGAGTGATGAAATATTGCTCTTCGAAATTGCACAACATGGAATGAGACAAGTTGGAGATACATTCACGCTCAGAGGTGGAGGGAAAAGAGAGGCGAAATCATCAGAGGTTCGTAAGGCATTTCTCAATCAAGTGGCAGGACAAGTTTCGAAGGCAGTTAGTCATGAAATGCCAATTATCATTTGTGGCCCAGGGATGGCACGAGAACAATTTGAATCATTGCTAAAAAAGACCGGCTCTGAACATAAGGTATTGAATATTGCAACCAGCATAGGTGGTAGAGCCGCTGCCAACGAAGTTATGCGTGAAGGAGGAGCAGACATGCTACTCGGTGAATTTGCTATGGCAAACCAAGTTCGACTGATTGAGGAAGCATTGGTTAGAATCTCGACCAATGGAGCAATTGCATATGGGAAAAGGAATCTTGAAGAGGCTCTCCAGCAAGGCGCAATCGAATCTCTTGTTATCGAGGCAGGGTTGCTTCGTAGTGACGCATTCTGGTCTGAAGCAGCAGCATTGGTTAGAGCCGCAGGTGGAGAGGTCATACAAGCCAGCGCAGACCACGATGCGGGTGAGCAACTCATGGGCCTAGGTGGCGCCATTGGCCTCCTTCGTTGGAACTTAGAGTAATCCAAATCAACCTTGGAAGCCAGGGTAATGCTGCGCAGTGTACTGTGAAGCACTTGCTGCATCATAGCCCTGTGCAATTAGACCGTTGTAGTACTCTTGTGCTGGATCTGGTTGTGCAACGGGTGCGGCCACAACAGGTGCAGCTGCCATCGGTGCAGCTGCCATAGGTGCAGCTGCAACTGGCGCGCCCATAACAGGCATTGCTGCACCAGGGGTTCCAACCATAGTAGCAGGAGCGCCGCCCTGTACAACTACAGTTTGTGACTTGTCATTAATTGTCAAGCCAAGAATCAAACCAACTATGAGAAGGCAACCTCCTCCTGCAAAGAAGCAAGTGGAACCAAGGGCAGCAAGGAATCCTCCTGCAGCCTTACCAACATCGTCGAGTACATCGTCAAACGCCTTGTCATCGTACTGAACCCAACATGCGGATGCACAATTGACAGTTGCAGTGCCGTTTGTGTAGCCGCCTGCACTGTCTCCAATCTTAACGAGCATTTTGTCTCCCTCTTCACGAGTATCTTCCCAATTCCAATCAGTAGAGCACGCGTAGTAGAAGCTGTTGCTTTCATCACCTGTATGAGTGGTTGTAAAATCTTGTTGATCTTCACCTTGATTGAATCCTTCACAGAAATCCCATACTCCATCTTCATTGGCATCCTCATATGTACCTTCGATGAAGATTGTAAAACCAATCTCACCTTCACCGTCATCATCTACGATTTCAACTGTACCTGTTGTTACTCCTTCCAATGCCCATTTGTTTTCTTCCAAAGAATCCCCAGCATCATCAATTGAATTTGCTCCCCAAGCGAACATACCGCCGCCAATCAATACTAAAACTAAGCCAATTCCCATGAATATTTTACCACTTGCGTGCATGTTGCTGGCTAGAAGCGATGCTTCTTAATGTAACCGCAACCACTTGTTGCCACGAAAATCGCGGTTTTCACTCAAGATTGCTTCCTGTAGCCATCAGAGGTATGGCAATCATTAGTGCGCAGAATGAGTTACAAATAACTGGACCAATTAGATACAGGCCACCAAGGAATTCACCAAGGGCACCGCCCACTTCATCGCCAATTGCAAGAGCCACAATTACACCCATAGCGAGATTGAGTGCACACGCGCCAAGTCCGACCCATACACCTATTTTTTTGCGCCGGAAAACCATAAATCCAGCACCACCAATGGCTAGTGTTGTTAATATTCCAACCAACTGATTAACTAAGTAAAGGCCCTCGCCCATACCATCTTCAGCGAATAATCCAGAGAGGCCAAGAAGTCCCATTCCAATACCCCAGAGAATCATAATTACCCCCATCCAAGTAGGTGCTGGGGACTGAACTGGTACTGTCAGTACATGCTGACCGCCCATCATTGTTGCTTGCATTGCTTGTGGTTCCGAAAAACCTTGTGCCATTTGTCCTTGTTGTGGCTGCATGTGACTGTGTTGAAATTGACCGTCTATAAATTAGAAGCCCCTAAAGAAGTATTGACATTGTACAACTCTTCGGATTGACATGGTCGCACCAAGGGGACGTGTCGTTTGCTTTGGTGAAGCAATGTTTCGAACATGTCAGGAAAGAGTGACGCCCGGTGGTTCGGAATACAACGTAGCTTGTGCATTGGGCCAATTAGGTGTCACCACATCTTGGGTGAGCGCATTACCGATTATCGAATCAGACATCGATAACGTTGCTAGGAAATCCAATGTACACCTAGAGATTGTGCGTTCAGAAGGGGTAGTTGGTACGTACTTGGTCGACCAAAGTAAAGAAATTGTAGATTACGACCGAAAGAATTCTGTATTTGCAAATCTTGATCCTAAAGATTTTGACTGGAGGAAACTACTCACAGGAGCCAGATGGTTGGTTGTGAGTGGTATAACTCCTCTATTGGGTCATGGACCTAGGTCATCTTGGGCTTCTGCACTCACCTTTGCCGAGTTAGATGGGACACTAATTGCATTAGATTTGAATCATCGTCCTGCTCTTGGAACTATTGATGAACTGTGGAGTATAATTCGGCCTCGCATACGCATGTTCCACATCGTTGTATTGTCCTCCGAATCATTGTCAATTATTGCCGAAAGGGAGGGATTTGGGCGGCCTACAACATACGCAGAAAATATTCAGGCCCTTGCCGATTTACGAAGGAAATTCCTGGTCCCACATCTTTGCTGTACATTCAAACGCCCTGAGTCACAAGGGCGACAGATGCGTTGGTCAGTTGTAGCACATGCCTTTGGAATAGATACGACAGAAAATGATGCTGTGAACCACTTACCGGTGGAGTATTTGGGTGGGGGTGATGCTTGGTTAGCCGGTTTTATTGATGCATTGAGTGAGCATGGACACGGGCCAGTCTCACCACTAATTGGGGCAATGAGGGGAGATTTACTTGCTGCATTGAGCCAAAATACGTTTGGAGATGTATCGATTGTAACTAGAGAAGAACTAGATGAATATGAATCAAGAAGAGTGTGGGATTCGAATCAGAAACAGAGAAAATTATGTATTTGAGGGACACTATATGCAGAAACTGATCAAAAGATTTCGTGAAGCAGGTGTTATTGCGATACTAAGAGGGAATAACCCAAAACGGTTGGAGGAGCGTGCATTTGAGCTGGTTGATTTAGGTTGCAAAGTAATCGAAGTGACTCTTGACAGCCCATCTGCCTTAGACATCGTGCATAAACTGAGTACTCAATTGAATCCAGAGGAAGTTCTGGTAGGTGTTGGAACATTACTTGATGTCGAAATGATTGATGATTGTATCGAAGCAGGTGCTAAATTTGCTCTTTCTCCTGTATCACCACCACTTATGATTGAGAAATGCCATGAAAAAGGACTTCTTGCAATACCGGGAGTATCTACACCTGATGAAATGAATGATGCAATAAACCGTGGAGCGAAATTAATCAAATTGTATCCAGCCTCTAGTTGGGAATCACAAATGTTAATTGGAGTTAAAACTCCATGGATTCCAGTTGGTGGTATTGACCAGAACACTATCACTGAATGGCTCGACAAGGGTGCATTTTGCGTAGGAATGGGAACGCATCTTTGTGGTTCGGACTTGAGCGGAGATGACGACAATGGTTGGGATGTAAAAGAAGCAAAAGTAGCACGGGACATATTCAAAGAACTCCAACGAAGAGGGGGGGTTGCGTGACTAGCATTCGTTCGGCTGTTTGTGTGAGGTGCCCTCCAAGGTGGCTCCTCTTCCGCGTTGAAACGGCTGATGGAAGTGTTGGCTGGGGTGAAGCAATTGGCGATTTACATGAAGAACTAGAAAATGCCCTTAATGCACTCGGTGAAAGAGTACAGGGCGAGGATATACATGATATTTCTAGACTTATTGAAACACATCGAAAATCACGATTCTGGAGAGATGGACCAATACTAGATTCAGCCTTATCTGCACTTGAGATTGCTCTCTGGGATCTCAAAGGCAAAGAGTTTGGTGCACCAATATACGAACTTCTTGGAGGAAAAGTGCGAGACAAAGTAAGAGTGTACAGAAACCTTTGGGGCCGTGACCCTGAGGAATTTGCGGCATCAGCATCTGAAGCAATATCTCAATCGATGACAGCAGTCAAGGTAAGTCCAGCAGGACCCACTCCCAGTGTTGTATCCAGAGAAAGTCTCCGTGGGATGGTTGCTATTGTTGACAAGATTCGCGACTCCGTAGGCCCTGAAATCGATATCGCTGTCGACCTGCATGGTCGACTTACTCCTGCTGCCTCGAGACAAGCAGTGCACGCATTGTCGAAGTTTGATTTGTTCTTCATAGAAGAACCATGTTTACCTGATGGTGGTGCTGTACATATTGCTGACCTGAGGGCTCTACGTACTGCCCAACCAGTAGCCATTGCAACAGGTGAAAGACTGCGTAGTCCGTACGCTTTTTCGCAACACCTTTTTCCTAATCCAGTTGTAGACATTATTCAACCAGATCTGAGCATGGTGGGAGGAATACAAGCGGCGCTGAATATCGGAGCGATGGCAAGCGCAGCCCAAATCGCCTTGGCACCTCATTGTCCGTATGGCCCTGTTCAATTAGCCGCTTCATTACAACTTGCCGCATCTTGTCCATCTCACTTGATTCAAGAGTTCCAGTCATTAGGAGGAGCAGGGTCAGGAGGCGGCATACCAGGGGGTGGGCAAAATTGGGCATTTGATCTTCTTGAGCAGTCGTTTGAAATCGAGAATGGACATGTCAATGTTCGCCAGAAACCAGGACTGGGAATTTCAGTATTGGAGGAAGAAATTGGTGAGTATATGACAATGTGGAATCCACATCCGCCAACTGTTTGGTCTCATCCTGATGGAAGCTACGCAGAGTGGTAATCAAACAAGAATCGAATCAGGATCCCGCCCACCAATCCATGCCAAAACCGGGGTTGCAACCAGTATTGGGAAACCTAGCAAGACACCAATTGCCCCCCCGAAATTGTATGAAGATGTATCTGTGGTTGAAAGAACCGAAACCATGCCATCATCTGGATTTGTAGATGGGATAATCAGATGATATGCTGTTACATTAATTCTGAATGATGCTTGATGTACAAGTTGAAATCCTGCATTACAATTAGTATCAGTCATCTCAACTTTCAATGTCCATGTTCCCCGGCCATGACCCCACCAAATTTCTCTTGTGATTTGATCTAACTGAACTAGAAGCGCTTCCTCTGATTCGAATCCAGTTAGATTTGCTGCTTTTGAATCAAAGGAGATATCCATACTCCCTTCCCAATCTTCTGCGATGAAACCCGATTCATTGGTTCCATCTGAAAAATTACCCCGGTCAGGCATTGAGAATGTGGTAGTCCAAACAGGCTCTCCAATTCCAAGGCAATCATGATTTTCTAATTCAACACTAAAGAATCCAAGGAAAAC
>MDTC01246579.1_pt1 | contig 11272 bp, 9 predicted proteins | sample 811181 | NCBI WGS metagenome assembly MDTC01 (sample SAMN05326644, study PRJNA326480) | marine metagenome | isolation source: seawater | place: Pacific Ocean: North | collected 2011 | reverse complement strand
AGTCGGTTCAGGGACCTTGGAAAGGACAAAGATGTAGGCGATAAAGAGCGTCGTAAGTGCCACCGCAAGCACGCTAAAGATCATAGCTTTGATCTTATTGCCAAGCCCACGTCGCCCACTCGACCCGACCAAGGCAAGCGCACCTCCAAGTATGACAATGGGCAGGTTTACCCAAGGCACATCTCGAGTGAACGGAAACCTCGCAAAGAACACAAAGTAACTAATGATTCCAAACAACGTGATCAAGAGCCCTAGCCATGGCAAGTGGATCTTGTTCCGGCGGCGACTACTGAATGCTTCTTTCATACGGCTGACTCCCAATTTCCGACGGATCGGAGCTAGCAAAATGGCATGGAATGGCAGCTACAGCAAGCGTTCAAGAGCCTTGTAGAATTCTATTCGCTGTTTGCAGTCCAGAATCGATAGCCCCTTCGATGGACGGCGTGCGGAGGTGATCACCGCACAGATGGATTCCTGAGATCTCGCGCACACGGCGAGCATCCGAAATAGAAGTGGTAACCGGCAAGGCATTCTTGATCTCGTCGGTCCTGAGATGTTGCCAAGTGTTGACTTGCAGACCAAACCACCGCCGCAGTTCTTTCACCACCAAAGAATCGAGACCGGCCTGGCGACATCCTATCACTGACACTGAAATTAGTGATTGCCCAGCGGGCGCATATTCCACAGCCAAGTCAGATAAAACACTAACATTATTAATAATTCCCTGACCTTCACCATTTAGAGCAATGATAGTTTCATTGAGTGGCGACGTCGGCGCAGAGAAGTAAAGACAGCACACGGCATGCCATGAGGGCGCGTCCAACTCTGGAAGCCAACGCTGAGCGGTCGACGCATCGGTCGCCACGACTACCGAGCGCGCAGCCAACGTCTCACCACTCTCCAAGTGCACGGCATTCTTAGTCACCGTAGCAACAGGCGACTCACAACGAATCACTGATCCCGGCAATCGCGCCGCAAGCTGCCTCGGAATACGCTCCATGCCACCTGTCGGTAAGGTGGCACTACCGGCAGCGAACATCTTGAAAGTAAACTCGAAAAACCGGCTTGATGTAACCAACTCCGACTCAAGAAAGATTCCGCCATAAAAGCTACGAAAAAATGTGTCAATCATTGCCTCTGAGAATCCAAAGTTGCGCAGATATGCCTCGGTGCTGCACTCAGGCCGTTGCCAAATATCTTCAATACGCCGTCTGGACAACGAGTAACGCAGCTTGGCGATCAACAGCTTGTCCATCAAGGTTCCGATGGGCTGTATGGCCGTGGTCAAGGCCGAACTAGGTCGACGCCAAACGTCCATCAAACGCCGAAACCTGCCACCTTTCCACACCAAAGCACCTGGATCGAAAGCACGAAGTCTGAGATCCTCCAAGTCCAACAAACGGCCAGCAATGGGGTAAGCATCAAGATAAACTTGAAAGCCACGATCGAGAAGAAAGCCATCGACAACATCCGTGCGTACTCGCCCACCAACCCGATCCGACGCTTCCAACAACAGTACCTTTTTACCAGCCTGATGCAGGGTCAAAGCACAAGCTAGCCCAGCGAGTCCACCGCCTGCCAAAACCACATCTGCGTCTTCGTCTACCATCCTGGTTAACGTATCTTAGACAGTGGCGATAACAACCATCGTTGGTATTGGTTGATTGCACCTAGTTTGGGAACACTCGCCATGCCAAAATATTTTGAGAGTTCAGCTCGCAACCGCGCTTCTCAAAACAAACGCACGGACGAAAGCCCTCCATCCGGACGCAAGACTTGCCCGGTCATGAAAGAGGAAGCATCACTTAGGAGGAAAGTCACCAATTGAGCGATGTCTTGCGGGCGACCCACAGTCTTGAGTGGGTGCCTATCCGCCGCCAACTCACGTTTCTCTTGGCTGGCCAAGAGATTCCCTGCCAGAGGCGTGTCTGTTAGGGAAGGAGATACAACATTCACACGAATCTTAGGAGCCAACTCGGCAGCCAGTGCTTTACCTAGACCCTCGACAGCACCCTTAGCCGCGGCAACGCTAGCATGGAAGCCAAGACCTGTGGTGGCCGCAACGCTGCCAAAGAGAACAATGGACGCACTTTCCACGCGCTTGAGTGCAGGCAAAGCCTGCTGCAATGTGGACACTGCGCCATGCAAATTCACCTCCAAATCATTCTCGAAATCTACGCGTGTGGTGCGTGTGAACGGCTTCAAAGTGATGCTGCCTGGGCAGTAAACCACTCCGTCTAGCGACTCGGGGAGTGACAGGCTTTGATCACTGCGTGAGGCATCGAAGTGATGAGCTGCGATACCGTCGCCAGCAAGCACTGTGTCAGGGCTTCGGCTTGTGACGATCAACCGGTGACCAAGGCCTTCCAGTTGTTGGACCACCGCTGCTCCGATACCGGTCGCTCCGCCTACGACGAGGTAAGTCTTGGGATCATCCATGCTAAGCCTACGAGTCTAATCAGTTTCTGGATACGATCTGACTGGCTTCGCACCTCGGTCTGCGACACCTTGCTGCTGATGTATGGGGTCGTTTACATACCGTCCTTCTTCCTGCAAGCGCAGTTGCGCATGCGCTTGGAGTTGCGGAAGCAACCTGTAGTGCTGTTGGAATCGGCGGGAAAGGCGGATAAAGACCGTGGCAAGTCAACGATTCTCGAGGCCACTGAGGGGGCTTTGGATCAATGTGTGGAGATTGGTATGACAGCCACTCAAGGCCAGGCTCGGTGTGCCGAGTTGCAGTTGTTGTATCGCTCGGATGAAGCGGAACAAGAGGCCAATGAACTGCTCCTGCAAGCAGTCGAGCATTTGACTCCAGACTTCGAAGCCACGGCACCTGGGGTGTGCACCCTGGACCTGCTAGGCAATGCTGAAGCAGTCGCAAATGCACAACGTCTCGGCAGAAAAATCGTGCGGTGGCTTGCTGGCCACCATCTCCACGTACAAATGGGCTTTGCAGCGCATCCTGACTTGGCTTTGCTCGTGGCGAAGCAAGCCTCGCCGGTCTTGTCCATCGATGATGAGGACGAGGTGCGCTTTCTCGCGGAGTTACCGGTGTCAGCATTGGAATTATCGGCTGATCTGCAAGAAGTGATGCGCTTGTGGGGCATTCAGTCGTTGGGTGAGTTGATGGCCTTGCCTGTTGCCGAGGTCAGTGAGCGCATGGGTGTGGAGACGGTGTTGTTGTTAGAAAAATGTCGAGGCAAACGGCGTCGAGTGCTTGAGTTGGTGCGTCAATCAGCTGAATTCGTGCAACACATGGAGTTCGAGCAAGGCATGGAATCACTGGATCCCTTGTTGTTTCTCATTCGGCGCATGTTGGAAACACTCATTGCACGTCTGGCCGCAATCCATCTCGTGGTGGGCGAACTCCGGCTATCTTTGAAGTTTGACGATGAAAGTAAGCACGAACGCTCATTTCGTGTGCCGGACCCAAGCCGAGATGTCGACTTGCTGTTTCGCATCCTGCACACCTATTTGGAGGATCTAACGGCAGAGTCGCCCATTGTTGCCTTAACGGTCGACGTGAAGCCATCGCGTTCCTTGGCGCACCAGTTTGATCTGTTTGAATCAAGCCTGCGCGATCCAAATCGATTCTCGGAAACCTTGGGGCGCTTGGAAGCCATGCTAGGTGACGATCGAGTGGGCACACCAGAACCTCTACAAGTGCACCAACCAGATGCCTTTGTGATGAAACCTTTTCAAGATCACATGGCAAACCAGCAAGGCTCACGAAGAAAGCCACGCAAAGCCACGCCGTTGGAAGAAGCGTTGCAAGCACGAACGGATGGTATTCGATTAGGATTGCCACTGCGGCGATTTCGACCACCACCCACGATCAGCGTGGCCACCGAGCATGATCAGCCAATCGCCATTCTGTCAGGACAAGTTCAAGGACGGATCGTGGATCAGCGCGGACCATGGTTGTTATCCGGAGAGTGGTGGCACAAGGATCGCTGGGCCTGTAAGGAATGGGACGTACAGCTAGAGGATGGTGGTCTGGTTCGCATCGCTGAGGTGAAACATCAGCGGTGGGTCCTGGCTGGCGAGTACGGATAAGCAGTTCTCGGCAAGCAAAGGTTGCACGGTAGGTAAAGCTGTCACATAAATAGTGTTCATTTGAACAGTTTTTCTTATATCGAACTTCATGCACGCAGTGCGCTTAGCTTCCTACGCGGGGCCTCACAGCCAGAGGCCCTGGTGAAACGCGCCGCAGCACTGGGCATGCCGGCGCTGGCGGTCTGCGATCGCGATGGTGTCTATGGTTCTGCACGCGCACAGTATGCCATCAAGGACCTGGGAGGCAGGCCGTTTCATGCCATCGTCGGCAGCGAATTGACCATGGAAGACGGCAGCGTGGTGCCGGTCTTGGTCACCTCACGCCTTGGGTATCAGAATCTCTGCCGCATGATCACTCAGGCCAAATTGCGTGCTGCGAAGAATGCCAGCCGAATTCGCTGGAGTGAACTGGAAATCTTTGCTGAAGGCTTAATCTGCTTAACCGGCGATGAAGAAGGGCCCGTGCGCCGAGCCTTGATGCGCGGTGATCGCGAATCCGCCAGTCTCGCGTTGACGCAACTGTGCCGCATCTTTGGCCATCAACGTACCTTTGTGGAAGTACAGCGGCACCAGGTGCGTGGCGAAGTCTGGATGCTGCGTCAACTGCGCGACCTAGCCACTTGCCATCGCTTGCCCTTGCTGGCCACCAATGGCGCGTGCTATGCCGAGCCCGGCGGACGCTTGGTATTCGATGCCTTCACTTGCTTACGTCACCACACTCATCTCGATGAAGCTGGCATTCTGCTAGCCAAGAATGCACAGCGGCACCTAAAAAGTCCCCGTGAGATGGCAGCGTTGTTCGCCGATCTTCCAGAGGCCATCACCAATACCCTGCGGCTTGCAGAACGCCTGACATTCACCTTGAAAGACTTGGGCTATGCCTTTCCACAGTACCCAGCACCAAAGGGCGAAACAGCAGCATCATTTCTGAGGAAAAAAGCGTATCTCGGTGCGCAGAAACGTTATGGCAACATCAGTGCTAAAGTCCGCAAGCAGCTCGACCACGAACTTCGCATCATCGAGAAGCTCGGTTTCTGCGGCTACTTCTTGATCGTCTGGGACATCATCAATACCTGCCGCGAGAAAGACGTGATGGTGCAAGGGCGAGGGAGTGCCGCCAATAGCTTGGTATGCTATTGCCTGGAAATCACTGCTGCAGATGCCATCAAGCATGAACTACTGTTCGAACGCTTTCTCAGCGAGGGGCGCAATTCTTGGCCTGACATTGATCTCGATTTACCCAGCGGCCAACGTCGTGAATCGATCATTCAATCGGTGTATGAAAGGTTTGCACCCAACGGTGCAGCCATGACGGCCAACGTCATCACCTACCGTGGGCGCAGTGCCATGCGTGAGGTGGGCAAGGTGTTGAATTTGCCGAAAGACACGCTGAAACGCTTCTCCGATCTCTATGGTAGTGGCGGAGCCGAGGACACCTCGGCCCTGCGCCAACGTGTCGGCATGGCGGGCTTGTCCGCGCAACACCCGAGGTTACCGGCTTTACTCACATTGTATCAGAACGTCTACGGCTTACCGCGTCATCTCGGACAACACTCCGGTGGCATGATCATCTGCGACACCGGTCTGGATGCCGTGGTACCCCTCGAACCAGCCTCGATGCCTGGCCGTGTGGTTGCGCAGTGGGACAAAGATGATTGTGAAGATCTTGGCATCATCAAGGTCGACCTGCTCGGACTGGGCATGATGTCCGCCTTGCAGGATTGCTTTACCTTGTGCAACACGCGCAAGAACGGGCGCGAGATTTCAGGCATGGCAGCCATCCCCGCTGATGATCCTGACACCTACGCCATGATTCAAAAAGCTGACACAATTGGTCTCTTCCAGATCGAGAGCCGTGCACAGATGGCGACCCTACCACGGCTGAAGCCGAGGGAATTCTACGATCTAGTGGTCGAGGTCGCGATCATCCGCCCAGGTCCGATCGTGGGTAAGATGGTGCACCCTTATATTGAGCGGCGCAATGGTCGTGAGAAGCCGGATTACATTGATGAACGCTTCAAGTCAGTGCTCAAGCGCACCCTGGGCGTACCACTTTTTCAAGAACAGATCCTACAAATGGCTGTTAAAGTCGCCGACTTCACCGGCTCCCAAGCCGAAGAACTACGCCGAGCTATCAGCTTTCATCGTTCGGATGAACGCATGCAGAAAGTGCTCACCAAACTTCGCGACGGCATGGACCGCAACCACGTTTCCAAAGAAACGCAGACACGCATCGAAGAAGCCATCCGCTCCTTTGCCTTGTATGGATTTCCCGAATCGCACGCCATCAGTTTCGCCTTGTTGGCCTATGCGAGTGCTTGGCTGAAGCGGCATCGTGCTGCCGAGTTCTATGTCAGTTTGTTGAACAACTACCCCATGGGATTCTACTCACGTGCAACCTTGGTCAAGGATGCCAAAGATCATGGGATCCGTGTTCGCCCAGTGAGTGTGATTCATTCGAATTGTGAATGCCTGGTGGAGACCAATGAAAGTATCCGCCTAGGGCTGCATCAGACCAAAGAACTCAGCGCAGCCACTGCCGAGCGCATCGTGGCAAAACGCACTCAACTCGCCTGGAAAAGCCTACCTGACTTTCTCACTCGTGTTCGGCCTAACAAAACCGAGCGTCGTGTGCTTGCCAAGATTGGGGCTTTAAATGGCCTTTCCGAGCACCGCCGTGAAGCGCTGTGGCAAGCCGAGCAACGCGTGGATCCAGATGACCTCTTTGCTAAAGCTCAAGAAACCACCTCTAACGACGCACAGCTAGCACCCATGTCCCCCATCGAGCGTCTGGATGCCGATTACGCAGGGCTCGGCCTCACCACGGGACCGCACCCCATGGCCTATGTCCGCGATCATTGTCAGGCCAAACGTATCTGGCGCGCCTGTGATCTCGAGAATGGACGCAATGGCCAACAACTAAAAGTCGCCGGCCTAGTGATCTGTCGCCAACGCCCCGGCACCGCCAATGGCCACCTATTCATCAGTTTAGAAGACGAAACCGGCGTTTCCAACGCCTTCGTTCCCGCACCAACTTTCGAGCGTTACCGTTTGGTCATTATCCAAGAGTCCTTCCTAATCATTCATGGCCGACTACAACATGCTGACAATGTCACTTCCATCTACACTCACCACATCACCACATTAAAATTTACCAAAGCCTTGGGAACCGAGTCGCACGACTTCCATTGATTGATAAACATTTCCACTACGGCTTCATTCGACAAGAATTCGCTAGCAAACAATCTAGCGAACAGACATCTAAGACCAGATGATTGAGATGGAAGTCATTGCGATTGATCCAGTGAACAGCCACACGACCCGAGCACACACAGCGACGAAATCATTGCCAGACAAGATGAAAGGTCTCCGCCAGAAAGAAATTGTCTATCGCGCACTGAGCACTCCTACTACCATGGTTTCCTCTACCGAGACTGAGCTAGAAAGGAACATTCCAACCTCGAAATACAGGTAGGCAGAACGGAACAAGTAAATTGATCCCGCGACCGGTCAGCATACAGCATAATCGCCCCTCCTCTTGGCTCTTCTTCTGTGCGCAAGGGCCCGCTCGCCTGATTCTTGCAAGAATCAAACAACTGGGAGATGGAGCACTCTCGTAGTATTCTTTATGTTCACGTAAATACTCGCTTCAACAGACCTAGTTATCGCCAAGCACAGATGGTTTCAACCAGCTCGACTACAATGAAAGACCTTAGCCTTCATCCTTTTTTGTTGTCGCTCTAGGATATCGCTGGCTGATAGCGGCTTGAGGAAGAACGACTATCAAAGAAGAAAGGTTCATCCCATCAATCGCATTTTTCAGATAATCTCAAACCGATTTCAATGCACTTACAGCTGCTGCGAAGGAAGCCATACGAATGTTTTTGAAGCACTGAAAGTTAGCCAGCCAAGATACTGAAACCAAGTTGCACGACTTCCATCGATTGAGGGACCGCGACCTGCCGCATTGGAACAATAGCATCAGGCACTGAGGAGTGTCTTCCCCTCGGCTCATTTTGTGTTTATGTTAGTAATTAATTTATTTAACACTACGAGCGCAACCCGTCCCCATTGATTTTCCAACAGGCATGTGGTACCGTACCGTCCTAGGAATTTGATCCCCACTACGAATTTGATCCCCATGAGCCCCCCACCAGTCTACTCCTTACAACGCATCTTTGTTTGGCTTTGCCAATCACGCCTTCCACAAATCATCAGCGTGGCGATGCTCTTGATGCAACGCAGTCCTTTGCTTCGTCTAGTTGCTCATGGCGGGTTATTGAATGCGCCACGCTTTGCCAATGTGTTAAAACTTAGCACTCTATCCACCTTAATCCCCTTTCGAGGTATCCACGCCCAAGCTGGCGCCACCGACCCCGTCATTACCCCTGTTGGTGACTCTCCCAATCCGGCATTAGCAACTGTCGGTGAGCCGTTTGCCTGGGTCTGGAGCAACACGACTCCGGGTAAGAAAGCACGCTCTTACAGCGTTGAAGGATTGCCGCCAGGTATTGAATGGAATGGCCAAGTTCAGTCGAGTAGCCTGACCGCCATGCAAGGCTCGCCAACGGAGGCGGGCACATTCATGGTGGAAATAACTGGCTTTCACTACGCAAATCAGAGGGGGGCTGCATCGGAAACGTTTGAGTTGACCATCAATGTCGACGGAGGTGACGATCGTGTAGACTTGCCAATCATTGCAGCGCAATTGACGGACACGTTAGTATTGCAAGGCAATAGCGTCACCCTCGCCGTGGATGTTCAGGGTGAAGGACTGAGCTTTACTTGGACCAAAGACGGTGCAGTCATTCCCGATGGCACGACAACGGCGCTAGCCTTGAGTAATATCAGTCTCGACGATGCTGGCACTTACGAAGTCACCGTGACCAACGACGCAGGCTCTGCAACATCATCAGCCAAACTGACGGTCGTCAGCGGCGAGATCCCGATTCCAGCGGGTCAGACCTTGCTTTCCACCTCCAGTCGCGATGCCCTACTACGGCATATTGATCATAGCGGAACGACCATCTCCAGCATGCCAATCACGTTATCGAACGGAACCGACATGGGTATCAAAGGCCTCTCTGGCCTTGCTTGGGATCCTGTCAGTGAACGATTGTTTGGCTTGATCATTCTCACCGAGAAACGAGAGGGCGAAGTCGGTGATCGTGTGTTGGCGACGATCGATCGTACTACGGGCGTGGCCACGGTCATTGGCAATCCAGCAGCGGAACGCTTGCTAAAGTTTTCAGGGATAACCTTTGGCAACGATGGCACTTTGTATGGCGTGACTGGCAATAACTCCAGAGCCGAAGATCCCGAAAGTTTGTTCGTGATCGCAACGGAAACTGCGGCTGCCACTTTGCTGGTGGCACTTGGCAATGGTGATCAGGGTGAAGCAATTGCATTCAACCCAGATGATGGCCAGATTTACCACATTTCAGGTGGTGCACCGCCTGAATCTCAAATCTTTGAGTCCATTGATCCCGCTACTAAGACCATACAAAACATCCCGTTGAAAGGCAATTGGAAGGAAGGAAAAGCCTTGGTCCATATCGGCGAGGGCCTGTTCATCGTGGCTGATGATGACACCATCAAGCTGCTCACACTCGATGGAAACGTCGTGACGGCGACGAGTTTCGATCATTTCGCCAAGGGCATGACCTTGGTGCCAACGTTAAAAGAGGGTGCTAATTTCGACATACGTGTTTCACGTTCAGCAAAAGGCACACTTGTTTCCATCCCTGCGCAAACGGGTGACGTGGTCATCATCGAAGCTTCAGGCGATTTGACGACCTGGACTTCTGTGCACGAAGCCGCTGCCGCCGCCGATGCCACCACGATCGAGTTCCTGGACAGCGAATCGATCGATCTGACCTCACGCTACTATCGCGCTCAGCGATCAAACTAATGATCCGTTTCATTCTCCTAATGAGCCTGCTGGTCTCATCGCTTTGTAACGGTGAAGATCCCTCGGATGTAGAGTCCTTGTTGGGTAAAGACAACTTGGTTGCTTGGTGTATTGTGCCCTTTGATGCCAAGAAACGTGGCCCCGAGGCCCGTGCTACCATGTTGGCGAACCTCGGAATCAAACGCTGCGCCTACGATTGGCGTCAGGAACATGTGCCAGAGTTCGAAGCCGAGATCGTAGCCTACAAAAAGCATGGCATCGAATTCACTGCCTTCTGGAGCACCCACGACAGCGCCTTTCAACTGTTTCAAAAGCACCAATTGAAGCCCACCATCTGGCAGACTTTGAGAAGTCCGAAAGTTGAAGGTCAACAGCCCAAAGTCGAGGCAGCAGTGCATACTTTGCTGCCCTTGGTGGAACGAACGCGCTCCATGGGTAGTAAATTAGGCCTCTACAACCACGGTGGTTGGGGCGGAACACCCGAGAACCTGGTAGCAGTATGCAATCATCTCAAAACCAAGCATAATGCCAGGCATGTCGGCATCATATACAACTTTCACCATGGCCACGACGACATTGAAGGCTTTGCCTCGAAGTTCACCAAGATGTTGCCATACTTACATTGCGTGAATCTCAATGGTATGCGCTCGGCTGCCGACTTAGCCAAAGATGCCAAAGCCAAGATCATTCCCATTGGCACAGGGGACCACGAAGCAGCCATGATCAACATCATTTTACAAAGTGGTTACGACGGCCCAATCGGTATCTTGGATCACTTATCTAACCAAGACGCTAAAGTGAGCTTACAAAACAACCTCGCAGGTTTGGAGAAGTTGAAAGCTGAGTTGTGAAGCCAAAATGACTCTTCGGAAGACGAGGTCCTGGTGAACTCTATCTCTGCCGAACGTTCTTCAGTGTCACGGAGTAGGTGCTGTTTGAGTTTGCCACCTGGCTCGTAGTAACGCAGCCGCAGCATCTCGTGGAACTCACCAGCGGTTATTTGATCGACCAAAAACCGCTCCGTATATTGTTGTCGCCTCGCTTGATGACCTGAATCAAGAGACTGGAAGATGGCTTGCCAAAATCATACACTGGGCCACAATCGCCACCATCGAGCAGCGCCTGGCGATAATCCAAGGCCAAGCCTCCCTCCATTTTGCCACCGGCACGATGACATTCATCACATTCCTGGGCTAAAATTGGGCGGATATTACTCTCGAAGAACTAGGTGGCTTCTGGAGTCAGCACTGACCAGAAGTGGTTAGTGAGCAGAAGGAGGCAGAAAAGATAGGATTTCACATCATT
>MDTC01164536.1_pt1 | contig 11274 bp, 8 predicted proteins | sample 811181 | NCBI WGS metagenome assembly MDTC01 (sample SAMN05326644, study PRJNA326480) | marine metagenome | isolation source: seawater | place: Pacific Ocean: North | collected 2011 | reverse complement strand
GTCGCCCAGCTTGGTCAAAGGCGCTGGGATGAGGTCCCAGTCCGTAACGGTTCGCAGGTTCGAATCCTGCCTCCTGCACTCTTTGATGGTCAACCAAAGAGCACATAGAACGCCTTGGACTTCTGTGGACCATCATGGACCTTCTCTTTCACGCCGTGGTCGGCGCTGCAATCGGTGAGTGTGCTCCGAAACGCATCCAACACCGGCAGCTCAAGGGGGTCGCTGGCGCTCTCCTTCCCGACCTGGCCAACCTGCCCAGTTACCTGTATTTGGGGATGAAAACCAACTCAACGCTGTGGTACCCCACGCCCGAGGCGTTCTACAGCAACGAATGGATCGTCAACCACCCAACGTGGGCCGTGTGGTATCTGTCCCACAGCCTGCTGTTTTGGGCCATCGTCGTCGTGCCGCTGTTCCGATATGCCAAGTGGGAACATCTGCTCTCCATCGCCTACCTCTCGCATCTTCTGCTCGACCTGCCCTCGCACACCGGGATTTGGGGCATGGCGCCGTTCTGGCCGTACCCCATGCTGGTCAACGGGTGGTTTGACGCGTGGGCGTGGGGGCCCGGTACCATCTTCACGTACGCCTTGATTCCAGCAGCGTTATGGGCGCTTGCGCGAGCAATGGACGTGAGTTCCTGGTGGACAAAGGACGCTCCTGCAACGCAAGCAAGCTGACCCGTCGTCCGTGAAGCATGGCAGGGCGAGAGCCGAGCGCAATCTCCGATTGCGCGTTGGTGAGAATCCTGCCTCCTGCACGCTTTCCGCTGAACATCAGTGCAAGGCACAACAAAAACCGAGCACTGTTTGCTTCTCTATACCCCACTATACACGACGAAAAGGTATGACGAGCATTCAAAAAGGGAAAGCAGAGCGGTGCAGCGGGAGAGGAGGACCATGGAACCCACAGACCGAGGCATCCTGATCGCCGTCGAAGGCATGGACGGAAGCGGAAAATCCACGCAAGCCATGCTGCTGTTCAACTGGATTCGTGCCCTCGGCCTTCCCGTTCATCACACGGAATGGAACTCCAGCCCTGTTGTCGCTGCAGCAACCAAAGTTGGAAAGGACACCAAGCGCTTGAAACCACAAACCTTCCACCTCATCCACGCCGCAGATTTTGCAGACCGGTGGAGCAAGCAAATTGAACCCATGCTCGAAGTGGGTGGCATCGTCATTTGCGACCGATACAAGTTCACTGCGATGGCGCGTGATGGCGCACGAGGCGTAGATAGAACCACCATTGAGGGAAATTACTCCTTTGCGCGCGAGCCCGACATCACCCTGTATTTCGACATCCCTCCCGAAGTGGGTTATGATCGCATCGTGACTGGTCGACCAACACTGAAATTCTACGAAGCCGGGCTTGACATGGGATGGACGTTTGACCCGTTTGAATCCTACAAAATCCTCCAGGGCAAAATCAAAACCATCTACGACGCCTTGGTCGAAGAAGCACGCATCGTTCGAGTGGACGCCATGGGGACGGTGGCCGAGGTGCAATCCCGGGTTCGAGCCTTGATCTCCGAACACATTGACCTGAACAGCGTTGAACCCATTGATGAAAACGACAGAACGGCGGAGATGATTCGCATGTCTTCGTTCGATTGGGGCGCCCTTGAGGAGGTAGATGCATGACAACAGAGGGGAAACTCATCGTCATCGAAGGACCCGACCACGTCGGTCGTTCCATGCATGCCAGGCTGTTGAGTGAACGCCTCAAAGCCCACGGCGTCGCCGTCACCATCGTCGGACTTGCACGTTCAACCCTGTTGGGCGATCTCATCAAAGGCTCAAACACGGCGTTGCACCAATTGAACTGGCGGACAAGGGCCTTGCTCTACGCTACTGACCTGCACGACCAGTACATCCACCAGATTGAGCCACTCATGGCGGCGGGTTTTGTCGTGATCGCTGACCGTTACACCATGACTCCCCTGATCCGTGAATCCATTCGGGGAGGTGACGAGAAGTGGATTCGGGGGTTGTACACGGACATGCCCGAACCTGACGTCACCGTGGTGCTTCAAGCAGGCGGTCGGCGGCTGCTCAACCGTATGATGTACAACGATTCACTCACCAAACTCAACCACTACGAGGCCGGTGCGGATTTGGCCTTGTCGCCGTCCATTACTCGGTCGTTCTTGGAATATCAAAAACTCCTGCGACGAGCCTTCATGGAGAAGGCCGAACAGGGCGGTCACCCCGTAATTCACACGCGTTCGACGGTGTTGGAAGTCCACGCCGAGGTTTGGAGTCAGGTCAAACCGACCGCGGCGAACATGCTTCAGGCCATCAAGAAGTGAGGGCCTCAAGCGGAATCCTCAATCGAGGGATGTCGACATGAATGCTGTGCTTTGATGACTTGGGTTCCATCAACAGCCCGTTTTCAGCCATTTGCACCACCAACGCTTTGCTCACAGAACCTCGAGGGGTTGGTGGCCATGCCTCCACCACGATGCGTTCATCTTCTTGATAATCAAACACCATGGCAGGCACGCGCTTCAACCCGAGACGAAGGCTGGCCTGGTGCCGGTGGTGCCCGTCCAGAATGGTCATGGTTGACCGGTCCACCAGCAACGGTTTGTGGAAGTACTTGTTGCGCTGAATTTTCTCTACCATCTCCTCAACCCGCCAAGGGAGGGTTTGTTCATGGGGCCGCAGGCAAGCGACTTCCACAAGCTCCCATGACATGGTGCTCATTCGGCGAAGGCCGTTCATAGCCCTTCGGTTCGTTGGTTCCGTCATCATCCCACGACCGCCGTTGTCAATCGGTCGTAAGGTGTATCCACGCCCAACCGGCGGTAGCTGATTTTGGTCAAAAAGGAATCAATGATCTCAACCGCCTGCTCGCATCCGTTCCGGATGATGGGGCGTGGCTCAGACGTGTTCAGGCCACGAAGGACCTCATCAAGTTGCTCAATGGATGTTGCTCGGGGATGTACAACCCCGACATTGGGGAAGGTTTTCTCTGCCAACACCCCGTTGATTTCCTGCTCAACCTGAGCAGGTTCAGGAAAACAAAGTGATGGGATGCCGAGGCAACCAACTTCCCCGAGCAGTTGCGTCCCGGCCGTTTGAACAATCCAGTTAGCGGTCACCAAATCTTCAATGAATCCGTCGTTGGAAATGGGGCAGACCTCCACGTTTTCAGGTACCTCCTCAGGGTAGTGCCCGTAGAGTTTGAGGGTCAACCCGTGCGATTGGGCGTGAGCCGCAAGATTGGGTAAATGATGCAGCACGCTATGGCGGAGATAAGCGATGGCGTGCGTCCCTGATGGGCGCCACCCGTCGTGCGTGAATTCGGGCCGAAGCATTGGACCGAGAAGGTGAGCGTTGGGTTTGTTGGGTTCTAGATTGAAGCCTTTGGACACAAGACTCAGGGCGGGTCGAGGAGCAAACGCACGACACATGATTTTGATCGGCAGGAGTTTCAGTCGCTGCCTGCGGTTCAGGAGGTGGTTCAACTTCGCATCCGTTGAGAATCGCTGGGAATTGAATGAAATCAACGGCACGTCAAGTCGACGGGCAACGCCTGCAAACGTGGGTTCGAAGTCGGTGATGAGGGCGTCTGGACCCCAATCACGAAGCTGTTCGATGGCAGCATCGCGCCGTTGGCGATGCCCGAAGAGAAACCTCAGACCCTTCAAGCCAGTACGAAGGTAAGACACACGTTTTCGCACAATCACAAACCTCGGTGTTTCAAGATGGGAGACCGCATCGTGTCCAAAGGATTCACGAAGAAGTTCAAGCGCATCGCCGCACGTGAAAAACGCCACTTCGTGCCCACGAGCAAGTAGACCATTGGCAAGCGTCAACGCTCGTGTGGTGTGGCCTCGGCCCTCACCTGCAAGTGCGTAAGCGATCTTCACACGAGTCCCTCCAGGAGTTGAGAGGGGGTGTTCTCAAATGTCAGCGAACGCTCCACCTCGTTGAGGCGTTGCGCCGCACGAGTTCGCAGAGCCTGGACGGTGGTTGTTGAAGGGGCATAGTGGAGAATGTCCATGGTTCCATCCATGGCCTCGGTTGTGGCGGTACAGGATTCGACCCAGTCACCGTCGTTCCAGTACTCAATACCGTTGACTCGTCGAAATTCAGCGCGGTGAATGTGACCGCAGACGACGCCGTCGTAGCCTGCTCGCTGAGCGGCCTCCGTCACGGTTTTGGCAAACCTCCGGTAGGTTTTGCTGCTCTTTTGCAGTGCCCGCCTGGCAACGGTAGCCAGCGACCAAGGTCTCATTCCCAAGCGATGACGGAACCAAGCCACGGGCCGATTGATCTTCATGAGGAGTTGACAGGCCATGTGGCCAATGTGGCACAGAAATTTACTGTGGCGCATAAACAAATCAAACTCATCACCGTGAATCACCCACAAACGACGCCCGTCCGCCGTGGTATGAACAGCGTCTCGTTGAACGGATATTCCGTTGATGGAAGCGTTGGCCCAAGCTCGAAAACTGTCGTCATGGTTGCCGGGGATGTAGATGATGTTCGTGCCGCGCTCGGCCTTTTGCATAAGGTTTCGAAGAATGTTATCACAATCTTCGTTCCATGACCATTTCCGTCCTAAGACCCACTGGTCGATGATGTCGCCGACGAGGTAAATTGTTTCAGCATCATGCGTCTCAAGAAAAGCAAGCAGTTCAGCGGATTTGACACCTTTCAGGCCCAGGTGCCAGTCGGAGAGGAAGAGGGTCCGGTAGTGTTCGGTTGAAACAGACAAATGTTCCCCTCAAGCGGAATACGCATAAGGAAGGCATAGGGTTCCGGTGGAGAGTTTATTGAGGCCTATAGAGGACAAGGTCTTCAGCCAAACCGGCCTGAAACATACCGTGCGGTCAGTTCTTCTTTCGGATCTCCGAAAATCTTGGCTGTTTTGTCGAATTCAACAAGACGTCCAAGGTACATGAAACCCGTGTAATCACTCACCCGTTGAGCTTGTGACATGGAGTGTGTCACAATCACCACGGTGAAGTGCTTTTTGAGTTCAAGAATCAGTTCTTCGATTTTGGCTGTAGCGATGGGGTCCAGTGCTGAACAAGGCTCATCCATCAAAATCACCTCGGGTTCGACAGCGATGGTCCGCGCGATGCAAAGCCGCTGTTGCTGGCCGCCAGAAAGGCTGGTTCCCAATTCGTGCAATCGGTCGTTCACTTCTTGCCAGATGGCTGCTCGTTTCAGCGATTCCTCAACAATTCGGTCAAGTTCTCGCCGACTTGGCGTGTAGTGAAGACGGACCCCGTACGCCACGTTATCGTAGATGGATTTCGGGAACGGGTTGGGCTTTTGGAACACCATTCCAACGCGGCGACGAATGGTCACCAAATCGGCGCCACGGCCCATGATTTCCTCGCCATCAAGTTCAATCGAGCCATCGATTTTACAAATTGGGATGAGGTCGTTCATGCGATTGAGACAACGAAGCAGGGTGGACTTCCCACAGCCAGACGGTCCGATCAACGCAGTGACGGCATTGCGTTGGAACGGAATGGAAACGTTGTAAATCGCTTGGGCGCTTCCGTAGTGCAAATCCAAGTTTTTGATCCACATGTGTGCTTCGCCATCAATGTCCAGCAATTCGGTTGAATCGGGGATTGCATCGTCATCATGGCCAACATCATGATCAGATGGTGATTCATTTCCACCCTCGGCGTCCGGTGAAGAATCGTTTGGTTCCTTGTCCTGTTCAACTTCGGATTTATTTTCGGTGGTTTCCTCAACTGAAGAGGATTTCAATTCGTCCATCATCTCTCTGATGAGGGCAGATTCAGGGGGGGCTTTCTCACCGTCAGCGCCTGATAGTGATGTCAGAATGCTCATGACTTCTGCATGATCAATGCCATCCTTGTCCTCAAACGCTTGGTCAAGCAATGCTTTACGATGGTTTTCGGCATCATCAATGACGCCGTCAGCTTCAATCAGGCGGTCAATCATTGCGTTCAATTGTTCCAAGGTTACGCTGTTGTTCGTCATGTCTTCGAATACCTCCTGAAGTGGGCGCGAAGAAGAATGGCCGCTGAGTTGACGACCACAAGGGTGCCGAGCAACACCAGTGAAGCACCGGCGGCGGCAACTTTGAACCCGATGGCAGGCATGTCAGTCCATCGGTAAACTTGAACAGGGAGGACCGTGTAAAACCCACGGTCATTTGAATCCGGGCCAACGTACTCTGAGGGGTCGGAAGAGAACGGGCCACGGTCGGCCCACAAAGGCATGTTCTGAAGATGAGGTTCAATGCCAGGGAACCAAGCAAGAAGGCCGTCAAGTGAAGGGGTAACTTGGTAGGAGACGTAGAAGAACGCATCGGGTTCTGTGAAGACCGATGCGACGGCCCCGACCAGAATGAGGGGGGCGGCCTCGCCCATGATACGGGACATTGCGAGGATGGTTCCGGTCATCATCCCGGGCATGGCATGAGGGAGAACGTGGTCCTTGGTCACCTGCCACTTTGTGCAGCCCAAGCCAAACGCACCGTTGCGCAATGAGGGGGGCACCGCTCGTAGAGCCTCTTGAGATGAAATGACGATGGTCGGCATGGCCATGGTCGCCATGGTCATTCCAGCCGTCATGACCGTTCCGCCAAGACCCAAGCCGATGCCGCGATCGGTGAGGAACATGGCCAGCCCAAACAGACCGAAGACAATGGCTGGGACGCCCGCAAGGTTCGTGATCAAAGCCTGAATGGTACGGCGCAAACGATTGTTTGGAGCGTATTCCTCCAGCCAAATAGCGGCACCAATGGACAGCGGTATGGCGAACAACATCGTGTAGCCGACCACGTAAACACTCCCCCAGAAGGCCGCACGCAGTCCGGCCTTGTAGGGTTCGGACGAGGTGAAATCGGACCAAACGAACGGAATATGAACGGAAATGGGGATGGAGACCAATGCAATGGTCAAGGCTACAAGGGTCGCGGTCATCCACCCCTGACGGCCTTTCACGACCAATTTCAATCGATCATGTTGGATGTTATCTGTCCGGGTGAGTTGCAAACCGGCGAGAAGCAGTCGTTTGACCCCTGACATGATCATCAACAGCGTAATCGCCCCAACAAGCCACCCTTCAACCAGCACCCAGTGAAGAGCGATGTAAATCATGATGCCGCTGAACAACAAGAGGCCGAGGTCGACCAGGCCGTCGGCGCGAGGGACTCGGGTCTCTGGGCGAATACCAAGAATTTCAGAGACCGAGACAAGGAGAGCGATGCCAGACATGATCATCACGGCCCCGCCGATGGTGAAGGTGAACGGAATCAACAGCGGCTGTTGATTCTCGGCAAAGGTACTGAAGAAGAGAGAGGTGCTGAGGATGAAAAATCCAAGACGGAATCCGATACCGACCAAGCGACCGATGACCTCTGCGGCAAACGAGCACCACGACCATGGGGTCTTGACATCTTTTTCATATTCCTCGCTACCGAGGTTCAAGAACAAAGATCGAAGCCTCATCAGCAGTTCATTTGGTTTCCTCATGATGAGAAGCAAGCCTCCCAAACCAAGCATGCTCAGCAACGGAAGCACAGGGTCTCGTTCCTCAAACATGGCTTGACCCCCTTCGAATCGCTCAGGAGCAGCGCATTTTTCCAACCAGATGAGTTGGTCAAGGTAGCGGACCTGTTCGCACCATGCTTGGGCGTTGGTTGGGGGCGTATCGGTCATGGCCCGGGCTTGTTCGCAATCAAACGCCGCAAAGGAAGGGTCGTTGGCTTTGTAATTCTCCCCACACTTGAGAACAGCAAGTTCACTGGCATGCGTCCACAACTCGGGGATGTCCGCCAGTGAGTTTGCTCCTGCGAAGGCATCCTCGGCGGAATGGCCTTGCCCGTCGATGAGGTTCGGCACCCCATCGCCGTCAATGTCGCGATCATTGACGCCGTCGTGAACACCGTCGCCGTTTTCGTCGTTCGCTGAGATCCAAGCCGAGTGACTCAACGGTTCAGAAGGATTGACGAAACGTCCCACGCCTGGGCAATGCTCCGGATGGCCTTGGACGGGGTTTTCATCGTTGTCAGCGTCAATGTCATCATCGCAAGCATCAACGATCCCATCGTTGTCAAGGTCTTGATCGTTCACAAATCGGAATTGAATCCAATCGACAGGGTTGCCAAGGGCAAACCCGCCGATTTCATTGTACGATGTTTCGCGTGCATCAGCTGCTGGGCCACCGGTTTGAACATAGGTGACGGTGTAATTCATCGTGTGACTGATGAAGAGCCAGTTGGTGCTCAAACCACCCGAGGGTTGCAATTGGATGTGATGTTGATCGAAGTCACCGTCGACGATGGAAACGAAGGCTGCGGATTCACCTATGCTGGTCACCGCAACGGTCAGTTCAATGGTTCGAGACCGTCCTGAATCCGCCGTGGCCTCCATCGAATAGCCGCGGTCGTTGGTGAATTCGCCAATCACAGCAGAACCCACCTGTCCCGATGTCAAAATGTACGCTGAAGTTTCAGCTTTTGTACAGAATTCAGGAATGAAGGCCTCAATGCTTTCCTGTGGCTTAAGGATGGTTTGCGGAATGTCGGCCAGGGAAACCGTCGTCCACGAGCGGGTGGATTTGTTGTACATGCTCGCTTCCTCGATGGAAGAGAACGTGGAAACGCCGGTCGCCGTTCGGTTCAGCCACAAATCACCATCCCCACGGAACAGCGGCTCAACAGGGGTGTAATGAATCCAGAGTTTCCCATCGGCGAAGGCCTCTGGATACGGTGCAATGAAATCGAGGACCCCTGCAAGAAACACATCATCGTCAGCCGGCTCCCAACGGAGGCCCTTCCAGACCCATCGGCTTCCATCATCGCTGTCGACCCAAAAGTCACCCATCCCCGGGGTAGGTGCAACGGACCGATTGAAGATGTTGATCCGGGTTGATGAGCCGGTGTCGTAGGGGAGGCCTGCTTGTTCTTGGCCTGGGAGAAGGTCAATGATGGACCACGGTTCAACCGGTTTGTAGGTTGTTGGTGCCACGCCTGCGTCGCACAACGCACGCTCAAGGTCCTCTTCGAGGTCAAAGGTGCTTTCTCCAGCCAACGATACAAACCGTTCTCCATCGTTGTTGAACGCCTCAAAGAAGGTCTCGGTCCACGAGGCCTCGATGGTGACGTTTGAGCGGGATTGACGCAAATCATCCGCCGCCCAGGACGGGTTGTAGGTTTCAGCCTTCCAGGAAAGTTGGGTTTGTGCCACCGTCTTGATAGGATAACGAACGCCGTCAACCTCGATTTCTTCCTCTGGAACGAATGCTTCTTCCGATATTTGAGACAGCAGCGTGACAAGGGCGATGCCGCACATGACCGCGATGGATACGAAGACGGCCTTGCCAATTTTCGCCGTCATGTAACGCCGAGCAAGGGAACGTTGTGGCAAGTGAATGGTTCCAAACAGGCTTGGTCGAGCGTTCTTTACCTCCGCCTTTCCCTCATCCTGAGGTTCAACTTCTTGCTCGGTGGATTCACTCAATCGTAAGCCTCCCGGAAGCGAGTCATGATCTTGTGACCGACCATGTTGAGGCCAAGGGTGATGGCAAACAGGTAGAGGCCAACAGCGAACAACGAATAGTACGGCGTGGTGCCAATGGGAAGTTCGCCACCGATTCGCTGAGCAATGTAGGCGGTCATGGTCTGAGCCGAGCGGAACATGTTGTCTGAGAACGTGGCCAAGGTTCCGACTGAAAGCGTAACGGCCATGGTCTCACCGATGGCTCGAGAAAGAGCGAGAATGATGGAGGCGAGGATGCCCGAGAGAGCGGATGGCATGGTGACCCGCGCCGTGGTTTCTGTGGTGGTGGCGCCCAATGCATACGATGCCTGCCGAAGGCTGTCGGGAACGGCCCGAAGCGCGTCCTCAGAAAGGGAAGCGATCAGAGGCGTGATCATGATGCCGACCACAATGGCTCCGTTTAACGGATTGAACAATTGTGGCTCTTCTGAAATCCATCCGCGTTCCAAGAACACGGTGCCGAGGTCAACCACCAGCGGGGCGATGACAACGAAAGCAAAGAACCCGTAAACAACAGAAGGGATACCTGCCAGCAGTTCGAGGATGGGTTTCACGATGTTGGCCGTCCTTGGGCTGGCGTATTCAGAGAGGAACACGGCGGTGCCCAGTCCAATCGGAATGGCGACAACCAGGGCGCCCAGCGCGACCTGAAGCGTGGTCTGCAAGAGCGAGTTTACACCCATGTGGAGGTCAGACGTCACCGTGACGGTTTCACCGGCGGACCGAACATCCGTTTTCCACCATGTCTGGGTGAAGAACTCCCCCAGTGAGCCGTTCACACGAGCAACGACATCGAAATACATCAGTGCAAAGGTCACGATGACAACAACATAGAGAATGGCTCTTGTATCGCCATCGATGGTAGCCCATCGAGTGTTGCCAGTTTGGTTTCGCGAGTCTGCCATGGCGGTTGTCAACGCAACAAACGACAACGCCAATGCGATGGTGTGACCGGTTTGGACCGAGTAGAATTCTACGAGGACAAGGAACAATGAGAGTGCAGCCAGGCAGGCGATGGAGACTGGAATTTTACGATCCAGTCGCCAACCAAAGGCGACCAAAATCAAACAGACCACGCAAAGAAGGATGAGAACGCTGGCCTGAGGTGGAGCAAGTAACGACATGAAACCGATGGCTGTCAACACAAGCGCATTCAATCGAAGAGCTGGAGTCCACCGGTCGATGCGCTCAACGGGAATGGACTGGAGCCATCCTGGACACAGGAGCGTCGCAATCACGACCAACAAGGTCAGCAGGCCCAAGAACAATCCAACCATGTCGGCATTCGGGTTGTAAACGTCGTTGTCGTAGGGATTAGGGATGCCATCACCGTCAATGTCTTCGTCGAGGTAGTTCGCGATGTTATCACCGTCAATGTCGTTGTCAAGGAGAGTCCCTGCACCGTCAATGGCGTCGTTTGCGACCCCGTCTTCGTCAACGTCTTCTTGGGCGGTTTCATTCCAGACCCAAAGCGTGACCCACCAAGCTCGAGCGAGTTCTGGGTTCTGTTCGTGGAGGATGAGTGCGCCCTCATTTTCGTAAATCAGGCTCAGAGGAACTTTCGGATACGCTTCGTCCCACATTGAGGGATTGGCTTCGAAGTAATCAATGAGGTATGTACGGTCCTGGTCTAACGCAGGACCCGTTATGCTGGTACCGTCTGCTTGCGAAAAGGTTGAACCTACACGACCGCTGTCATCATTGTAGGATTGAGAGTCCTCGTCCCATTCGAACCGGTCGATGAACGGTTCAGCAAGGACCACTTCGTGCTC
>MDTC01047931.1_pt1 | contig 11275 bp, 8 predicted proteins | sample 811181 | NCBI WGS metagenome assembly MDTC01 (sample SAMN05326644, study PRJNA326480) | marine metagenome | isolation source: seawater | place: Pacific Ocean: North | collected 2011 | reverse complement strand
TTGATATCAAACGAAAGCACACCCGCCATATCACAGTCATGCATTAACTCAACAATCCGCATGAATAAAAAACCCATATTGAACCTATTACCATCTGTATTTTAATAATAATTTACTCTCATCATTTGGCTAGATACTTCTGAAACTCATCAAGACTCATATTAGAACCACACAGAATAAAGCCAACTCTTTGTTGATTCAGTGTATCTTTTAGTGGACCCATAATAGCGGCTAAACTTGCTGCAGCAGCGGGTTCAACAGCTAGCTTCATGTCTTTAAATAATACTTGCATCGCATCAGTGATCTGATGATCACTGACGGTAACGATAGCATCGACATAATGACTACAGACGGAGTATCCCAGTGTTTTTGTCTCGGGTGCAGAGAGACTTTGAGCAATCGTATCAATCGTATCTAGTTGCACACACTTTCCTTGAGCAAAACTATTGTGCATCGTAGGTGCACCTTCGGGCTCAACTCCGTATATCTTGCATGCTGGTTGTAATAACTTCATGGTATAAGAAACACCCGATAACAGCCCACCACCACCTATAGCAACCACCAGTGCGTCCAGATCTGGCAATTGTTGCGATATTTCTAAGCCAAGAGTCGCTGTAGCAATCGTAATATTTTCACCATCATAAGGATGAACGAGGGTTAATCCTTTCTGTTGCTGGGTCACTTTCAGTTGATGAAACAATGCTTGAAAACTATCTTCTAAAATAATTGCTGCACCAGCCTGGCGACACAACTCTACACGTTGCGGATCTGCTTGTCTCGGCATTAACACGGTCACAGGTATATTAAACCGTTGGGCTGCAAGACTGAGTGCTAGCGCATGATTTCCAGCACTGGCTGTAATCACCCCAGCAGCCTTTTCCTCTTTCGACAGCTGGAGAAGACTGTACAATGCACCCCGTATTTTAAAAGATCCTGATTTTTGCCAGATCTCCATTTTTGCCCACAGATCTAGTTGAGTGTTACTAATATGCATCTGACAGCATGGTGTATGTCTTACGTATGGCGTGATGATTTTAGAGATAGTGTTTAACTCATCTAAGGTTGGGAGTGCTAATTGAATCGGTTCTTTAATTTTTGGAACTGTAAACTTCGACATATCACATCTCCTAGCTAGGTTTTGTTAGACCATCGAAAAAATACTTTGAATAGAAAAATTGCCTAGAGATACCCCTTAGCTTAACTAACCGTACTACGACTTGTTACAAAACCGACCATCTTATCAATCATTATATCACTAAAAAATATCTTATTATTGATCGTTTGCATGACGAATAATCTATGTTGTTGTTTATAATAACTAATGACATAAAAAAAAATTACGGTCTTAGCTGTAAAACTCGACTTTAAAAACTTAGATTAGTTTTTTCTAGACATGACTGCATACAGATAAGAACTGTTCACTCATAGGAAATAAGTTGATGAACGCCTATAGAAAAACGGGTTATCGTCGTGCTTTTTTATATTTCTTGATGCGCTCACGCCATAGCACATAACTTCTGGGTTTTAAGACCTTTTTCATGGTCGCTTTAACTTCAGCTTCTGAGATACCCAGACGATGTTCAATGTCTTTAAATGAAACTTTATCATCCCAAGCTAGATCAATCAGAAGATTGGTCTCGTCAGAAATGATTGGCTTTTCAGATTTATTTGAGTGATTCATCGCCGCTCCTTGTTGGTTGGAATATATTCGATTAATGCTCTAATACAATTAGATAGGAAGACCAGCTTAACCACTCTGTTTAAACGCTTCAAGCCAATACTCTGATTGCGCAATCGCCTGTTGTTCGAAAAATTGCTCGCCCGACAAGTAGACACATCCAACTTGTATACAACGTTGCGCTAACTGTTGCTGTGTTGCAGGGTAATTACAATCCAATACCCATGGTCGATGTTTTAAGAGTTGCATGACCACTGACTCAATAGCGCGATCGTTCATCACCTTTGACGGTAATGCATAAATCACACCATCAACGATTTGTGTGGAATAGTCGATTGCATCACTCCATTGACAAACATTAATGGGCAGTTTCTGTAACACTGGATGTAAAGTACGGTTAATCACTGTTACCTCAACATCCTGCTCGATGAGTGCTTGAACGATAGCAAGCCCGGCGCCGCCGCAACCCAACACCCAGACTTTCTTACCCCTGAGTGCGTGACGTGCCAGAATGGTTTTTATCGCACCTTGGCCATCGGTATTACTGCCGCACCAACTCGTATCTTGTCGAGTCAGCGTATTTACCGCTAAACGGTTTGCTGTGACATCAACGTACTCCATCACAGTTTGCTTCAAAGGCATAGTGACACTGATACCTCGAAATGGTAGTGGCTGAATCACCCTAAAAAACTCGGCACACTCATGCGCTTGTAATCGAATTTTTAGATACAGTGCTGACTGTTGTAACACAGCAAATCGCTCGTTATGAAACTCATGCCCTACACTGGCCTCGACAGGATCACCAATTAAGGCGTATAAATCACAGCCTGTAGTGCGCCGCAATAGTCGATAAGTTCGCTCTAAAGCGCTCATAGATGGCATGTGTTGTAAGACAGCACTGGGCTGATCAAGGGACGCATAGGTCCAATAATTGCCAAGAACAGCGCCGGCAATGCGCCCAAAAAAACCGTCCTCACCCATACAATGACCTATAAAATCATGCTCCGCTGTGTGAGCTTGCACACAACACAACATCTTGAGTGTATCAATGGAACTTTTAGCTGTAGTCACCAGCTTGTACAGAAAAACGGCTGGGTGGTACATGCTAGCGATTATAGCGGACAAATCGTCTGGAGAACCCGACAAATCATGATAAGAACGAATGAATTGTGTAGTAGGAGACAAACTTTTAAAACGTTCAAGCACGTCACCCGAAACATCGTATTCTATATCCATGTATTGCGGCTTTAACGATAATAATGATGCCAATAAAGCGATTCGATCAACCTCATCACCAAGGTACTTTCCTCCCTGCCTAGCGGGACGCAGAGTAATAATACACGGCACATGAATCAGCGACATTAACTCAGCAACCTGATCGACAGTCATGGTGGAACAATAATCACAACGCAACTCAACCGCATAGGCAGTTGCTGGAACACGCAAACAATCACGACGCGCAGTCGCTAAATCTTCAATAGCAATGGTAATTACTACACGAGTCAAGACGATAACTCCTTAGCATAAGCTTGACAGGCTTGACGCATCGCCTGTTGATCGATACTGATTGTCCACTGATGATCATTAGTATTAACAACCCCTAAAGCCTTTAATACGACACAGCGAATGTCATCTACATACGATTTCTTATCACGAAACATACACTCAATACAGGCATCCCATTGTTGAGCTGACCAAGATTGAATATCAACAATAGGGGCTAGTGATAAGAACTGCTGAATACGTTGCCAATCTGAATTCGAAAGCTCGTGATGCTGATAGGATAAATAACTTTCTATCCATAAACCTGCGCGAACCGCATCGCCATGAGTAATGCTGTAATCTGATACCGCTTCAATTGCATGGGCCACGGTATGACCAAAATTCAGCACCTGACGCTCACCACTTCGCTCACATTCATCCGCCTGGACCACTTGAGCTTTAACCTCAATACTGGACTTAATTGTTTGTAACCATAATGTTGAATCAATCGATTGATGGTTCCGCAAATGATCGGCTAAGACTGCTAAATCATTCAGAAGCGTAGCATCCTTGATAAAAGCATGTTTCACCATCTCAGACCAACCTTGCCATAACTCGGCAACGGGTAAGGTTGAAAGAAAACTCACATCAATATACACAGCTTTTGGCTGAGTAAAAGTGCCAATAAGATTTTTACCCTGTGGTGTATTCACTGCTGTTTTACCACCAATAGACGCATCAACCATAGCGAGTAAGGATGTGGGCAGATAAAAACAGGGGACACCGCGTAGATAAGTAGCAGCGATAAACCCAGCCATATCTAACACTACGCCACCACCACAAGCGATTACAACGGTTTTTCGCGTGCAACCTAGAGCGAATAATCGATCCTCTAAAGCGGCTTTCGTCTCGCGTGTTTTAGATAATTCGCCTGCTGGGAAAGACAGCACTTGACAAGATCGCTCAGCTGATTGAACAGCAGATTGCAATAACTCAGCATAAAGCTTACCAACGGTATCATCGGTAATAATGACACAGGCATAAGCGTTGTAAGGCCTCAACCACTGCTGTACGCGTAAGGATAACTCGGATATGTCACCACTAAAGCTTATAGGGCAATGGCCTAGTTGATGCTGATAATCAAAACTGCTCATACAATAAAATACTTTTATTTTTTCGCTATGCTATCTTAGCATTGCTGGAAAGGCAAAGAAGCAATAGCGAGTCAAAGATAATATACCCAACCTTAACGTCTTGTTTTTTTTAATGATTAAATTAACATTAAAGAATATACAATTAAGGAGTGCGTTATGAGCCATCAATATCCATACAGTGAAAAGCCCGCAAGCTTAAAACGATGGCAGCCACTTATAGATCACAAAAAACCTGAAGTTCGATTCATAACAGTGTTATTACCTGTCTTCGAGTCTATATATCAATCACTCAATCAAACCCTCAAAACACTCCCTCGCCTTCACTCCAAATTGACAAGCGCACGACTAGCCAACCACTTAAGACAAGACCTCGTTAATTTATTGCTTCCCATGATTATCAAATGTTGTGTGATTGAGATGCATAAGTTACGAATTCACGAAGCTCTGAAGGGTAATACACCCGAGGAACGATTCAATGACTTTATCAAGCAGTCAATGGAAAAAGCCATGTATGAACGTCTTTGGGATACCTATCCGGTCCTGAAACAATGTGTCGAAACGAAAGCCAATGACTATATTGTTGCAATGAATGAATTTCTCCAACACCTCAATAATGATCTCGAGCAAATTGAGAAAACACTCCTTCCTCAACCCATTAAACGATTTACTAATTTTAAAGCTTCAGGTGACACACACAGACAATGTCGGCGTGTCATTATTATTAGCGCAACATCCGAGAATGGTGATGCGATACGTTTCGTTTACAAACCAAGAAGTCTCTCCAACGAACGTTATTACGCGGATTTTTGTCGATGGTACAACAGCGTAAGTCGAACACCAGACCTTAAGTTTCCAACTATTATAGAACATGATACGCACGGTTATTGTGAGTTCATCGAACATACCACATGTAAAAAACCAAGCGATATCAATGAATTCTATCATTCTTTAGGCGAGATTAGTGCCCTACTGCTCATCATTAATGGCCTAGACATTCATTATGAAAACCTAATTGCACAGGGACCTCATCCAGTCCTTATTGATATGGAATGTATAATGGCTCCAGTAATAAATGCTTATCAGCACTCCTATCCGAACGTAGGACAAAGCCTTATCTTGCCTCGTCAAACTAATGTGAACAAAAAGAGCAAAGGTGTCGACATATCTGGCCTGAGTGAAAATGATGATCAAAGATCCTGGAGAAAAGTACCGCGCTGGCATAAACCGGGAACCGATGAAATGCACCTTATACGTGAGGATGCTACTATCAAAACATTGGGAAATACTCCTCGTTTAAGCCATCAACGCGCCAAACCGATCAATCAATTTGCAATTGATTTTGAACAAGGATTCAAAACTGGCTATAGGACGTTAATGAAACATCGTCAACTGCTACTGTCTGATAACTCGCCGCTGTTTAAAAACGATTCAGTGGTCACCCGCTACCTTTTTAGAAGTACAAGCGACTATGCTATCTTGTTAAACGAGAGCTACCATCCACTATTGCTCGATGATGAAAAAAAATATCACGATCATATCAATTGGCTAGATGAAATATTAGCATATAGGCCTTACTATCAGAATGTTGTCATTAGTGAAAAAAAAGATATCTATAAAGGTGACATTCCTTATTTTGAATCCCGTGCTGATGTGCAGGCTGTTTACGATAGTCATCTTGAACCTGTCACCTGTGAGATTGTGAGAAGCGGTGAAGAACAAGCTCGTCAATTACTACAATACCTTTCCCATGACCATTTAAAGACTCAGTGTCAACTCATCCAATTTAGCTTTATCGCCCATAACTGGAATAAATTGGATATCACAGAAATAAAGGGAATGCGTTATCATCAGAATACGAATCATAACCTTAAATGTCAGGATATCATTCAACATATTACTCAAACTGCTACTATTACCGACGGTCATATTAGTTGGGTACAGTTATCACTGGATGAACACCAATCATGGGTTAGTGATCTCACTGGGTTTACTTTTTATAATGGCACCATGGGGGTTGCATTTACCCTAGCGCAATGGCATCGCCTTTATTCATGTCGCGATTGCCAGCGTATGACAGAACAAATTTTGAAATCAATATACCATCATATCTCTGAACATCCAGCTGTAGGTTTTGGACTCAATGGCTACGCCGGCATGCTCTACGCAGCACATCACATTCATCAATGCGGCTTTGACGAGGCAAAGCCAATCATTGATCATCTGATACAGCATCCCAATGCAACACCCAATCATCATGATGAGGTATTTGATCTGATGGGAGGGATTTGCCACGATATCACAACGCTTCTACACTTGAAAAATGACTATAACTTAGAGGAAAGTACTATTCATGAAAAAATGAACTTCCTTAAAGAGAAATGTCCTGACCCAACTACATTTGCTCATGATGAAGATAGTCATTTTGAAGACGGCACAATACATCCGCCCTTATTAAGTTATGCCCATGGAATCGCGGGTGTAGCAATCTGCTTTTCGCGCTACGCGAAACAATTCAATGATCCATTTGCTAAAGAGTGGGTGTTTAAGACGTTTGATTTATTGGATCATTATTTCAACACAGATCGAAAATACTGGCCTGATATGCGCTTTTGTTGTGATGTCAAAGCACTTGACGATGTGACCGCACAACCGCCTGCTTGGTGTGGTGGGCATGTCGGTATCGGATTATTCTACATTGAGTGTTTTGAGCAGTGGCCAGAACTGAAGGAGCGTGCTTTAAATCGATTAGAGAATGCACTTTACGTTACAAAAAAAATTGCAGAATCTAATCAGCAACTTCCTAACTTATGCTGTGGATTTTATGGCGACTTAGACTTTTTAGTCGAGATCAATAATCGCTTGCCAAACACTCTATCTACCGCAACAGACCCTATTATACAGACATTCATAGAGAAACTCCCTACTTGTCAATTTGATTCGAATTTTGTTTCTTTGTTTAGAGGAATGCCTAGTTTTCTTTATTGTCACTTGAGAGCACACCATAGCAAAGAAATGCCATCAGCTATTTTTTGGTAATCATACTGTCAGATAGAGACTGTCAGTGAATAGATAACCCATCTGATTTGATACTCGTAGTTTTTCAAACTACCTCGTGAAAGTGAACTAACAGATATCGATCAAATCTTACTTGCAATGTCATCTTCAAGGACGAGAAGATATTTCATTTGCTTGGCCTGCACTTTCATTCTTCAAAAAATCTATATTGACTTTTCTGTTTTTGAATTTAAGTGAGTTTTCTATCTTTGAAGTGTCACTTAAAGAAGCATAATAAGTATTAATCGAAGCTTCTATGGACTGGTAAATCTGACTTGCTGAACTTTCGATGAATTCGCCTTGAGGTTGAGCCTTTTCTTTCAGTGATTGTATGGAATCCATACAACATTGCCAGGCTCCATGACATTCCCCATCATAGGGCATCATGGTAAAAGGAAAGGGCTTAAATAATGTATGCGGACGTTTGGGTTTTAATTCTTATAACTTGGTTAGCACTAGGTCTAATACACTGAGTGCAAGCTGAATATCTTTAACATCTTGAGTCACAATCTCCTCCGTATTATGAGAACTTTCATGGTTTAATGCGTGCCCAATAACTAGTTATCACTGCTCGTTCATGTCTACTATAATCACTTTTTTCTTGTATATCACGCATTATTTGATCGATCAAATTCAAATGAAGTCATAGTTAAAAACGAATAGCATTTTGATAAATATTAGCTTCTTAGTTATTTGGGAAGGCGGCCTCACTTAACCATCCTATAAAATATTCAACCTCAGTATGAATCTAACTCTCTAAATCAACAATGACCAATTCATTCTTTTGAATTTTTTTAATCCTATCATCTACTTTACTTGAGTGAATTTCATTAGAAAATGATTTGTGTTCATTACAGGTCATTATCCTTTAAATTACGCAACAGATTCCTAAGTATATGATCCATAGACAATGGGTCATCTATTATTTTGTACCTCTTACTCAGATGCCTGATAACTCCACATCTTTTTTGAGATGCCAGTACTCTTTGGGCTATTGGATCGCAAGCGTCACACGAACTATATCCTAGCCAAATAATCTTTAGCTGTAAGCCTTGTATTTTTAATCAATAAGGAAATATTAATGTCAACATCTCTTTTAAAAGGTGGATTAGAACATTGATGTAATTAATGGGGTGAATTATATCAGACGATTGTGTTTTCTAAGTACATATGATCGTAATTATCCTCGATGTCTGTACTTCTCTGAAAACCACATTATTAGGTCAGATAAATCTATTCCTTCAAAATAGCTAGCCCAAAGTAGCCTTTAGTGCCACAAAAATCATCCCTAGCAAAAGGCATCAACTACACTCTGAGTCATTGGAGAGGATTAGCACGTTTTTGTGAAGATGGTCACGATAAAAAGATTGTCTTAATATCAATCAAGGGTTCTGTCGGGAAAAAGTGGTTCCTTGGAAAGGGCCATCAAAAATTAAAATAGTTGACTCAACTATTTTCCTCTCTAGAATGCATACTCATGCAAAACCTTTATGTTCAAAAAAGTCAATTATCAGGCACACTACACTTACCCGCATCCAAATCACACACGATGCGAGCGTTACTCTTTGCAACACTGGCTGAGGGCACCAGCGTTATTCACAACCCATTACCCTCCCCAGACACAGAGGCCATGATCATGGCTTGCCAGCAGCTCGGAGCAAAGATCACTCACGCTAATAATCAACTAACTGTTATAGGCACATCGGGTAACTTAAAAAAACCCCAAAGTACCATTGATGCTGGTAATTCAGGTCAAGTACTGCGCTTTATCGCCTGCCTAGCTGGCCTACAACCTGGCAGGGTGGATATTACAGGTGATCATTCCATTTGCCATTCACGCCCTGTTAAACCGCTGCTATCAGCGCTCAATCAACTGGGGCTAACCGCTCAATCTATACACAAGAACAATCATCCACCCATCAGCATTCAAGGATCTTTCACAAGCTCACACGCTGAATTAGATGGTAGTGATTCTCAACCTGTTTCAGGCTTATTAATGGCAGCAGCCTTTCGTGATCAGATTACGACACATCTAACGGTATCAAATCCCGGAGAAACGCCATGGGTTTTATTGACAATCGACTGGCTACAACGCCTTGGATTTACTGTAGAACAATCGAATTTTCATCAATATGCAATTACCGGTAAAAAAACCATCCCCGCTTTTAATTATACAGTCCCAAGTGATATAAGCGCCATGGCATTTCCATTAGTAGCAGCACTGATCACACAATCCACCCTAACGTTAAGTAATATTGATCTCAATGACCCTCAAGGTGATAAAGCTATTCTGGATATTGTTCAACGCATGGGTGCACAGCTCACTATTGATGCTGAACAAAAGACCGTTACTACACACCCTAGCCCGTCACTGCATGGTATTACTATCGATATCAATCACTGCATCGACACACTCCCTATTCTCAGCGTACTTGGCTGTTTCGCACAAGGAACTACACAGATAACGGGTGCAACTATTGCGCGATTCAAGGAGTCCAATCGCATCGAGGCGATGCACACCGAGCTCAGCAAAATGGGTGCTGATATTACGGTAACCGACGATGGCCTTATCATTCGCCCTACACCGCTGCGCGCAGCTAATGTTGATAGCCATCACGACCACCGCATCGCCATGGCGTGTGCTGTAGCAGGACTTGCACTGTCCGAGCAGTCTGTGATTAAAGATACGGACTGTATCGCTAAAAGCTTTCCAAACTTTGCTCAGAGTTTTAAACAAATCAATGCAAATATTAGTCTCGTCTGATACCCACAGCAACATTAAAACATTCTATAAAAGATCGGTTAAATCAATAACTAAGATTTAAGTTCAACAATCTGTTAAATTTTGGACTATAATTACAACGGATGATAAATTTAAAATATAAACGATGAGACAGAAAAAATGAGGTAATACCATGAAGTTAATCTCACACACAAAAATAATCACAATGCCATTAATCATTCTCTTAAGCACTTGCATACACTTATCATCATATGGCTGTAAAAGTAGAATATTAGGTGACTGCAGCACCGCAACTGATCACATGAATTGTATTTCATTACACGAGCAAGATGGAAGTTACTATTATCGATGCAAATGGGATAAAAATACTTGCACAAAAGGTAAAGAATGCGGACCAGTAACCTCGAGGAGATATATTCAGATTTTTCTTTGATAGCCTCTATCCTTGGTGAGATAAATTTATCAATGGTTAATGCGTGATTTAGTGACGAATGCTGTTATGATGTGAAAGAAAATTACTTATATTGGTAGTAGACAATCTTCTTCGTGTAAAGTAACAACAATGACCGGATATAAAAAGATCATCTTACTCAGCTTTATTTTTAGCGCCACATTTCCAATGTGATGATCACTCCTGCATTACAGCTACTGAAACAAAGTTTTCAACTCTCAGAAAATAATTTACAGTAAATTGTCCCAATATTTTTAATCGGATATGTAATCGGGCAACTGATTTATGCACCATTGGCCAATAGTCTAGGGACCAAAAAAGTCTTAAAAATCGAATTTTCTTCCGACCTAATAGGAATATTAGTTACATAATGGGGGCCACGTAATCTCATTTTTCGTGAGTATCCTCAACATATCATTCGGACGCTTATAGTAGACCCTTTAGATTACGCACAGATAAACTAATTAGTTTTTTTCTTCTTGGATATCTTCTTTGATCTTATTTTTACCAGATTAGATATCTTCTTCGACGTTATGGCATTTATCAGTTCTTTTAAACTCGGTGAGTGACATCAAGTCCGTGGAGTTAATAAGCTGTATTTTATCACCGAGGTTTTTATCTGATACACTTTGCAAATCATTAAGTTCCTTTTTTGGTATAGCTTTCCACCCTTTCCATGCTTTCCATGCTTTCCATGCTTTCCATGCTTTCCA
>MDTC01266548.1_pt1 | contig 11276 bp, 12 predicted proteins | sample 811181 | NCBI WGS metagenome assembly MDTC01 (sample SAMN05326644, study PRJNA326480) | marine metagenome | isolation source: seawater | place: Pacific Ocean: North | collected 2011 | reverse complement strand
CGCAAGCGCCAACTGCCGCTGCTTCAGTGGGCGTTGCAGCGCCCGATAAGATCGAGCCGAGCACAAGAAAAATCAATGCTAATGGAGGCATTAAGCCAGCCAACAGTTGGCGACCACTGACATGCTTGCCGTCCTCACCAGCGGCGGGGGCGAGTGAGGGCGAAACTCGTGTAATGAAAACCACATACAGCAAATACAGCGATACCAGTAATAGACCCGGTAATAAAGCGCCAACAAACAGATCACCAACAGAAACGGTTTTAGGGCTGAAGATGCCTTGATTCAATTGTGCTTGTTGATAAGCGCTCGATAGAATATCACCCAATAAAACTAAGGCGATAGAGGGTGGAATAATTTGACCTAAGGTACCTGTCGCACAAATAGTGCCGGTTGCCAATGCCGGATCGTATTGCTGTTTTAGCATGCTTGGCAACGACATTAGCCCCATAGTCACTACCGTTGCGCCGACAATACCCGTGCTTGCGGCGAGTAACATACCGACGATGATAACCGAGTAAGCAAGGCCGCCTCGGCGCCGGCCGAACAGTAAAGCCATGTTAGTCAATAGGTCCTCAGCAAGGCGAGATTTCTCTAACATGACACCCATAAAAATAAATAGTGGCACTGCAATTAAGGTGACGTTCGTCATCGTGCCAAAAATACGACTAGGGAAAGCGCCTAAAAAACTAGCATCAAAAACGCCAAACAAAGTGCCAAATCCTGCAAATAATAGCGCTGTTCCAGCTAATGAAAATGCGACCGGATAGCCTAAGATTAATACTAGGCAAATGACTAAGAACATGATTAAGGGCATAAATTCAATCATGATGGGCGCCAACATCGCGGTCAGTTAAGCTCAGTATTGATCGCCCGAGCTCGGCCAAGGCTTGGGCAAGTAAACTTATGGCCAATAGAGGAATCAAAGTTTTAAGCAAGTAGACGATCGCTAAGCCACCGCTGTCGGCGGAGCGCTCTTTTATAGTCCAGGCCTGGAGCACATAGTCATAGCTGGTCCATAACATAAACAAACAAATGGGGATTAAAAATAAAACACTACCAACAGCATTAACTAATGCTTGCTGCTTAAGGCTCATGCTGCGGTACAGCACATCGACGCGAACATGACGATCGACTTGTAAAGTAAAGGCGGCACCGAGCATAAAGCAGATAGCATGTAGATAGGTAACCGACTCTTGCAAGGCAATCGAGCCCCAGCTAAAACCGTAACGTAACAGCACCACTAAGCCTTGCATTAATACGAGTAGAACCAACAACCAAGCCACCATATGACCTACACGCTGGGTAAATGTATCAATGGTATTTATAGTCTGTCGTAAACTATTCAATCGTCAGTCACTTTTCATTATGAATTAACAGCGGCCGTTTAGGGCAGTCAATTGTTGATTAATAGCGGCTCGGTTTTTGTTGCTAGCACTCAATGCTTGGCGTAAATAACGCTTTTCTGCAGGGCAATTTTGCTTTTGCTGAGCAATCTCTGCGAGTGTCAAAAAAGCGATTTGACTAGGCGCTAATTTAACGCTGGCCAGAAGGTCTTGCTCTGCTAAATCATAGGCTTTTAAATTTACTTGAAGTATACCGCGTCGAAGTACAGGTGAGTAGTAATGCTTATTTAATGCGACGGCTTTATTTAATGATATCAATGCTGCCGATGCTTGATCGATTTTTGTTTGGGCGGCGCCTTTGACTTCATAGAATTCACTTTCCATGGGTTCAATGGCAATAGCTTGATCAGCCAGATTAATAGCTTGTCGATACTTTTTATCCGCAATAGCTGTTTTAGCTTGGTCGGAAAGTGCATACGCCGGCTGTCTTTTACGAAGTAACCTCAGCTCTTGGCGATAACGGTCTTCACCACGCTCGCCATTAAGTGGAAGCAGTAAGCTGGTTTGTTGATTCGCATTTACGCGCTCTTGAGAGGGCGGATGAGAAGCGAATAACTGATTAAAACTGTCTGCCTTTGCGTCTTTAGACAATTCGACAAAAGTTTTTTGGAGACTGATGGCTGCGCGAGAGTCATAGCCTGCGGCAGACATATATTTCATGCCGTAAAGATCCGCTTCTAATTCTCTGCTGCGGCTATAACGCGTTTGGCCGTAAAGTCCGCCATAGGCAATACCCTGCTGGATAGCTTGATGGTTATAGCCTGCATTCGACAGCAGTTCAGAAGCCAACACTTGGCCGATCGATATAATTGATCCTAGCTCTTGGCTCTGAGCGCTGTGTCGCGCATCAGCGTGGACAATCTCATGAGCAAGGACCGCGGCTAACTCTGCCTCGTTATTAAGTGCCAATAATAAACCTCTATTAATGGCAATCTTACCGCCAGGTAATGCCCAAGCATTGGGGCTAGAGTCATTGAGAACGACAAACTCATAAGGCAAGCTCGAGCGGCGGCTATGGGGGGTAATTCTTTGGCCGACTGATTTTACATACAGGGTCAAATCGGGATCAATAAGGTAGCGGCCGCCACCTGCTTGTTGCTGCAAGCCATAATACTGCTGACCGGTTTTTCGCTCCCATTCTTCATCGATCCAGCTTACTTCTTGCTCGCCGGTGACAGGATTGACAGAACAGCCAGCACTTAACAACAAAACGGCAATGAAAAAGCTTAGCAATAGCTTAAACTTAAACGGTTCTATCATCGTGAGTTCGGCTCCCAGTTTGCTAAAATAATCAAACTAATGGCGATCTTTCGTTTTAACAGAGGAAGATTGCCAATAGTTGGTTATGGTCTTTGCCAAATGTCTGCGCTAATGGTAATTTATGAACCATAGCATAAGCTAAAGTGGTTTTATTTACACCTTATTCGATGATCAAAGGCTCTCTTTATGTTGTTAGTTATTTCACCCGCTAAAACACTGGATTTTGACACGCCGGCCAACACTGCTATAGCAAGCAAGCCGGCGATGCTAAAAGATTCTGCCATGCTGATTGACCGTATGCGTGAATTCGCGCCAGACGATTTGGTTAACCTAATGGGAGTCAGTCAAAAAATAGCCGAGTTAAATACCCAGCGATTTATGAATTGGCAAATGCCTTTCACTAAAAAAAATGCCAAACAGGCGCTATTGGCATTTAAGGGCGATGTTTATACTGGCTTAAATGCTGAAACCTTTACGGAAGATGATTTTGAGTTTGCTCAACAGCATTTAAGAATCTTGAGCGGGCTTTATGGTGTGCTCAGGCCGCTGGATTTAATTCAGCCTTATCGCCTTGAGATGGGCACTAAGTTGATAAACGACAAAGGTAAAAATTTGTATGAATTCTGGGATAAAAAACCTACCCAAGCCTTGAACAAACAATTAACCAGTCTCGATTCCAGTACGGTCATCAATCTAGCCTCGAACGAATACTTTAACGCGGTCGATAAATCAGCATTAAAAGCGAATATTATTACACCGGTTTTCAAAGATTATAAAAATGGCAAATATAAAATCATTAGCTTTTATGCGAAAAAAGCTCGCGGGTTAATGAGTGCTTATATTATAAAAAATAAGTTACAAGAGCCGTCACAGATTAAAAAATTCAATGTCGATGGCTATTACTTTGAGCCGCAAGGATCGACTGATAATGAATGGTTGTTTTTGCGTGACGCAGATACAGCCTAGCGGTTGTCATGGACGGTATTGTGAAGCGCTATTCGCCTGCCTGTGATAAAAATAAGCAAGCCATTTTAAATGCGCTTAAGCCATTTCTAGTAAAACAAAGTAACAATAAGCTATGCCGTCTATTAGAGATAGGCAGCGGTACCGGCCAGCACGCAGTTTTTTTTGCTGAGCATTTGCCCTACGTAGAATGGCAGCCTAGTGATGTTCATGGACAGTTGGCTAGCATTCAGGCTTGGCAAAAAGAAGCAAATCTTGCTAACTTGCTGCCACCGATAAACTTAAATATTGATGCTAATAGTTGGCCGGTTAAAACAATTCACCATTTATTCACTGCAAATACCGCACATATTATTTCCGTCGATCAATTGCAGCGCTTATTTAAAGCGGCGGCAAAACACTTGCTAAGCAACGGATATTTTTTTATTTATGGGCCGTTTAATTATAATGGGCAGTTCACCAGTGATAGTAATGCTGCTTTCGATCTTTGGCTAAAAAATCGAGATAGCCAGTCGGGCATTCGCGATATCGAAATGTTAAATTCCCTCGCAAATCAGAATTCGCAATTCAATTTGGCGGCAGACGTGGCAATGCCCGCAAATAATCGCTTGTTGGTTTTTAAAAAAAACTGATATGATTAAATCTCTGCAGAGTTTTTAATGCTGCATTTTATAATCGGCGAGTCTTGGTGGATGACAGTGAAATGCAAAACAAAGACACTTTTCTAAATAACCAGCTTTTAATTGCCACGCCGGCTTTGGATCAAGGGGTGTTTAAATCCAGCGTTACTTATATTTGTCAGCACGATGAAGACGGCGCTATGGGCGTCATTATTAATCGACCTTCCGATCTGAAAATAGATGAGCTATTAACAGATGATTACAGTGCCGATTCATTGTTAGCAACACAACCGGTGATGGTTGGCGGGCCCATTGATTTAGAACGAGGCTTTATTTTACATCAAAATCTAGCTGACGATCAGCGTTGGCGATCTACCCTGCAAGTCAGCGAACACATTGCGCTGACCTCCTCAAAAGATATATTAGCTGCTTTGGATTCTGGCTCGGGACCACGTCAATTTATGTTTGTTTTGGGTTATGCGGGTTGGGCGCCAGGGCAATTAGAACAGGAGTTGCAAGAAAATACTTGGTTGATATCGCCCGCTAATACAGACATTATTTTTTCAACTCCCTTCCACTTACGTGCAAACGCAGCCGCTAATTTAATCGGCGTTGACTTTTCTGCACTAGCCACAACAGTAGGTCATGCTTAATGCCCGATGTTGACGAGTTAAGTTCAGCAAAAAGCAATTATAGAGTTTGTGCATTTGATTTCGGTTTAAAACATATTGGTGTTGCTGTCGGTCAAAGCTTGCTGCGCACCGCTGAGCCCATTGCAGTGATTAAAGCGAAAGATGGCAGGCCCAGTTGGGATGAGCTTGGAGCATTAATAGCGCAGTGGCAGCCTGATTTTTTACTGGTTGGCCTACCTCTGAATATGGATGGTTCAGAAAGCGAGATGTCAACGCGAGCAAGAAAATTTGCTAAGCGATTACATGGCCGGTATGGTTTAAAAGTTGAGTTATGCGATGAGCGTTTATCAAGCTTTGAGGCAAAATCCAATAGGCATGAACGACAGGGTGACAGAAAACAGGCGCTAACGGTTGATGCAGAAGCCGCCCAGTTAATCTTAGAAAGTTGGTTTAATCGCGAACAGCATAAGGCTTGAAACGATCATAGCTAATTGAAATCATCGGCTTGTCTGGCCTTCTCGCGCGCATGATCGACACTAATAAGATGATCAGTCACTAATGTTTTTAAGCATTGGTCCATTGTCTGCATGCCTTGCTTGCCGCCTGTTTGAATCGCCGAATACATCTGAGCTACCTTATCCTCACGGATTAAATTTCTGATGGCAGGGGTGGCTAGCATAATTTCATGGGCGGCAATTCTGCCGCCATTAACACGCTTGATGAGTGTTTGTGAAATAACCGCTTGTAAGCTTTCGGACAACATAGATCGTACCATCGTTTTTTCATTGGCTGGAAATACATCGACAATTCGATCGATTGTTTTAGCGGCTGAACTGGTATGCAAGGTTGCAAAGACTAAGTGGCCCGTTTCTGCAGCGGTTAATGCTAAACGGATGGTTTCAAGATCGCGCAACTCGCCGATTAAAATAATATCGGGATCTTCGCGGAGTGCCGATCGAAGTGCTTGATTAAAGCCCAAGGTGTGGCGATGCACTTCACGTTGATTGACTAAGCATTGCTGACTTTGATGGATAAATTCGATCGGGTCTTCAATGGTTAAGATATGCTGCCGCCGACTTTGATTTATAAAATCAATGAGGGCCGCTAATGTGGTGGACTTTCCCGATCCAGTTGGGCCGGTCACTAACACTAGGCCCCGAGGCAGGGAGGCTATATCACGAAAAATTTGACCCATTGCCAATTGATCCATTGATAATACGGTTGCTGGAATGGTTCTTAGTACTGCAGCAGGGCCACGATTTTGTTGAAAAACGTTGACTCGAAAGCGGGCAATGTCTTCATAGGCATAAGAAAAGTCAGTTTCTAAATGCTCGGCAAAGTCAGCGCTTTGTTGGTCAGTCATAAAGCTTTCAAGCAAGTCAGATAAGATATCTGGTGTTAGCGCGGGATAATCCAATCTCTGCATCTCGCCGTCGACTCTTACCATCGGCACTAAGCCAGAAGATAAGTGTAAATCTGACGCATTTAATGCGAGTGAATCATTAAGTAATTCAAAAATTGACATAAATTAGCTCATCCTCACCTTTTATGACTATTGAGTGCGCTCTATTCACGGTAAAATAAAGTAAAAAGCTGTATGGAATGCCTATAGCGTCAATGATTGGATAGCCTCAATGGTTGGATTTACCCAATAATGATAACGATCGAACATAATATTACTGCGACGCGTGCACGAATTAACAGCGCGGCTGATACCTATGACCGCAAAAGATCGACTATTTCACTGTTAGCGGTCAGTAAAAAGCAATCGGTGGAGGCGATACAACAAGCTGTGGCGGCGGGACTGATTGATTTTGGCGAAAATTACCTACAAGAAGCCGAGCAAAAAATCCAACAACTGCAGTCGCTTAATTTAACATGGCACTATATTGGCGGTATTCAATCGAATAAAACCCAAACGATTGCGCGACTGTTCAATTGGGTGCACAGCGTTGATCGGATTAAGCTGGCTAGGCGACTAAGCGATCAACGACCGATGGACATGCCACCGTTGAACATCTGCCTGCAAGTCAATATTGATAATGAGCCAGGTAAATCTGGTTTTAATGCCGACCATATTTCTGCCGCAGTTACTGAAATTAATAGCTTGCCTCGATTACAATTGAGAGGCTTAATGGCTATACCGGCGCAGTCAGATAATGTAGCTAAGCAGCGGGATAGCTTTTCTCGTATGCGTACATTGTACGACTCAGTAAAAGACGCTATAGACTCAAAGAATGATAAGGCATCATTCGATACCTTATCGATGGGTATGTCAGCCGACTTAGAGCCGGCCATTGCCGAAGGTGCAACCATTGTTAGAGTTGGCACCGATATTTTTGGTCCTAGAGACAGGTCAGTATAAAAATTAAAGATCACTGTGAAATAACCATTTTAAATCAGCAAACAGAGGCTAGAATGAGCGACAAAGAATACCAAAAACTTGCTTTTATTGGCGCAGGTAATATGGCGAGAAGTTTAATCGGTGGCTTGTTAAATCGTGGTTATCCTGCTCAGAAGCTGGCCTGCAGTGACCCTAGCGAAGCCTGCTTAACAGCGGCTCAAAAACTTGGCCCGATTACGACGACGCACTCAAATCTCGATATTATTGCTGATGCTGATTTAGTTATTTTGGCAGTAAAGCCACAAGTTTTAAAAGATGTATTGCAACCTTTGAGCAGCTTATTAAAGCAGGGCCGACCGTTGTTAGTCTCAATTGCGGCGGGAATTAACTCGGCTAGCTTGCAGCAATGGGCAGGTGATGAAGTTCCTATCGTACGGTGTATGCCAAATACACCTGCGTTGTTACAAGAGGGCGCAAGTGCGCTTTATGCTACCGATCAAGTGTCCGATGCACAGCGAAGTTTAGCAGAAACTGTGCTGTCTGCTGTTGGGATTGTTGCATGGGTTGAGGCAGAACCTACCTTAGATGTAGTAACGGCTTTATCGGGCAGTGGTCCAGCCTATTTCTTTTTATTTATGGAGGCCATGCAAGCGGTTGGTGAACAGCTAGGATTAGACGCTGAAACAGCGCAACGTCTAACGCAGCAAACGGCATTAGGTGCGGCTCGAATGGCGGTTGAGTCTGACGATGATGTGGCCGAGTTACGGCGTAAAGTCACTTCACCTAACGGCACGACCGAGGCGGCAATTCAATCGTTTGAGAACAGTCAGTTAAGAGAAACCGTTGAGCTGGCATTAACCGCTGCATTTTTACGCTCGCAAGATCTTGCAAAAGAGCTTGCCTAGCGCCGCTGTTATTTAATTGTTAATAGATATAATGTCAAAGAGAGTAGGCAATGATTTATCAAATAATTGAATTATTAGTTTCGATAGCCTTTGAATTTTTTACCATGTTGATCTTATTAAGAATCATGATGCAGCTAGCAAAGGTTGACTTTTATAATCCTATTTCGCAATTTATTATTACTGTCACGAATCCACCACTTAAGCCATTGCGCCGATGGATTCCGGGTTTGTGGGGTGTTGATTTCCCTGCTTTACTGCTTGCCATAGTCGTTCAGATCTTAGGAATTGTCTTATTAGTAGCGCTTAAAGGGACGTTAACGTCGAATCTGATGCCGTATGTTGTTTATGGCGTTTTTGGGGTGTTCGACATAGCTTTGCAATTAATGTTTTTCGCCCTATTAGCTCAAATAGTGATTAGCTGGGTGGCTCCAAACTCCTACCATCCGATGGTGATCTTAATTCGGCAGCTTGGCGACCCCATTATGGCACCCTTTAGACGGTGGATTCCGCCCTTTGGTGGCCTAGACTTTTCACCTATGATTGCTATTTTAATCATTCACATCCTTCAAAACATTGTTTTGCCCAACATATTGTTAAGCCTTACTTAGCCACGACCACCATCTTTAGATTGCAAAAATATTAGCTATAGCGGTAGTCTTTTACGTTAGGCTTATCGTTAACGGTGAGATTTTGGCACTGCTATAACGAAGGCTAGGGCAAACACTATGTATTATGGATGGTTAATCGTTGCGGGCGCGTTCATCGCCCAGTTTTTTGTTACCGGGTTTTTTACTTACGGCTTTCCGTTAATGGTTGTGCCTGTTCAGCTCGAGTTTGACGTGACCCGAACAGAGGTGATGTACGGAATCACATGGGCGACAGCACTGGGGTTGGTAGTTGCTCCCCTGATTGGCATATTAGCAGACAAGTGGTCGATAAAAAACTTAATGGCCATTGGAGCCGTGACCTTAGGTCTTGGTCTTATCTTCTTATCAAAAAGTGAAAGCATCCTGCAGTTTTCATTATTATTTGCTCTGTTTATTTGTCTATCGAATAATTTATTGGGCCCATTAACTGGCTCGACCGTTGTTTCTCGCTGGTTTTCGGCCAGTCGAGGCAAGGCCTTAGGCATTGCTGCCGTTGGCACATCAGTAGGGGGTTTAGTGATTCCTTACATGGTTGATCTTGGCATTGCTAACATTGGCTGGCGTGACATGATATTTTATTTCGGCGTAATCGTGCTAATTATTTTACTGCCTTACTTGTTGATAGCGGTTAGAGACTTTCCTTCTGATAAGGGGCTTATGGGTGAGCCTCAAGCGGCTGAAGTGACAAGTAATCAAACCGCAGGCGAGGCTTTAGATGGACCAGATCTGAGTGCTCGTGAGATTTTGGCAATACCGGCATTTTGGTTTATTGGTGCGACCTTAGGGTTTTTATTTATGAGTCAAACGGGCGTGTTAACTAATATTGGCGCTTACATGGCCGGAGAAGGGCTGGCTGATAAAACTAAACTATTTATTCAAACCCTTGCCGGCATGGGATTGATTGGAAAACTATTATTTGGTTACGCAGCTGACCGAATCAACTTAAAATTCGGTTTATGGGCGGCGATTGTATTAGCGAGTATTGGCGTCGCCATTTTAGCCAGTCAGCCAGCTTTTACTTATATGTTAGTTGCAGCCGTTTTTTTAGGCTTAGCAACGGGCGGTATGCTGCCTGTTTGGGGCGCCATTATCGCGGTTATTTTTGGCATGAAAAGTTACGGTAGAGTGATGGGCACAATGATGCCAGTAATCGCTGTAATGGTGATGCCTGGCCCCATTATAGGCGCTAAACTATTTGATATTTACGGTAATTACGTGAATAGCTTTTACTTATTTATTGCGGTGCTCAGTTTGGCGTTTATTTGCCTTATTCCCTTAAAACTCAAGCGCCTTGATTAGATGCTCACAGGCTAGCATCAGCAATGGCTTTAAATGCCGCGATTACATCTTCAGGTGCTTGGACTAGCTCAACTAAGACCCCTTCAGAGCCAATAGGAAAATCTTCGCTGCCTTTCGGATGGATAAAGCACACATCGTAACCTGCTGCACCGGCGCGTATACCGCCAGGAGTAAATCTAACTCCCTGCTCTGTGAGCCAAGTCACGGCTGCCGTTAAGTCATCGACCCATAAGCCCACATGATTTAAGGCGGGCTCATGTACCTTAGGCTTATTATCGGGATTGAGTGGCTGCATTAAATCAACTTCGACTTTAAACGGGCCATGACCTGCTTGACAAATATCTTCATCAACATTTTCTTTTTCGCTAATATAAGTGCTTTGATAGCTGAGGCCTAAAATATCGACCCAAAAATGGCGAAGCTTATTTTTATTTAAGCCACCAACGGCTATTTGTTGGATCCCAAGAACTGAAAAAGGCCTGTTGATTGACACGGTAGAGCTCCTGTAAAACATTTGAGTGAGCAGATTGCCATGACCGAGCTGTTCTCGCAATTACTTTACGTTCAGCTGCGGAATATTGTTGGAAAAATAAATAAAGATTTAGTTAATAAAATGGCTACGAAGACCCACGTAATCGTAAAATACAGCTAATGTAAACTTTAAAGAGAAAATTGAAGATATGACCGATGAAATGATGATAGGCACGGGTATTGCCAAGAGCAAGGTAGTCGAGCCGCTAGAGCATAATTGGCATGCTGAGTTTGATGTGTTGGTGATTGGCTTGGGCGCTGCGGGCGCGAGTGCAGCTATTGAGGCGGCCTCACAAGGCGCTAAAGTTGCCATTATCGACCGCTTTAATGGCGGCGGCTCTACTGCGTTGAGTGGCAGCGTGTATTACGCGGGTGGCGGCACTGCGCTGCAGCAAAAACTGAACGTTAAAGACGACCCAGATAACATGTACCGTTATTTAAAGCATGAAGTAGGCGCTGTTGTCAGTGATCAAACTTTACAGCGATTCTGCCAGCAAAGCGTTGATAACTTTGACTGGATACAGCAGCAAGGCGTTCGTTACAGCGGTGATGTATTTACTATAAAAACCACCCATCCACGACCCGAATACAGCCTTTACTATTCAGGTAATGAATTACTGTCCAGTACGATAGAACAAACTCAAACTTACTCGGCGCCAAGAGGTCACGTTG
>MDTC01207466.1_pt1 | contig 11276 bp, 6 predicted proteins | sample 811181 | NCBI WGS metagenome assembly MDTC01 (sample SAMN05326644, study PRJNA326480) | marine metagenome | isolation source: seawater | place: Pacific Ocean: North | collected 2011 | reverse complement strand
TTTGTTGGCCTACTAGGGATCGAACCTAGACTCTTCTGGACCAAAACCAGACGTGTTGCCAGTTACACCATAGGCCATTGAGGTTGCAAATTTAAAATATTTTTTTTTTCAGCAATATATTTTCTTTAATTATGTTTAATATTTGTCTTTTGAAGAATATTAATAAATTTGAAAAAAATAAAAAAAATGAATTTTAAAAAACTTAATTTAATATTGGGATGGTTGTGTTTTTTAATTTCATTTACAGTTTATTATTTAACAGCCGAACCCACTGTTAGCTTTTGGGATACCGGCGAATATATTACAACTTCTTCAAAACTACAAGTCGGTCACCCTCCAGGTGCACCACTATACCAAATGCTTGGAGCTGTTTTCTCAATATTTGCTTTAGAAAAAGAAAATATTGGATTTACTATAAATTTAATGAGCGGGTTTGCAAGCGCATTGGCAGTTGCGTTTATATATTGGTCAATTGTACTAATTCTAAAAAAAATTACGGAAAAAGTTCCGAATTCAATATCTAAAAATATTTCAATTTCAGGTGCTGCAATAATTGGATCTCTTTCGTTAACATTCACTGATACATTTTGGTTTAATGCCGTTGAAGCAGAAGTTTATGCCATGGCAACTTTAATTATGGCTGTTTTATTTTATTTAGGATTATTATGGAACAGGGATATGGATAAGGAAAGAGGTCATAGATGGCTGCTTTTAATATGTTTCATTATTGGATTATCATTTGGTGTTCATTTCATGGGATTATTAACCATTCCTGCGATAGTTTCGATTTACTATTTTAAAAATAAAAATAGATTTACCAGACTTATAAAAGGACTTTGGCTGCCAAGTGAAATTTTTGGTTTCATTTTAGCTAATATTTCAGGAATTGTTATTTTAATGGCTATTTTCAAACTATTACTTCCAGGCACATTAAAATTTTTTAGTGCTGTTGAACTTTTATTTGTAAATAACTTAGAACTCCCTTTTAATTCAGGTACTATTGTAGCATTTGTTATAATTGTAGCAATCTTTATTACCTCGATTTACTTAACAGCCCGATTAAAATTAGTTAGACTAAATATGATTGTATTATGTTTTCTGTTTATTTTCATTGGATTTTCATCATGGTTAATTCTACCAATTAGAGCTAATGCTAATGTTGTTGTTAATGAAAATGATCCATCTAATGCAAGAGAATTATTAGCATATTATAACCTTGAGCAATATCCAAAAACTTATTTATTTTATGGTCCATTATTCAGTGATCAGTATTCTGGATTGGATAAAAATCAGCCTTATGTTGATGACAATCCAAAGTATGAAAAAGACACAATAAAAAATAAATATGTGATTGTTAATGATTACAAAAATGCTGTTCAAAATTACAACTCTGAGCATGCATCATTTTTGCCAAGAATGTGGAGCTCAGAACATGCGAAGAACTACCTGTCATATACTGGATTTCTAGATTTTAAAGTAAAGAACAGATATCTTAATCAGCCTGAATTACAAGATTTTATTTCAGAATTTAAAAATCAAATTGAAAAAGGAGAAGTTGGAAAAGAAGACTTTCATAATTTTTTAAGACAATATGGTCAATATCTTGATGTTGAAAAACCATCTTTCTTAAGTAATATAAAATATCTTTTTGATTATCAAATTGGATATATGTATTGGAGATATTTCATGTGGAATTTTTCAGGCAGACAGGATGATATTCAGGGTAAAAAGAATATGAATGGCAATTGGATTTCAGGAATTAATTTTATTGATGAATATCATTTAGGATTACCACAAAAAAACCTACCAAGTGATGTTAAAAATAACAAAGCTAGAAATACTTATTATATGCTTCCTCTATTACTGGGTATTTTTGGATTATTATTGCTTTTAAAAGGGTTTTTATTAAAAGGTGATACTACAAATCTAAAGTTCTTTTGGATACTCCTATTATTCTTCATATTTACAGGTGTTGCAATTCAGGTTTACACTAATGTAAGGCCATTTGAACCAAGGGAGAGAGACTACTCTGTGGTTGGCTCATTTTATGTTTTTTCTATATTAATTGGATTAGGAGCATATTTAATGAGCTCTCTTTCTGAAAGGTTTTTGATTTATTGTAATCGATTTTTAAATTTTAAAACTAAAATTTTTAAAGTAATAAAAGTACTCATAGTACTTTTAATGATCACTTTTTGTTTTTTATTGGTGCCTCTTAATCTTGCTACTAATAATTGGGATGATCACGACAGATCGGGAAGATTTACTGCTTATGACATGGCGGTCAACTACCTAAAGTCCTGTGATGAAAATGCAATATTATTTACTATTGGTGATAATGATACTTTTCCACTTTGGTATGCACAAGAAATTGATTCGATTAGAAGAGACATAAGAATTGTCAATACAAGCTTACTAAGTACTGATTGGTATATTAACCAAATGAAAAGAAAAGCTTATGAAAGTGATCCAATTCCGTCAAGTCTAAGTCATGAAAAATACAGACATGGTACCAGAGATTATATAATCAAAGAAGAAATAAGCAATGATACTGTAAATATAGATGTCTTCATTGATTTTATTACGAAAGACGAAAAAAAATATAAGTATGGGGAATTATTAAAATCGCAGGGTTATGATGTTTCTGGTTTAAGAACACAAGATTATAATGCAAATTTTATCCCTACCGAAAATGTTAGGATTCCTGTCAATAAAGAAAATGTTTTAAATAATAATATTGTTAGTAAAAGAAACTCAGATAAAATTGTAAACGAAATTATACTAAAGATTAATTCTCAAGCTATTTATAAGAATAGATTAATCATGCTAGATATAATTGCCAATAATAACTGGGAAAGACCTATATATTTTTCTGGTGGTGCATTTGGAGATGATGATTATATATGGATGAAAGAATATCTTCAGTTAGATGGCATGTGCTACAAACTTGTTCCTATAAAAACACCTGTAAATAAAGAAAACCCTTATGAGTTAGGGATGATAGATTCTGAAAAAATGAAAAATATTATTAAAGATTGGAGTTGGCTTAACAACCAAAATAAAGATGTTTATTATGATGTAGAATCAAGAAAAAACAGTATAACCTACAGAGGAAATATATCAAGACTGGTACAACAATTAATTTACGAAAAGCAATTTGATGAAGCCGAAGAAATTTTAGATGAGTATATGTATAAAATGCCGGTTAACGATTTTGGTTATTATACAATACTAGAGCCATTTATAAGCTCCTATTATGAAATTGGAAAAACCGGAAAAGCTAGAAAATTATTTAATGAAATATCAAGAAAATATCAAGAAAACTTAGATTACTATAGCACATTTGACAGATTAAATCAAGAAAACTATTTTCAAGAAATATATACTGATATTCAACGATATGAATCTCTTTTGGGTGTAATACAAGTATATGAGGAAAGTGAATACCTAGCTAGAAGAATAGAAGAATATGAAAATTATGCTGATGCTGCTCTAAATAAAATTCTTTAGCTTCAAAAATATTCTTTCAGACGATTAATTTGAGTTTTTGTATTTTCTATTGCTGATTGCCTCCATTTCATCTCAGCACTTTTATATATTATTTGAGTTGGCAGTTCCGTAATTCTTAATTCTTCAGACAGCCCTAAATTATTTTCTGGTAATCATATTTCATTTTTTGTTAAAATCTTTAGTGATCATAATTTAATAGTATATATGTTTTTACTATTTTAGAAAAACTATAATTAACCTAATCTTAAAATGAAAAAACAAACTAATAACTCAGCATTATATACTTTAATCACAGTTTTTTTCTTCTGGGGATTTTTTGGAGCATCAAATGGTGTTTTTATCCCTTTTTGTAAAACTTACTTTCAATTGGATCAATTTCAAGCTCAGTTAGTTGAATTTGCCTTTTATGGCGCCTACTTTGTTGGTGCTTTAATTCTATTTATTTGGTCAAGTTTTTCAAAAAAAGATATTTTAAATAACTGGGGTTATAAAAAAGGTATTATTTATGGTTTGCTAATCTCAGCAATAGGTGCGTTTATTATGTGGCCTGCGGTTAACGGTTCAAGTTTCGGAGATACAGAGGTTTTTTATTATGTTTTAGCAGTTTTATTTATTGTTGGACTTGGTTTTGCCTTGCAACAAACAGCAGCAAATCCATTTGCTGTTTCACTAGGTGACCCATCCACTGGATCAAACAGACTTAACTTAGCAGGTGGTATTAATTCTTTTGGAACCGCAATTGGACCAATATTGATTGCTGTAATTATTTTTGGATCAGTATCCCTTAGCTCTGATGAAATAAATAATAGAATTATTGATGGTGAACTTACTTTAGGCCCTCTTCAGTTGCTTTATCTTGGAGTGGCAATAGCTTTTCTTTTAGTTGCTGCTTTCTTTTACTTTTCAAAAAATCTGCCTGATGCTAAAAACGACGAGCCTTTTGAGCCAGCAAATAAATCAATGATTATTTTAATCATTTTAACTTTAGTAATTACAATTTGTTTTGGTTGGATATTTTATAGCTACGGAGAAGGTTTTGCAAATAAAAATTTTAAAAGTGAGATTGAAAAAGTAAAGAAAGAGGTTGGAATAAATTTAAAAATAACAGAAAATGAAAATGTAAGTATTCAAAAATTAGATTTTGTATTTAGCAAAGAAAATCCGATCGACAATCTAAATATGATTGATGAAAAAATAGTCAAAAGAAGAGCTAAGATTTCAAAAGTAGATATAGCTAATTTAAAACCGCTTGGATATTCTCTCGATAGTATTGAGAAAAGTCCCGATAATTGGATTAAACAAGATAGAAAAATACTTTTCCAATTAACAAATGATGAAGCTATTAAAAAAGCTACTCCAAAAAGGGTTGAAGAATATAGATTAATCGCTTTAATAATTGCACTTGTTTTAACCTTTGCACTAATTTTCTTTGGTTACTTTAGGTCCTCCAAAAAACCTGATGGTTGGGGTGCTTTAAAATACCCTCAACTTGCCTGGGGTATGCTTGCTATTTTTACATATGTTGGTGTTGAGGTAACAATCCAAAGTAATTTAGGAGAGCTCTTAAAAAATGATATTGGAGGTGGTTTCAATGCCCTTGGTTTAAAGGCTATGAGCGAAGCAGAAAGTGCAAAATATATTGCCTTATATTGGGGTGGGTTAATGATAGGTAGATGGACAGGTTCACTTGGTGTTTTTAATTTATCTAAAATTATGAAAAGGGTATTAATATTTTTGACCCCTTTTATTGCCTTTGCTGTAGTTATAGCCGTAAATTATTTTACAAACCCAATTAGTATAACAGAAATAGGAATTTTTTCAATTCTTATTTTAATTCAGATTTTAGGATTTTATTTAGCAAAAGATAACGCGGTTAAAACTATGGTTATATTTAGTTCTTTTGGAATAATAGCAATGTTACTGGGTCTTGCTACTAGTGGTAATTTAGCATTATTTTCTCTTCTAACAGGCGGTTTGTTTTGTTCTATAATGTGGCCGTGTATATTTTCATTAAGTATTAAAGGAATCGGCAAATATACATCTCAGGGTGCTTCTTTCTTAGTAATGATGATTTTGGGTGGTGCAATAATTCCTCCTTTACAAGGAAAATTAGCTGATATTTCTGGAATTCAAAACTCTTACTGGGTTGCTGTTATTTGTTTTGTGTTTCTGTTAATTTATTCTGTAATGACTAATAAAATATTAACAAAACAAAAGTTAATTTAGAATGGATAGAAGAAGTTTTATTAAAAATACAGGAGTTGCATCTTTAGCAATTGGACTCAACTTAAATAAAACTTTTTCTTCAAATAAAACTATTCATAAGCCAATTGTAATTGCAACATGGGATGTAAAAAACGCTACAGAACATGCTTGGAAAATACTAGAATCCAACGGAGATTCAATAGATGCAGTTGAAAATGGCTGTAAAGTTGAAGAAGCTAATGAAAAGGGGCAATCTGTTGGAATTGGTGGGCTACCAGATCGTGAAGGAAACGTGACATTGGATGCATGCATCATGAATCACCATGGTAATTGTGGGTCGGTTGTTTATTTACAAAATATAAAGCATGCGGTAAGTGTTGCCAGATTAGTTATGGAAAACACGCCACATGTTATGTTGGCAGGAGATGGAGCTAAAAGTTTTGCCAAATCACAGGGATTTAGGCATGAAAACCTACTTACGGAAAAATCAAAAAAAGATTGGATTAAATGGAAAGAAAATGAAAAATATGAGCCTATAATTAATATTGAAAATCACGATACAATTGGAATGCTTGCAATAGATAATAAGCAAAATATTAGTGGTGCATGTACCACAAGTGGGTTAGCTTATAAAATGAAAGGCAGAGTTGGAGATTCTCCGATTATTGGTTCCGGATTATTTATTGATAATGAAATTGGAGGAGCGGTTGCAACTGGATTAGGAGAAGAGGTTCTAAAAACTGTTGGAAGCTTTTTGGTTGTTGAACTTATGAGGCAAGGATATTCTCCCTCTGAAGCATGTAAAATGGCAATTCATCGAATAACAAAAAAATCAGGAAGTAATTATAAAAATTTTCAAGTTGGTTATATTGCCCTGAACAAAAATGGTGAAACAGGATCATATGCTATACAAAGTGGTTTTAGTATGACTAAACACGATAAAAATGGTAATATAAATTTACCATCCCAATATTATAATAAATAAAGGGGTATGAGTTTAAAAAAACGTTTGTTTCTTATTGATGCATATGCTCTAATTTTTCGTGGCTATTATGCTTTCATCAAAAACCCAAGAATCAATTCTAAGGGACTAGATACATCTGCAATATTGGGGTTTACAAATTCGCTTTTTGATGTAATTAAAAGGGAAAAACCAGATTATTTAGCAGTTTGTTTTGACAAAGGAGGAAGTCAAGATAGGTTAAAAATATATGATCAGTATAAAGCAAATCGAGATGAAACTCCTGAAGCAATCAAAATTTCTGTTCCAATAATCGAGAAAATATTAAAATCTTTAGGCATCACAATTTTGGTTAAAGAGGGTTTTGAAGCTGATGACATTATTGGCACAATTTCAAAAAAAGCAAAAGCTGAAAACTATGAGACATACATGGTAACACCAGATAAAGATTTTGCTCAATTGGTCAATGAATCTGTATTTATATATAGGCCAGTTTTTGGTGGTGGATATGAAACCTGGGGGATAAAAGAAGTTTTAGAAAAGTTTGAGATATCTGATACATCGCAGGTAATAGATTTTTTAGCGATGAAAGGAGATTCTGTTGACAATATTCCTGGACTTCCGGGAGTTGGAGATAAAACGGCAAAAAAATTTATTAAAGAATACGGTTCTATTGAAGGCCTAATAGAAAACATTTCTAAAATTAAAGGGAAATTAAGAGAAAAAATTGAACTTAATAAGGAGTCAGGCCTGCTATCTAAAAAGCTAGCAACCATAATTACTGATGTTCCGATAGATTTTGAAATTAAAAATTTAATATTCAACGTAAAAGATACTAAAGAAACACAGAAAATTTTTGATGAGCTAGAATTTAGAAGATTAAGTTCGTCTTTAAATTCTATTTTCAAGAATTCTAAAAAAAACGCAGAATTAGAAAAAGGGGAACTAAAAGAAATTGAACAAAATTTGAATCCGGGCTATGGTCAATTTAACTTGTTCGAAGAAAGTTTAATAAAAAAAGAGGAAAGTTCAAATATTATTTATCAAGAAATAAATTCAAAAAAATCTGTAGAGTTATTTTTTAAAAGATTGAATTTTCAAAAAGAAGTTAGTTATCATTTAACAATTGACAATACCAATATTTCAGAGTATAAGTTAACTAATGTAGCTTTTTGTTGGCAAAAAGGATTAGTCTATAACCTTGGGAATGATTTAAAAAATTTTGAAAATTTAATTAAAACTTTTTTTGAAAATGAAAAAATAGCCAAGATTTCAAATGATTTAAAGTTCGATATTAAAACTTTGGATAAAAAAGGTATTTCAATAAAAGGAAATATTTTTGACACTAAACTTGCTCATTATCTGATAAATCCTGACATAAGTCATGACCTTATTAGTTTGTCTAAAAATTATCTTAATATCAATTTTGATAAAAAAACAAGTGAGTTAAAGAACTACGAAATATGCAGTATAGTTCTTCAAATGAAACCTCTTTTAAAATCTGATCTAGTCAAATTTAATCAATTAGACTTATTTAAAAATATTGAAATGCCACTTCTAAAAACATTGGCAAAAATGGAAATAGAAGGAATTAATTTAGATATAAATTTTTTAAAAAAATTATCGGTTAAAATTTCTGGCGAGTTATCTACAATTTCAGAAAAAATATTTAAGGATGCAGGGGTTGAATTTAATATTTCATCTCCAAAACAACTGGGTGAAGTTTTATTTGATAAAATGGAAATTAGCTCTAAACCAAAAAAAACAAAAACAGGTCAATATTCAACATCAGAAGAAGTTTTAACACAATTAGCCTCTAAAAACGACTTTGTTAAATTGATACTCGAATACAGAAGCATTTCAAAACTTTTGAATACATATATAAATGCATTGCCTAAACAAATTTCAAAATCATCAAATAGAATTCATACTCAATATGTGCAAACTGTTGCATCTACTGGAAGATTAAGTAGTGTAAATCCTAACCTGCAAAATATACCAATTAGAACCGACAGAGGGAGGCAGATTAGAAAAGCGTTTATTCCAAAAAATAAAGATTATTTTCTTATGGCAGCAGACTACTCACAGATTGAGCTAAGAATTATAGCCTCCCTGAGTAATGAAGAAAATATGATTAAGTCATTTCGTAACAATGAGGATATTCATAAGTCTACAGCATCAGCTGTTTTCAATGTACCGCTAGAGAAAGTTACTAAGGATCAAAGGTCTAATGCAAAAGTGGTAAATTTTGGGATTATATATGGGGTTTCTGCCTTTGGGTTAAGTAATCAATCAACTCTAAATCGTAAGGAAGCAAAAGAATTAATTGATAAATATTATGAAAAATATCCTAATCTTAAAAAATATATTAGTGATCAAATATTATTCGCTAGGTCCAATGGATATGTTGAGACAATATTAGGAAGGAGAAGATATTTAAAAGACATTAATTCAAATAACGGAACTGTAAGAAGTGCAGCTGAAAGAAATGCTATTAATGCTCCGGTACAAGGAAGCGCGGCAGATATTATAAAATTAGCAATGATTAATATTCAAAAGAAAATTGATGATGAGGGCTATAAAAGTAAAATGTTATTACAAGTGCATGATGAATTAGTTTTTGATGTTTTTAAGCCTGAATTAAATAAAATAATTGACATAATAAAATATGAGATGGAAACTGCATATCAAATTAAAGTTCCATTAACCGTAGATATAAATTATGGTTTAAATTGGCTTGAAGCTCATTGATTTATGCATATTTAAGGCTACAAAAATAATTTCTTTAACTATTTGCTAATAAAATATATAATTGTAGATTTGCATGCCCTTAAAATTTTAGGGTTTAAAAAATTGAATTTTGGATACAATTAGCTTTAAAACAACATCTGCAAATAAAAATACCGTTGACAAAAAATGGGTTTTAGTTGATGCTGATGGTGAAAATCTCGGAAGATTAGCTTCAAAAATTGCTATTTTAATTAGAGGAAAACATAAACCTAATTTCACTCCTCATGTAGATTGTGGAGATAATGTTATTGTTATTAATGCAAAAAAAATAATGCTCTCTGGAAATAAATGGGATCAAAAAAAGTATATAAGATATACTGGCTATCCTGGTGGACAAAGATCATTAAAAGCTTCAGAACAATTCGAAAAAAACCCTAATTCAATTATAGAGAAATCAGTTAGGGGGATGCTTCCTAAAAACAAGCTGGGTGCTAAATTGTTTAGAAACCTTCACGTTTTTGCAGACTCAGATCACAAATTTGATGCTCAAAAGCCAACAACCTTAGACTTAAACAAAGTAAACTAAATGGACACGATACATAAAATTGGTAGAAGAAAAACTTCAGTTGCTAGAATTTATTTAAAGAAGGGGGAAGGTAACTTCACCATAAATAATAAAGAATGGAAAAATTACTTTCCTACATCTGCACACCAATTTAAAATAAGTCAACCATTTAACGTCTGTGAAGTTGAAAAAAAATTTGATATGGATGTTAATGTTTATGGTGGTGGTATGACGGGGCAAGTAGAAGCAATTCGTTTGGCAATTTCTAGAGCTTTATGTGAAGTTGACGAAAATAATCGTCAATTGCTAAAGCCTCTTGGACTCCTAACAAGGGATCCTAGAATGGTTGAAAGAAAGAAATTTGGCCAGAAAAAAGCCAGAAAGAAATTTCAATTCTCTAAGAGATAAAATAATAAATAGTTTAGCATCTAAATATTTAAGGCTTAAAAAAATTTTAACCACTTAAATATTGCTAATAATAAGAACGTAAACTAAAGAAATGGGAAAATCACAAGTATCAGAATTAATTAAAGCTGGTGTTCATTTTGGTCACCTTACAAGAAAATGGAATCCGAATATGTCTCCATACATCTATATGGAAAAAAATGGAATTCATATAATCAACTTATACAAAACAGTTGCAAAATTAGACGAAGCTTCAAAAGCCTTAAAAAAAATTGTAGCCTCTGGCAGAAAAATATTATTTGTTGCAACAAAAAAACAAGCAAAAGATATAGTTTCAGAATGTTCCAAAAAGATAAATATGCCTTACATTACCGAAAGATGGCCAGGAGGTATGCTAACTAATTTTGTTACAATAAGAAAAGCTGTAAAAAAAATGTCTTCTATTGACAGAATGAAACAAGACGGAACATTTAATTCCCTTTCCAAAAAAGAAAAACTTCAAATAACAAGACTTAGAGAAAAGTTAGAAAAAAACCTAGGATCAATTTCAAATATGACAAGACTTCCTGGGGCAATATTTATTGTAGATATCTTAAGGGAAAAAATAGCTGTTAAAGAAGCTCAAAAGTTAAATATTCCAATCTTTGCAATGGTTGATACAAATTCTGATCCCACTGGAATAGATTATGTAATACCGTCAAATGATGACGCATCAAAATCAATATCTAAAATTCTTGATCACATTACTAGATCAATAAAAGAAGGATTAGAAGAAAGAGGTTCTTCTGCCAAAGAAGAAGCACCTGCTAAAGAAGAAACACCTGCTGAAGAAGAAGCACCTGCTAAAGAAGAAGCACCTGCTAAAGAAGAAGCACCTGCTAAAGAAGAAGCACCTGCTAA
>MDTC01017006.1_pt1 | contig 11276 bp, 11 predicted proteins | sample 811181 | NCBI WGS metagenome assembly MDTC01 (sample SAMN05326644, study PRJNA326480) | marine metagenome | isolation source: seawater | place: Pacific Ocean: North | collected 2011 | reverse complement strand
TGGAATGGCTGGATGGATATACATTCTATTTGAAATATTCTCTGGTGAAGCAGGTCAATTAGCAGCTAAAGGTGGTAACAAAGCAATGACTACCGCTTTTGGAGCTATGAGAGTAATAGTAACTATTGGTTGGGCAATATATCCTCTAGGATATTTACTAGGTTACCTAACTGGTGGAGTTGACGCTAACTCACTAAATATTATCTACAATTTAGCTGACTTCATTAACAAGATCGCTTTTGGTCTAGTTATTTGGGCAGCTGCAATGCAGAATACAAGATTAGCATCTAGATAAGATCTATCTTTAAAAAAATAGGGCGAGTTTAAACACTTGCCCTATTTTTTTTTCTACCTATATTATATTTAATGCCGAAAATAACTTACACTGACAAATCTAATAATTCGAAAACTATTGACGTGGAAAGTGGCCTGACAGTTATGGAGGGAGCTATCCAAAATGATATTCCAGGAATAGATGCAGATTGTGGAGGATCAATGGCTTGTGCTACTTGCCATGTTTATGTCGAAGAAAAATGGTTAAATAAACTTCCTAAAGTCGAAGATGCGGAGAATGATATGATTGATATGGCATTTGAACCAAAAAAAAATAGTAGATTAAGTTGTCAAATAATTGTTACAGATGAACTAGATGGATTAATCGTAACAACACCTGAGAAACAAAGTTGATGAATAAAACAGACGTAATTATTATAGGAGCCGGTCCAGTTGGTTTATTTGCAGTACATCAATTAGGAATTAAAGGAATAAAAGCTGTAGTAATCGATAATTTAGATAAAGCTGGAGGTCAATGTATAGAGCTTTATCCAGATAAACCAATATATGATATTCCTGCAGTTCCAAAGTGTACAGGAAAGGAACTAACAGATAGATTGATAGAGCAAATCAAACCTTTTAAAACAAAATTTTACCTTAACGAAAGAGTTGAAGAGGTTAAATCAGAAGGAGACAATTGGTTAGTAAAAACAAATAACGATAATCGATTTATTGCTCCTAATATCATTATTGCAGGTGGCGTTGGTTCATTTGAACCAAGAAAACTATCGTTAAAAGATACAGAGAGACATGAAGGCAAATCAATATTTTATGCAGTTAAAAATAAAGATGAGTTTAAAAATAAAAATATTTGCATATTTGGGGGAGGAGACTCAGCTATGGATTGGGCTTTAGAGCTTTCGAAGTTTTCAAAAATTACATTAATTCATAGACGTGAGGAATTTAGAGGCGCTCAACATACTTTAAATGAGATAAAAAAGTTAGAAAAAAAAGGTAAGATCTCAATAAAAGTCCCATTTCAGATAGATAACATTGAGGGGAAAGAAAAAATTGAGTCTATAACAATTAAAGATGAAAATGGTAAAGTTGAAAAAATTAAAACAGATATAATATTAAGCTTTTTTGGTCTTATAATGAAACTAGGTCCCATAGCCGACTGGGGGCTAAATATGGATAAAAAAAAAATTACAGTAAACCCTATGAATTTTCAAACGAATAAAAAAGGAATTTTTGCTGTAGGAGACATATGTGACTATCCAGGAAAATTAAAATTAATTCTTTCTGGATTTCATGAAGTAGCTTTAGCTTCTGTAGAATGCTTCAAAAGAGCAAGGCCGAACGAAAAATATAAATTTGAATTTACAACTTCCTCTAAAAGTATTCAAAGCAGACTCGGAAAAAAATGATCGAACTTTTAACTGCTGATACACCGAATGGTAAAAAAATATCAATTATGTTAGAGGAAATTAAGTTTGATTACAAAGTAACTAAAGTTAATCTTTTTAAAGATGAACAATTTAAACCAGAATTTAAAAAATTAAGTCCCTTTAGTAAAATTCCAGTGATAGTAGATCATGATAATAACATAAGTCTTTTCGAGTCAGGTGCTATTCTAATGTATTTAGGAGAAAAAAGCGGAAAGTTTTACGAAAAAAAAAATAGAACTGTTATTAATCAATGGTTGATGGGACAGATGGCTTATGTTGGTCCCATGTTAGGACAACATCATCAATTTCATCACTACAATTCTGGAAAAAGTGAGTTCGGAGAAAATAGATATTTTAAAATTGCTGCACAAATTTATAAAGATTTAGATGAAAGACTCTCAGAGTTTAATTTTTTAGCAGGCAATGATTACACTATAGCTGATATAGCAACTTTTCCATGGATAGCTAGGCATGATTGGCATGATATTGGTCTTAAAAAATTCAAAAATTTAACTAAGTGGTATGAATTAATCTCAAATCGTGAATATGTGAAAAAAGGTTTTGATCTATTAAAAAAGGGTGACTTAATACCTAAGCCTTAGTCATCTATATAAATTTTTTCGTGTCTTTCATGTTTTTCTTGAGCTTCAATCGACAATGTAGCTACTGGTCTTGCTATTAATCTTTTTAATCCTATAGGTTCAGATGTTTCTAAACAATATCCATATGTGCCATCTTTCAATCTTCTTAATGCAGAATCGATTTTTTCAATTAATTTTCTACTTCTGTTTAAAGCTTTCATCTCTACACTTTTGTCAGTGTAAGAAGATGCTTGGTCAACCATATCAGCGGATGAAATATTATCGTCAGATGAATTTAAAATATTACTAAGGTTGTTGGATTTTATTATATCTTTTCTCCACTTTAGTAACTCATTTGTAAAATATTTTTTGTGCTTAGCACACATATATTTTTCTTTACTATTTGGTGTATATTGTTTTTTTGTTGTCTTTTTTGGCATATTTGAAAGCGGCGAGTATATGATTGATTTTATAGGTGTCAATAGTGTTTAAATTGTATATTTATGAGAAAATGATAAGAAAAAAATTTCTATTAAACATATTTATCTACTTCTTAATTTGTCACACTGCATTGTGGACTTTGGTGCCGTTTATAACTAATCAAAATTTACCTTTAGATACAATTGAACATTTGGCCTGGGGTTCAAATTTAGATTGGGGTTTTAACAAACATCCACCCCTAGTAGCTTTTGTAAGTAAATTTTTTTTTAACATATTTGGAAGTAGAGATTGGGCCTTCTATTTAATGTCACAATTATTTGTAGTAACAGGATTTATATACGTTTGGAAACTTTCATCACAATTTTTTGATAATAAATTATATGCATTAATTTCAGTTTTTCTACTGGAAGGAATTTATTTTTATAATTTTACTAGCCCAGAATTTAATGTAAATATTTCCCAACTACCTTTCTGGGCTTTAACAGTTTATTATGCTTGGAAAAGCAGTAGTGAAAAAACCAATATAAATTGGATCCTACTCGGTTTATTTGCTGGGTTAGGTTTTTTATCTAAGTATCTCTTTATCTACTTATTAATACCGGTTTTAATTTTTTTTATATTAAAAATTGCAAAAGAGAAAAAATTTAAAAATCAGTTATTGATATCTCTTTTTGTTTTTTTTATTGTAATTTCTCCACACCTTTTTTGGCTCTTTAAAAACAATTTTATTACAATTTATTACGGTCTTGAAAGAACAGGATTAGAACAATCAAATTTTGTAGATCATATTAAAAACCCAATAATTTTTTTATTTAAACAAATTATTATTTTAATACCTTTTTTAATTTTAGGATTTTTAGTTATTTCAAAATTTAAATCAAAGATAAGTTTAAAAGATAAAAAAACTATTTTTTTATTATTTATTAATTTATTTCCTATAATTTTAATGTTTGTTACTTCAATTGTTACTGGCTCTAAGATAAGAACAATGTGGATGACACCGTTTTATTTATTTTTTGGGACCTTGTTAGTCTATTTGTATAGAACAAATATTGATTTAAAAAAAATTAAAAATTTTTTATTTTTATTCTTATTTTTATTTATTTTGTCTCCTTCTTTGTATGCTTACATTTCTATTACCAGTGTAAATAAGAGAACAGACTATCCAGGTAAAGAAATTTCTGATTTAGTCCAATCTAGATGGAATAAAAATTTCTCAAATGAAATTTCAATCATAGTTGGTGATGAATGGTTTGGAGGAAATCTGTCATATCATTTAAATTCTAATCCTAAGTGGTACTATTTTTTAGATAATAGATATAAAGAAGAAAGTTCTAAAGGAGGTTTTATATTTACTCAAAAAAAACATCTTTTAACAGAAAGTATGTGTCCGGGATTATACGGGACAATTAAGATACAAGCAGTTTGTATGATTGGTGCTAAATAATGTATAGTAATAATCTTGTTAATAAATACCTTATTTATTTTTTATTTTTACATATTTTTATATGGACAGTTGTTCCTTCAGTTTTTAATGCAAACCTTCATTTAGACACAATAGAAGCTCTTGCTTGGGGCAATGAATTGGAATGGGGTTATGATAAGTGGCCGCCAATGTTTCCCATATTCACTGAATTGTTTTTTAAAATATTTGGAAATCAGGACTGGGCCTATTATTTTTTAAGTCAAATTTTTGTTATTATTACTTTTTTCTTAATTTTTAAATTTTCATTATTTTTTTTTGAAGAAAAAATTTATGCTTTAATCTCAATCATGTTGTTAGAGGGTATTTATTTTTTTAATTATACCACGCCAGAACTAAATGCTTTTATTTGTGAGTTTCCATTCCTTGCCGCCACGGTTTTTTTTTGTTGGAAGGCCATAAATCAAAATGACTACTATAATTGGATTATGTTTGCAGCTTTTGCGGGGTTTTCATCTTTAACTTATTATCTTTCTGTTTATTTATTAGCTTCGATAGGACTATTCTTTCTATCAGACATGATTTATAAAAAAAAAATAAACTTAAAGTACTTCCTAGTTTTATTTATTTATTTAATAATTATATCTCCACATCTTTACTGGCTATATAACAATGAATTTAAAAGTGTAGGTTATGCAATATTTAGATCTTTTGATGACCCATTGAGTGGAATAAATGAAATAAAGTTATTCGATCATTTATTATACCCATTAATATTTTTGATAAAACAGATAATAATTTTAATTCCTTTTTTAGTTATTTTGAAATTTTTAATAATAAGCTTTAAAGTTAAGATTAATTTTAAAGATAAAAAACTAATATTTTTATTTACTATTTTTATTCTACCAATAATCTTAATGTTTTTAACTTCTCTCTTGGGCGGGATAAGAATAAGAACAATGTGGATGACAACTTTTTATTTATTCCCTGGTATTTTTTTTGTATATCTCTACAAGGAAAATATAAGATTAAATAATTTAAAATCCTTTTTCAACATTTTTCTTTTATTTTTTATTTTATCACCAATTTTATATGCTGCAGATTCTTATTTTAAAAAAGAAAAAAGAACAGATTTTCCTGGAGAAAAAATTGCTAAATCGATTCAGGAAAAATGGAATAGAAATTTTTCTGAACCGATAGAAATAGTAGTAGGTGAAGGTTGGGTTTATGGTGGCTGGTATGGTGGAAATTTATCCTATCATCTAGAAAATAGACCAAAATTAAAATATAGTTTAAGTGAAAATTTTAATACTGGTGTCATTTTTGTGGAACCATTAAAAAGTAAAAAAAAATGTAAGGGACTAAAATTTAAAATTGATCCTTATTTTGAAGCCTGTATGGTTGGAAAAAAATGAAAAAAATTATTATTTTGATACCTGTATATAATGATTGGCAATCACTCAATAATTTACTCGTTGAGATAAATTCTTATATCAATGACATTAAAAATGTTTCTTTTAATTGCATTATTATTAATGATGCCTCAACCTTGCCTTGCCCAAGTATAAAAGTTCCCTCCAATATTTCCTCTATTAAGCTAATTAATATGAAAGAAAATCGAGGTCATGCAAGATGTAATGCTTTTGGTATAAGGTATTTAGCAAAAAAATCAAATTTTGATCATTTAATTTTAATGGATGGAGACGGTGAAGATAGACCTCAAGAAATAAAATTATTAGTAAAAAAAGCATTAACAAATTTAAGCACTTCTGTTGTAGCAAAAAGAGTTAAAAGATCTGAAGGACCTTTTTTTCAATTTTTATATCAGTTACATAAAGCAATAACTTTCACATTTACTGGAAAATTAATAAATTTTGGAAACTATAGTTGCCTAACTCGTGAAGATGTAGGTACTATCTCTAATAAAAAAAGTTTATGGAGTAGTTTTTCAGGAACCGTAAAAAAATATATTTTGAATTTAAATTCAATTAATTCAGAGAGAGGAACTAGATACTATGGGCCATCTCAAATGTCCCTATATAAATTAGGCATTCATTCACTTTCTATAATAGCTGTTTTTAAGGAAATAGTTTTTTTGAGATCTGCCATAATATTAATTTTAACCTCATTTTTTTATAACCAAGTAGGAGCCTGTCTTATTTTTTTTCAAATTTTTTTGGTTATTTTCAATTTACTTATTTATATAGTTTCGTTTAGAGAAAATGAAAATGAATTAATAAATTCGCATAATAATGAAAAAAGTTTAAAAATTTATACACACTAAATAGTTGCATTATGAGTCTGAAGGTGAGTCAAAAGAGAATCAAAACGTGAACATTGATATTTAAAGATAGAAAAATGTTAATAACATATGTAAAATCCAGATAATTATGAAAAAACTCACATGTCATTGTGGAGAAGTTAAAGCAGAAATAAACTTTCCAAGTAAATTAGAAAAATTGATTAGATGTAATTGCTCTATTTGTAAAAGAAAAGGAGCTGTAATGTTTATGGTTAAAAATGAAGATTTTAAAATTATAAATGGAAAAGACAAACTTACTCTTTATCAATTTCATACTAAGGTAGCTAAACATTACTTTTGTTCAATTTGTGGAATATATACACATCATAATCCAAGAATAAACCCAGCGATGACAGGTTTCAATCTAGGTTGTGTAGAAGAAGTTGATACCTTCAAACTTGAAAATATAAATGTAGCTAATGGAAAAAATCATCCCCTTGATAACAATTAATGAGTGTACAAAAAAGTTCTGCATTAAACGTTAAAAAAAAATACCTAAGTTTTATAAAATCACAAGAAATTTTAGGAGAACCTTTTTATAATAAAATAGAACAATTGAACAAATTTTATTTACCAATATGTAAATACATATTTGAAAGCTATAAATTTAAAAAAAAAACAATGATAATTGGTTTATCTGGAGGTCAAGGAACTGGGAAAACTACAATTGGCAATATTTTAAAAATAATTTTAAAGCATAAATATGATTTAAGAGTTATTAATTTTTCAATTGATGATTTTTATAATACTTTAAAAGAAAGAAAAATAAAATCAAAAAATATTCATAAATTATTTTTAACAAGAGGTGTTCCAGGAACTCATGATACAAATCTTTTAAAAAAAAGTTTTAAAAATTTTAAAAAAAAACCGTTTAAGCCTTTTTTTATTCCAAAATTTAATAAGGCTACCGATGACAGATGTCCCAAAAATAAATGGAATAGAATAATAAAAAAACCAGACATTATTTTATTTGAAGGTTGGTGCGTTGGTGCTAAACCCCAAAAAAATAAAAACTTGATAAAATCAGTAAATTCACTTGAAAATTCACATGATGAAAATCTTAAATGGCGAAAAACAGTTAACAATGAATTAAAAAATAGTTATAAATCTATTTTTAAATTTATAGAAAAATTAATTTTTTTAAAAGTTCCAAATTTTAAATATGTTTACAAATGGAGATTGTTGCAAGAAAAAAAATTAAAGTTAAAACAAAAAGGAAAAAAAATTATGTCCAAATATGAAGTAAAAAATTTTATTATGTTTTATGAAAGAATAACGAGACAAATGATTAAGGATTTAAATTCTAAAGCTAATGTAGTAATTTCAATTGATAAAAAACATAAATTAAAAAAATTAAAAATTAATTAATAATGAAAAAATTTATACTAGTATTTTTCTTTACTTTTTTAATATCATCAGTTTCAGCAAATGAAAGTTTTTTATTTTATTTAAAATCAGCTTACGATAAAAACCCTAAATTGAATGCAGAAAGAAAAAACTTAGAAGCCACAAAACAAGATATTAATATTTCAAAAAGTGAATTTTTACCTAGTATTTCAGTTACCGGAAGTTTAGAAGACAATCAATCAAAAAATAGAACTAATCAATCAGGAACAAGTCTTTCTGACACCAATCGAGAAACACAAACAAAAAGTTTATCAATTGATCAGAAATTATTTCAAGGCTTTGAAGGATATAATTCTCTTTTAAAATCAAAACTTGAACTTGAACAAGCAAATTTAAAACTAGTACAAATGGAGCAGTCAGTATTATTAGAAGCTGCAAGTATTTATTTTGATATGATACTTAAAACAAAAAATAAACAATTTAACTTATCTAATATCGATCTTTTTGAAAGACAAGTGGAGACTGATTCAGTTAGACTACAAAAAGGAGAGATAACTTTGACTGATTTGGCTCAATCAGAGTCATCATTAGCAGGGGCTAAAGCTAAGCTTATAACTGCAGAAACAGAATTAAATAATGTGGAAGCAAATTTTGAAAGGATTACTAGTTCTAATGCACCAAAAGAAGTTGAGAGTTTTTTAAACTTAAATATAAATTTACCCTCCACGTTAGATGAGGCATTAGAATTATCAAAAAAAAATAATCCCAAGTTGTTAATTGCGCAATTAGATGTTAAGATTTCTGAAAAAAATTTAAATATCGAAAAAGCTCAAATCGCGCCTTCTGCTTCACTAAATTATTCAAGATCGGAAAGTGATGATTTTAATTCATCAGTTGATAAGACTGATCAAGAGACCGTAAAAGCTACTATTACTTGGCCTCTAGTAAAAGGGGGAAAAAATTACTCTTCAATCAAAAAGTCAAAATTCAAAAAAGCTCAAAGCGAATTGATGTTTCAAGATGTTATAAATGAAGTAAAATCTGAAACAACTAATTCTTGGTCAGTTTACCAATCATCTCAAAGTGTTTTAAATGCTACCTTATCTCAACTTAATGCTGCTGAAATTGCTAATGAGGGAATTACTTTGGAATACGACTCTGGAAATACCAGAACTACTTTGGAAGTTATTCAATCTAGAAGCCTTCTTTTAGAAGCAAGAATAGCTAATTCTAAAGCTGAAAGGGATTTCATTGTTTCAAAATTTAAACTCTTAAAATCGACAGGCGGTTTATCTTTCGAGTTCTTGAAAAATAGCATTTAATTTTAAGTTTTATTTAAGATTCTCAAAAAAAGCTCTATTTTCCTATCAGTTTAAATAACTTGCAAAAAAGAACAAAAGGTGTACACTTATTTTAACGATTCGAAACTAAAAAAAAGGACTAAAAATGATTAAAAACAGTTTAAAAGTAGTTAAGTCAGACAATAAGAAAGAGCAAGAATTAAAGGAAAAAAACAAATCCTTAGAGGCCGCAATAAGCCAAATAGACCAAAATTTTGGAAAAGGCTCAGTAATGAGACTTGGGCAACAACAAGCTTTAGATATTGAGTCAGTTTCTACAGGTTCATTAAGCTTAGATCTAGCCTTAGGAATAGGGGGATTGCCAAAAGGAAGAATTATTGAAGTATATGGTCCAGAATCTTCTGGTAAGACTACCTTAGCATTACAAGTCGTTGCAGAAGCTCAAAAAGCTGGTGGTATTTGTGCTTTTGTTGATGCAGAACATGCAATGGATCCGATTTATGCAAAAAAACTTGGAGTTAAAACAGAAGAACTTTTAATTTCACAACCAGATACGGGCGAACAAGCTTTAGAAATCACAGATACATTAATAAAATCAGGATCAATATCAGTATTAGTAGTTGACTCTGTTGCAGCTTTAACACCAAAGGCAGAGTTAGAAGGGGAAATGGGCGATCACCATGTAGGTCTTCAGTCAAGACTTATGAGTCAAGCTTTGAGAAAATTAACTGGATCTGTTTCTAAATCAAACACAATGGTTATATTTATAAATCAAATTAGAATGAAGATAGGTGTAATGTTTGGAAATCCAGAAACAACATCTGGCGGAAACGCGTTAAAATTTTATTCATCTGTACGTATGGATATTAGAAGGATTGGCGCAATAAAAGATAAAGATCAAATAATTGGAAACTCTACAAGAGTTAAGGTTATTAAAAATAAAGTTGCACCTCCATTCAAAGTAGTTGAATTTGATTTAATGTACGGAAAAGGAATAAGTAAAGTGGGTGAATTAGTAGATCTTGGGGCCAAAGCAGGCGTTATTGAAAAATCAGGAGCCTGGTATGCATATAAAGGTGAAAAAATAGGTCAGGGTAGAGAAAATGCAAAAATATACTTAGAAAAAAATCCCAAAGTAGCAGTAGAAGTAGAAAAAGTAATAAGAGACCAAGCTGCAGCGATCTCAAAAGAATTAGAAGGTAATCCAAAATCTGAAGAAAAAATTAACGAAAAAGATAAAGAAGAAGATAAGTAGCCATCTTATTTAAACCGGGGGAATTTAACTCTCCCGGTTTCCCATGAAACAAACAACCTTTAATTGTTAATACCTATATTTAGTAGTCGTAAAAGTTGTACTAAATTTATCTATGTACATATGTCCCTGTTTTGAGTTTAATTAATTAATTAACAAAAGGAGGAAAAATGAGCACACAACAAGCAAAAAGCTCTAAGATGTCATCTTCCATAGACACTTCACACCTTAAAGTAAAATTCCCTTTTAAATCTAAGTATGGAAATTTTATAGGTGGCAAATTTGTAGAACCTAAATCGGGCAAGTATTTTGACAATACTACTCCAATTACAAATGAAGTCATATGTCAGGTGCCTCGATCAAATGAAAAAGACGTAGATGCAGCATTAGACGCTGCTCACGCAGCCTTTCCTACATGGGGAAAGACTTCAATAACAGAGAGATCAAACATTCTTTTAAAAATAGCTGATGTTATAGAAAAGAACCTAAATCTATTAGCAACTGCAGAGTGTTTAGATAATGGTAAACCAATAAGAGAATGTATGGCTGCTGATATGCCATTGGTCGTTGACCACTGGAGATATTTTGCAGGCGTTATAAGAGCTGAAGAAGGTTCTGTAGCTGAGATAAGCAATAGTGAATACTCTTATCATATACCAGAGCCTCTAGGTGTAGTTGGTCAAATTATACCTTGGAACTTCCCATTACTAATGGCCACATGGAAACTTGCACCGGCTTTAGCAGCGGGAAACTGCGTTGTATTAAAACCAGCAGAACAAACACCAGCGTCAATACTTCTTTTAATGGAACTTATCGGAGATCTATTACCAGCAGGTGTGGTTAATATAGTTAGCGGTTATGGTCTTGAAGCAGGTAAACCTTTAGCTTCTTCTAAAAGAATAAGAAAG
>MDTC01173723.1_pt1 | contig 11277 bp, 9 predicted proteins | sample 811181 | NCBI WGS metagenome assembly MDTC01 (sample SAMN05326644, study PRJNA326480) | marine metagenome | isolation source: seawater | place: Pacific Ocean: North | collected 2011 | reverse complement strand
TCGTTGTAGTTCCCTCCGAATCCGATGCCTAAGACGCCGATCGCCGCCACGGTGACGAGCCAGGCGATCAGAGCGAGAACAGGCCGACGAACGGCCCAGGTGGACAATCCAGGCATAAGGCTCCTTTGACGAGGTAGAGGCACGCTAGCAAGGAACGATTCCGTTCACAAATCGAGACTGTAGGGAACGGACTCGTTCACAATGGCGTAACCTGTTGTCATGGCCTCCCCTGCCAGCACTTCCTCTCGACGCACCGGCGACGAGCTCATTCAGGCCGTTCATGCGGCTGCCCTGGCAGAGATAGCCGAGAACGGCCTTCGGGGAGCATCGATGGACCGCATCGCCAAACGCACCGGGACGGGCAAGGCGGCGCTCTACCGACGCTGGCCCAACGTGCGTGCACTCGGTCTGGACGTATTTCTCGCCACGATCGCTGAGTCTGTTCCGCAAGCCTTCCCGAACACTGGATCCTTGCGCGAGGATCTGGTCGGCTCGATGAAGTCCTTCACCTCTTCGTTCCGCGGGCCCATGGCTCTGGTGCTTCGCGAATTGATCAGCGAATCGGCGCACGACACGGAATTGATCGAACAGTTCAACACCCGACTGGGCGCACCCATGGAAGCCGAACGCGTCAATGTCTTGCAACGGGCCATGGCACGCGGTGAGATCCCAACGAAACCGATCGATCCGTTGATTTTCGAATTGCCCGATGCGTTGATCTCACATCGACTCTTGGTGCGCGGCGAGATCATCGACGACGTCACCTGTGAACATCTCGTCGACAATGTCATCTTGCCGCTGCTCGAATTTCGTCGCTAATACGTTTCGGGCGACCGAAAAACACACACTCGATGGGTAACCCTTACGCGCAAGTTGCCTCGCAAGGCGATTAACCGCGGCCGGCAACTCCTCCCCCGCACGCAGGCGTGCCTTGCCCTCAGCGAAGGACAGCGCACGATGAAACTCGCCCTCGTCGTTGATGTCCTCTAGGGCCCGCTCGATGATGTTTGCGTCCACTCCCCGCTGCTGCAGTTCCCGACGGAGCGCCGGTCGTGCCAGAGCCTTGCTGCGGTGCCGGGATTCCACCCACAGGCGCGTGAACGCAACGTCATCGACGAGCCCGACCTCCTCGAAGCGGTCCAGGACGCGCTCGCTCGCATCGGGGTCTGCCCCACGCCGACGAAGGTCTTCGCGCAATTCGTTCCGTGTGCGCGGAGCACTGGATAGACGGCGCAGCAAGATGGCCCGCACTGCGGATTCTGGGTCAGACGTTTCCTCCGGCGGTTGGTCGGAGGAAGGCTCACGCCGGCGGCGCGACATCCGTGAAGTCCTCGGCGACCTCCGGGGCCTCATTCAGGTCGTCTGCGGGCACATCCACCTGTGCGCCAATGCCCATCGTTTCCTTGATGCGCTTTTCCAGCTCGTTCGCCAAGTCGGGGTTGTCTTTCAAGAACACACGCGCGTTCTCTTTGCCCTGACCCAGCTGGTCCCCCTCGTAGGTGTACCAAGCGCCAGACTTTTTCACCAAGCCCGTATCGACCCCCAGATCGATCAGCGAACCCTCACGAGAGATGCCCTCGCCATAGAGAATGTCGAATTCCGCCAATTTGAATGGCGGTGCAACCTTGTTCTTGACGACCTTTACCCGGGTGCGGTTTCCCACCGCCTCGGTACCGCCCTTCAGAGTTTCGATACGTCGCACATCGAGCCGAACCGATGAGTAGAACTTCAGAGCCTTCCCGCCGGTGGTCGTCTCCGGAGAACCGAACATCACGCCGATCTTCTCTCGGAGTTGGTTGATGAAGATCGCGGACGTGTGCGTGCTGCTGAGCGCACCGGCCATCTTGCGCAGTGCCTGGCTCATCAGGCGAGCCTGCAACCCGACATGGGAGTCGCCCATCTCGCCCTCGATTTCCGCACGGGGCACCAGTGCGGCGACCGAGTCGATGACGACCAGATCGATGGCGCCCGACCGGACCAGGGTGTCCGTGATTTCGAGTGCCTGCTCGCCGGTGTCCGGCTGAGACACGTACAGATTGTCGAGGTCCACACCCAGCGCTTGCGCGTAATCCGGATCCAAAGCGTGCTCGGCATCGATGAAGGCTGCCAGCCCGCCCAAGGCTTGGACGCTGGCAATCGCGTGCAGGGCAACGGTGGTTTTTCCGGAGGACTCCGGGCCGTACACCTCGATGATCCGACCGCGTGGCAGACCGCCGATTCCCAGCGCGACGTCGAGGGCGATGGATCCGGTAGGGATCACCTCAATAGGAGCACGGCCTTCGTCTCCGAGTCGCATGACGGAGCCCTTGCCGAACTGCTGTTCGATCTGTGACAGGGCGGTCTCAAGCGCGCGTTCGCGGTCACCGGACGCGCTAACGGACATCAACGGTGTGCTGGACTTCGCGCTGTTCTTCGCGGCCATCGGTTTCTCCTCGCGGTTGCTGGTCGTGTCTGACGTGCCCTGCGGACGCTAGGTCCACCCTGTGACAGTCGCCCGGATCCATCCATTCCCCACCTCGCCCTGGGGAACGGATGTCGCCTCGAACCCCCGTGTGGAGGACGTGGCCCACGCAACTGCCAACGGGCCCGAAACTACATCGAACGGGTGTTCGAATGCCGCCGACACGCCGGAATGCTGGCCCACACGACCAGGCCCACCACCGGAATGGCGGCCACCGCCGTCAAGACCTGGTAACTCGCGAGCCACACCACAACCCCGGCGACCACTCCTCCCACGGCCCCCGCCACGTTCATCGTCAGGTCCGAGAGTCCCTGGACAGCGGGGCGCTCAGGTGGATCAACCTCATCGGTCACCAGCGTCGACCCGGCGATCAGGGTGCACGACCACCCCAGGCCGAGAAGGAACAATCCGATGCCGAGGGTCACCACGTCGTCGGCACGGGCGAGCCCGCTCACCGCGCACGCCGTCAGCAAGATCACCGCCCCTGCGCCGATCACGGTCAGCCGACCGAACCGGTCAACGGCCATTCCAACCAGTGGCGAGAGGGCGTACATGCCGGCGACGTGCACGCTGATGACGAGGCCGATCAACTGCAAGCTCACGTCGACATGAGCCATGTGCACCGGCGTCATCACCATGACCATGACCATCGCGACGTGCCCGACGGCCACGGCGCCGATACCCAAAACCGCTCTCGGCCGGTTCTTCAGATGCTCGATGCCATCGCGGATGCGTGGGCGTTGAACGCCCGGCTTGACGTCTCCCCTCAGCCGCAACGACTCTCGATACGGATCGGGGCGCAAGAACACCAGCAGCAAACCCACGGTGACGCCGCACACGACCGCGGCGACGAGGTACGGGCCCGCCAGGGGCGGGAGGCCCAACGACAGCGCCCACCGCCCGCTGACGTCGAGCAGATTGGGGCCGGCAACCGCTCCGATGGTGGCGCCCCACACCACGATGGACAAACTGCGTGCCCGACGATTCGCCGATGCCAGGTCCGTCGCCGCGTACCGGGCTTGCAGACCAGCCGCCGAGGCGACACCTACGAGCAGGCACCCCGCATACACGATCGCGAGCGAGCGATACACAGCTCCGAAGATGACGATGATCGATCCGAGGGAGCCGAGGAAGTACCCACTGGCAAGAGCAACGCGGCGCCCGCGCGAGAGAGCCACCCGCGCCAGCGGGAGCGCCAGCAGCGCCGCACCCACGACTCCGAACGTTTGCGCGAGCCCGGCGGCGGCCTCGCTTCCACTGATCGATTCGGCGATAAGGGCACCGGCCGGCAGTGAGCCCGCGACGGCCACTCCCCCGAGAACCTGACTGCCGCCGAGCACCCCGATGCTCTTGCGCTGGAGGGCGCGAACATCGTCGGCGTCGAACGGATCGCCTGCCTCCAACTGATCGTCAGGCTCGGGCGCCACCGTTACCGCGTCCGAATCACCGGTACGACTCACGGACGCTCGCTGTTCTGGCCGTGCTCCAGGTGCGTAGACAGGGATTCGCGAATCAGGGCCTCCTGCACCGGGAATCCGATGTTCTTAAGCGCGGACACGCCAATGGATGGATCGGCCGACCACTGCTCGTACTCGGTGAGGGCCACTCGGCCCGGGCCAAGAACGTCGGCGAGCGTGCCGGCTGCTTCGCGGAGATGCTCCACCGAGCGCTCCAATGCGGTCACCGCATCGGGGTGCTCGCGCCACCACCCGCTGCGGGCAGCCGCCTGCGGATCGCGGACATTGATCACGTACCGCACGCCGGGAAGCAGAGCGTTGATGAACAGCAGGTAGTCGGTCATGACGTCGGCATCGGCAAAGTGACCGATCTCGTATCGAACTTCTTTAAATCCCAACCAGCGCGTGTCGGCCTTGGGTCGCAGCAGGTGGGCGATGACGTGGCGTCGCTGATCCGCCAGCACGGCAGGAGCATCGAGTCGGGCGGTGCCAAACCACGGGTGGTGCGGTTTACCCGAGTTATGTCGGTCAGCCGCAGCTGCAACGGCGTCGACATACGCGTGCAACCCACGCAACGCGTTGTAGTTCTCCCCGCGAATGATCGTGTGAGGGTGAGCGTTCAGGGCCGCCTGCAGTGCCGTCGATCCCGAGCGACCGAAGGTCACGATCGTCAGAAATTCACGATCTGGCTCGGCAGTCGACACACAAGAACTCTAGGGCTCCATCTCGGTCCGAAGCCCGACCTCTCGATACCGAGCGCCGGCCTGCAGAAAAATCCGCTAGCGCAGCATGGAGGGAACGTCGACCACGTCGCACACTGCCCGCCACACCACGACGGTGTCCTCGCCCCTATCGAAGCAACCTTCGACCGTGTCACCGAGGGAGGGAAGCACGACGTCTCGTGACCAACTCGCGGCGTACTCCGGACCCAGGACGGCGTTCAATCGCTCCCAGAAGTCACTTCGACGCATGCGGGATATCCTCCGAGACGGCGGAGGAGTGCGCCGCACCGCCCCGCAGGAAGCACATCATGCAAGGAGCGTGCGCCGTGCCACCAGCCCCAGAGACAGTGGGCGCGTCGGCGGCGCCCACGCCATCTGTGGGCCACGTCGATGCCACCGACTCCGGGCTCAGCCCGTGGGCCACCACCTGGGTCCAGCAGGCCCTCGGTGAACCAACCGCGATCCAGCGCGAGGCCTGGCCTGTTCTGGCTACCGGCCAAGACGCTGTCCTGATCGCCCCCACCGGCTCAGGTAAGACCCTTGCGGCTTTCCTTGCCGCATTGGACTCACTCGCACACACCCCGCCCTCGGACCGCAAGCGAGTGCTGTACATCTCTCCACTGAAGGCCCTTGCCTCGGACATTGAGCGCAATCTGCGCAGCCCATTGATCGGCCTTGAGCAGATCGCCGCTCGATCGGACGTGACGATTCCGCCGATTTCCGTTGGAATCAGAACCGGTGACACTCCTCAATCGGAACGAACCCGGCAGGCGAAGAATCCTCCCGACGTGTGGATCACGACACCTGAGTCGTTGTTTCTGCTTCTGACATCGAGGGCCCGCGACGCACTCCGTGACATCGACACCGTGATCATCGACGAAGTGCATGCCCTTGCGGACACAAAGCGCGGCGCCCATCTCGCCATATCCCTAGAACGGCTCGATGCGCTTCTTGCGCAGCCCGCGCAACGCATCGCTCTGTCCGCCACGGTGACACCGGTATCCGAGGTTGCTCGCTACGTGCGCGCCACCGATCCCGCCGGTGTTGCCGTCATCTCACCCGCTATCGACAAGAAGATCGAGCTCACGGTCGAGTCCCCAGTAGCCGATTTCCGTGACATTGGAAATGCGCGAACTGACGATGCCGGCGTTGAGATCGTCACCGGGAGTGCTGCCGGAGACGCGGATCGGTCATCGGTGTGGCCGGCGGTCGCGGACCGTGTCCTGGACATCATCACGACGCATCGATCCACCATCGTGTTCGTAAATTCGCGACGGCTCGCCGAACGTCTCACGGCCCGACTCAACGACGCCGCCGCGCAGCGCGCAGACGAGTCTGGCCAGTCGACGGACTCGCGTGAAGCGACCGTGATTGCACGGGCTCATCACGGATCCGTCTCGAAGGATCTTCGCCGATCTATCGAAGAGGACCTGAAGGCCGGTCGACTTCCGGCCGTCGTTGCGACCAGTTCCATGGAACTCGGTATCGACATGGGCGCGGTCGATGTCGTGATCCAAATTCAATCGCCAACGTCGGTGGCGAGCGGATTGCAGCGGGTGGGACGTGCCGGGCACGGAGTCGGTGAAGTCAGTCGTGGGCACGTGATCAGCACGCATGCACACGACCTGTTGTTGGCCATCAGCCTCGCCGATCGCATGTCCGAGCGTGTCATTGAACCAATGCGGCTTCCCAACCTGCCCCTGGATGTCTTGAGTCAACAGATTGTTGCCATGTGCGCGATGGACGATTGGACTTTCGATGACCTCGCTCAACTCGTGCGCAAAGCAGCATCGTTCACGCACCTCAGCGATGCTCTCTTGACCGGCGTGGTCAACATGCTCGCAGGAACGTACCCGTCAGAACGATTTGCCGAGTTGCGCCCGCGCCTGGTGTGGGATCGCGCCTCGCAGGTGCTGACCGGACGACCGGGGGCCGGCCGGCTCGCGGTAACGAACGCCGGAACGATTCCCGATCGAGGACTGTTCGGCGTTCACGTAGCAACCGAGGGATTCCCTCGCGTCGGGGAACTTGACGAAGAGATGGTCTACGAGACGCGCGTCGGGGAAGTCATCACCCTGGGCGCAAGCACCTGGCAGGTGCAAGAGATCACCCACGATCGCGTGTTGGTTACTCCAACACCCGGCGCGATCGGGCGAATGCCCTTCTGGCACGGGGACTCTGCGGGTCGTCCCGCACAGTTAGCGGAAGCGATTGGTCACACGATTCGGTCCCCTAAGCCGAAAACAGCCGCTCTGCAGGTCTACCTCGACGAGCAAAGGCACGCCACCGGAGTTGTCCCCGATGACCGCAACCTGTTGATCGAGGCCTTCCGCGACGACATCGGTGACTGGCGTGTTGTTCTCCACAGCCCTTACGGGGCGAAAGTCCATTCACCCCTGGCCTTGGTGCTGGCTCGAAATTTGCGTGATCAATTCGGCATCGATCCGCAGGTAATGCACGCAGATGACGGAATCGTCATCAGGCTTCCCGATTACGTACACGTTCTCGACCCGGTCATCGATGCGGCTGGAGACCTCAGTTCGTCGGGCAGTGAATTCGGTGGGCCTGTCGGCGGTACCGCCGAGGGTGAGCACGTGCTTCAGAAGGTCGTCGACTCACTCGATATCGACACCGTCGGCCTCGAGCAGACGGTGCAAGACGAGGTGTCTGGGTCTGCCCTGTTCGCGGCACGTTTCCGCGAGTGTGCTGGACGGTCACTGCTGTTACCGCGCCGGCGCCCCGACCGGCGGAGCCCCCTATGGCAGCAACGCCAGCGAGCAAACGCGCTCTTACAGGTGGCCGCCGACTACCCCGACTTCCCGATCGTGCTGGAGACCATGCGCGAGTGTCTGAATGACGTCTACGACCTCCCAGGGTTGATTTCTCTTCTGGAACGCATTCAATCCAATGACGTAACCGTGACCACCGTGACGACAGACCACCCAAGTCCGTTCGCGCGGTCTCTCCTGTTCGGCTATGTGGCCACCTTTATGTATGAAGGCGATGCCCCGCTCGCGGAGCGTCGCGCTCAGGCCCTGTCGATCGACACCGAGCTGCTCGCAGACCTCCTTGGCACCTCGGAGCTTCGTAGCCTTCTCGACGCCGAGGCCATCGCCGAGGTGGAGGACGAGGTGTCCTTTCAGGCTCCGCACACCCGAGCCCGATCCCTCGAGGACGCCGCTGATCTTCTCAGGCTCCTCGGCCCGCTCGACATAGATACCGCGCAGCGATGCGGTGTCGAAACCACGTGGCTCGACGAGCTGATCTCGGCCCGACGGGCCATCACGGTGACCGTTGGCGGTCGTCGATGTTGGGCAGCCATCGAGGATGCCGGGCGTCTGCGCGATGCTCTCGGAGTTGTGCTGCCGCCGGGAATCCCCGACGCCCACCTCTCCGCTGTAGAAGAACCATTGGTGGGAATGGTCCATCGTTTTGCGCGGACGCATGGACCCTTTCGCCTACCCGACGTCGTCGAGTATTTCGACCTCCCGTCGGCAGTCTTGGAATCAGCTCTCAACGACCTGTTGGCTCAGCGCCGCCTTCTCGCCGGCGAATTCCGCCCCGGGGGGCATGGACGCGAGTTATGCGATCCGGAGGTGTTGCGTCGAATCCGACGACGGTCGGTGGCTCGACTCCGTGAGGAAATCGAGCCCGTTGGTCTCTCGCAGTACGCCGCCTTCCTCCCCCGATGGCACGGCGTAGTCGAATCAGGGATCCACGAGTCGAGCACACGCGAGTCGGTTACCCACGACTCGACCGCACCGCAGGAAGACACCGCCCCGAGCGGCGCACCCGAGGTGGGCATCGTCGATGCCGTCGATCGCCTCAGCGGACTTGTACTCCCTGCCTCGTCGACCCTAGGGCTGATCCGGTCGCGCGTCCCGAAGGCGACGCTGACCGATCTCGATGGCTTGTTGACCACGGGAAACCTGACCGTCTGGTCGATGGGTGAGATGGGTAGCCGAGACGCTCGCATCGCGTGGGGGCCGACACCGATAGCCGCCGGTGTTCGTTCGATGCTGCGCGGATCGCACCCGACCATGGACGACGCCGGATACCACGCACTCAACGACACCGATCGCTCGGTCCTGAATGTACTTGCAGGCGGGGGTGCTTTTCTTCGCGACTCAGTACACGCCTCGCTCGTCTCTGCGGGGACCGTCGTGTCGGTGGACACCGTCGACCAGGCCCTGTGGCAACTGTTCCGAGCGGGATGGATCTCCTGCGATTCCTGGTCGTTCGTTCACGCACGGGTTCATGGCCGCCGGTCACCGCGCCCGCGTCAACGAACAGCCAAGGGTGGGTCCACCGGGCGTCGAGGCGCACCTCTGCCGCGACGTACTCGCCTAGCGGCCACCTCCGGGGCCACGTCCGCCGACCCGCGCTGGTTCCTTGCGCCCGGCGTATCCGCAACCGAGGTCACAGACACTGGTTCTCATGAGCGAATTGCGGCCGAGTACGCGGGCCTGCTCCTGGAACGATGGGCGGTGGTGACACGCCCGGCGGTGGCGAGCGAAGAGCCGGTGGGTGGCTTTGCCGGTCAGTACCCGGTCTTGTCGACACTCGCCGATGCAGGGATCTGTCAGCGCATCTACGCGATCGAAGGCGCTGGCGGCGCACAATTCGCCCTTGCAGAAACCGTTGATGCCATTCGTGACGCTTCGTCCTCGTTGGCCAACACCTCACTGGTGACCATGCTCTCCGTCGACCCGGCGAACCCGTGTGGCTCGCTGTTGCCGTGGCCGGAGGGCTCGCGCCGTGCCTCTCGACGGGCCGGGTCCATCGTCGCCCGCTGCGGAACCGAGACACGGGCGTGGCTTGACCCCAACGGCTCTCATCTCGAGGCGTGGGGCATCGACACGGTCGAACATGCCACCACCATTCTCGCGGCGCTGGCTCGCGCGCGCGCGGTGCTTACCGAGAAGTCCCGTGCCACGCTCACGACCGTCAACGCCCAATCGCTGATCGACGCTCCGACGCATGACTTGTGGAATGAGGCCGCACGGACCGCCGGGCTCTCCCCGGTTCCGCGCGGCTGGCGCTGGGAGAGTCATGCCAGAAGGTGACACCGTCTACCTGGCTGCCAAGCGTTTGGACGCACTCCTTGCTGGCCGTCGCATCGACCGCAGTGACGTCCGCCTGCCGTCGCTGGCAACCATCGACTTCGCGGGTATTGACTGTCTCGGCGTGCGCCCGGTAGGTAAACATCTGCTGTTCCGCTTCTCCAACGGAACGTCGTTACATACGCACTTTCGAATGGATGGCTCGTGGCACATCTACCGCACCGGACAGCGTTGGAAGGGTGGGCCGATGCATGCGGTCCGCATTGTCTTGTACTCCGGTGACGGAGTTGCCGTGGGGTATCGGCTGCACGATGTGCTCGTTCTGCCAACGGAGCGAGAAGCAGACGTCATTGGGCACCTAGGTCCGGACATTCTCGATGACTCGTGGGACGCAGGCCTTGCAAGGGACAACGTTCGGGCCTGCGCAGGACGATCGATTGGTGACGTTCTCGTCGACCAACGGGTGGTCGCCGGCATCGGCAACATCTATCGCTGCGAAACGCTGTTCCTCGCGGGCATCACGCCCTTCACACCTGTGCACGACATATCCAACGACGGTGTGGCCTGGACCCTGGCGATTGCTCGGACCCTGATGATCCGCAACCGGGACCGGTCGTCGCAAGCGACAACCGGTGACGAGCGGGATGCCCATTTCGTTTATGGAAAACGGAGGGGCTCATGCCGGCGCTGTTGCACACCCGTTCGCTCTCAGCAGGGTGTGCAACAGCAACGCCCTAATGAGCAGCCGATCTTTTGGTGTCCCCGCTGTCAGGTGGGAACCCAGCCCTGATCGGGCCCGTGAACGATGGCAGATGTAAAACCGGTTTAGGACAGGCGCCGCTGCGCGACCGCACCACCCGGGAGGACCATCTGGGGAAGACGCGTGGTGGGGGCTGTGTGTTGAAGCTCGACTTGCGCGACGTGCGTGCTAACCGACGCCAACAATTCCGATAACGAAACCTCTAACGCGTCGCAGATCGCCGCGAGCAGCTCGGAGGACGCCTCCTTGTGCCCCCGTTCAACCTCGGACAAGTAGCCAAGAGAAACGGCGGCGGCCCCGGACACCTCACGCAGCGTGCGGCCTTGATCTTGACGCCGCCGACGCAGCTCTTCGCCGATTACTTCGCGCATGACAATCACGCTGCCACCTCCCTTTTACCCACCATAACCGCACCTCACCTTTTCCCGCTCACGCGGGCCTCTGTTTGGCCCTGCGTTCGGGCAAACCTGCAGGCGGCTGTGCAGGGGACTTCTCGGGTCTTCAACAAGGACAACACCGGTTGGATCTGATCTATTCCCCAGCTTCAAGAATTTCTAGTGCCGCCTCTACAGCGGCCTGAGTGACCGCGTGTCGAACCTGCGACCGATCCCCGGTGACGCGCAAAGTTCGCGCCCGTTGCACCGACAGTCCGCACACCGCGATGCAGGCTGTTCCCGCCGGCATCCCATCGTGGTCATCCGGCCCAGCAGCTCCCGTCGTCCCGATCCCCACGGTGGCCCCCAATCGCGAGCACGCTCCCTGGGCAAGGGCAAGCGCGACCTCCTCAGTCACGATTCCTTGCGTCAACAGTTCC
>MDTC01087157.1_pt1 | contig 11278 bp, 8 predicted proteins | sample 811181 | NCBI WGS metagenome assembly MDTC01 (sample SAMN05326644, study PRJNA326480) | marine metagenome | isolation source: seawater | place: Pacific Ocean: North | collected 2011 | reverse complement strand
AGTTTTCTTACTTTTTTTATACTTTTTAATGTTCCGTTTTTACTAATGGGGCAACAAGATGTGACCTTTTCTCAATACATGTTCAACCATCAAAGTCTGAATCCAGCATACACGGGTTCTAAAGACTATACCCAGTTTGTGATCCTCCACAGAACGCAATGGATGAATTTTCCGGGTGCTCCAAAATCCCAAGCTTTTACTTTTAACCATAAGATGGGTTCCAAAAATTTTGGTTTTGGAATCTCAGGAATTAACGATAAAATTGGACCGATAAGCAGTAGTCGTATAGCCATTGACTTGGCCTATCACCTTCAAATTAATTCTTCATACTTATCCATTGGCATCAAAACTGGTTCTAACAACTTTAATTTTGATGAAAACGTAGTACAAACTACAACCCCCAATGATCTGTCATTTACTTTTGATGATGAGGGAGAGTTTTTACCTAATATTGGTTTTGGCTTCTACTACCACAGTCCACGATGGTACGCGGGATTTTCTGTGCCTTGGTTTATTGAGAACGAAAGTTTCAACATTCAAAGGCATTACTTCGGCATACTGGGAGGATTACTGAGGATCACAGACAGTTTTGAAGCAAAGCCCAGTGTGCTGGTGAAACATACTGAAGGTTCTGCTTTTGCCTACGACTTGAGTGTCCTATTGTTGTATAAAACACTTTTTTGGATCGGCCCGCAAGCAAGATCTACCCTCGAAAAAGGGGTTCCAAGTAATGAGTTTGGTGGTGGCTTTGGTGTCATTGCAGGGGTTAATCTCAACAAAAGCATATCCGTAGGATACTCCTACAACACCTCCGCATTGGGGAATTTAATCAGCACCAATCACGCCACCCACGAAATCATGTTGCGGTTTGATTTGATCCCAGCTTTAAAAACCGTGCTTCGTTCACCAAGAATATTCTAATGATGAAAACTAAGTTACTGCTTTTCGGATTGCTTATTTGTCACGGGATACTGGCACAGAATACTGCCGAAAACAGTCGTATACTGGAATGGGCAGATTATTACTTTATGAATGAAAACTATGAGAAGGCACTGTCGCACTATTCAAAAGTCGGAGAATCCATTCCCCTGGGTTCGAGGAGAAATTTTTCCAAGGTCTATGCCCAACTGGGACAAGTTCAAAAAGCAGCCCAGATCCTCAGGCCTTTGGTGGACTCCGATTCTGCCCTAGTAAAAGATTACTACTATTTTGCTTCTTATCTTACAAACAATGATAAGTTGAGAGATGAATACAGACGAAAGGCCATTCGTTTGCCCATAGCGGAATCCCTCCAAATGTTAAAAGACAGCATCACCACTTCCTACGAATTACTACCTTTATCACTCAACACAGCGGGTTCCGAATTCGGAGCACATTTGATTCAAAAAAATAATTCTAATCTAATAGTATTCAGTAAGAAACAATCTTCAGAATATACCAAAGGTTTAAATAATAAAATCCTTTCAAACACCCCGATTTACAACCTTTACCATGCAGACTGGGATTCGGAAACTCTTCAAGGCCAATCCCCGGAGGCTTTTCCGTTGGGGCTGAACTCCGTATTTCAGGAGGGTCCTTCGAGTTGGGATGCCAGCAAAGAGATCCTCTATTTGACCCGAAGTGCCCAAAGCACCCGAAAGCAAAAAACCATACAGCTCGATCTCTACAGCTGGACTTTTAACGATGCTCAAAAACAAATTCCGCAACCTCTTCCCATCAATATTGAGGGATACGCGACCATTCACCCTGCCGTAAGTTCAGAGAATCAAAGGTTGTATTTTGCCAGTGATCGGCCCGGTGGTTTTGGGGGTATGGATTTGTATTATGTCGATCTACTGGACAATGAAACTTTCGGTTCGGTCGTCAATCTGGGACCGGATATCAATACTGCAGGGGATGAAATTTTTCCATTTGTCCACCAAACGGATTATCTTTTTTTCAGCCAAAAAACCAATGATGGAAGTTTGTCTCCCAAATTGGCCATCAATACCGTTGATGTTCGATGGCATGTAATGGAATTGCCTTCCCCCTTCGAGAGTGATGGGGATGATTTTTCCTTTTGGTTCGACGCCCAACTCGAATACGGTATGTTGAGTTCTGATCGGAATACCGGAAAAGGGGAAGATGACCTTTATGCATTTAAATTTACCCCAAAAATGATGGGTATGGAAGATCGGTATTCCTACAATCCCATCGATACGCTGATCGTATCACAAGAGGGAATCCTAAAAAACGACAACGAACAAATGATGAGCGGTGATCCTCTAACTGCCCTATTTTCCAAAGAAGCCGAACTGGTCGAGGATGTGCATCACGGAACACTGAAACTCAACCGCAACGGTTCATTTCTATATAAAAATGAGGTCCCTTTACAAATCAAAGACTCCTTTACCTATGCCGTAAAAAGCAAATACGGTAAATCCCCTGCGATAAAGGTACTGCTGGAACGTTCTGAGGTCGCCCCGGAAAAATTGCCTCAAGCAATCAGAAAAACCTTTTTGCCAATTTTTTACGAGTTTGACAAATCCAATTTATTGGTGGACTATAAAGACCGCGTTGAGGCTGTGGTTGCGGCCATGAAGGCCCAGCCCGAAATGATTGTAGAGCTAAGTTCCTATACCGATTGTCGGGGCAACAAAGATTACAACCTAAGGCTCTCTCAACAAAGGAATCAAACCATCATTGACTATGTGAATGAACGGATCGGAAACAAGGAACGAATTTTTGGAAAAGCTTATGGCGAAAACGCCGCAGAAGAAAACATCACCCTTGATTATTTGATTGTTGGTGGTTCCTTTGGAAACATGAGCAATGCCCTCAATCAACAAAAAGTGTTCGTAGGACTTGGATATGCTGCCGAGATCAGAAAGACTGCTTCAAATCAACACCAAGTAATTGTCGATCAGGCCAACACCTATGCCGAAGCTCAAGAAATGATGGGCAGACTGAACGAACAGGGACATCAGGTATGGATCAATCAATGTAATTGCTGTAGGCTGACTGAAGAAGAGCATTTACAAAACAGGAGAACCGACTTTAAAATCATCCGGCTCTAAGTCATCGTATCCCAAACAGATAGAAAACAAAAAACCTCTTACCATATTCAGTAGGAGGTTCTTCGAATTGATTTACGATTACTTGTTATTCGAAAGTAACAAAAATTATTGTACTTCCAAAAGTTTTTCCCTTTTACTTTTGTAGTCATTTTGGTTTTCCAGGATGGTTTCCTCCGGAGTGAAGGTTTCATACCGCTTGAACCAGTCCTTTGAAAGCGGATGAAATTCCTGGTCTAAATTGCGCTTACTCCAATAAATCATCTCATACAAAATGGGAAAAAGATCAATTCCTCGATCTGTCAAATAGTATAATTTTACTTTTTTGTCGCTTTTGGACAAGACGTGTTGGGCAATCCCTGAGCGCTCCAAAAGCTGAAGTCTGCTGGTGAGTACACTGGTAGAAATCTTTTCGGGGGACGCTAAGAATTCACCGAATGATTTTTTACCATTAAATATATCTCTTACAACCACCAGAGACCACTTGTCTCCCAGAATGTCTAGAGCGTTGACCAATGGACAACTTGATCTGTTATTTTTGATAATAAATTATTTTTAAAATTATAAAACCTGCGTATTTGATGTTCTTAAATCAATTGGGGGTTTTCTTAAAATTTGATCTGCTTAACTGGAGTCTCATAAGGTAAAGATCAAAACACCATTCCCAATTAAGTAACCATTTAAATATGATTTGAAGGCGCAATTTACAAATTGATTTTTAAAAAATGTCATGAAGACTTTAAGTTTTACAAGTAGGGATATAGATGCTTTTTTAAAACTTTATACCCATGCTTATTAAGATGAAGTCCGTCTTGAAGTAGAAAGTGCCGGTTTACCGTTTTGCCTTCCATAAGGGCATCAAAAAAATCAATTTGTTCAAGAAAAGCTGTGTTTTTGGCCAAAACAGCCATTTCCCTGTTGATCTCCATGATTTTTTCCATTTGATCTGCCCGTTCTAATGAAGGCTTAATGCTAAGGTTTACAATCGTAGTAGTGGGATATTTGCGATGGATTTTTTCGATCAGTATTTTGATTTTTTCGACAATCTTGGCCGCTGTCCATCCCAAACTCAAATCATTGCCTCCCAAGTATAAAACAATTGCCTTGGGTGCCCCGAAAGTGAACAAACGTTCAAAATGCTGGGAAAGTGAACTGATAAAAGCACCTCCAAATCCCAGATTTAGGGTATTGGCTTGGGGAAAATCCTTTTCAAGGCTCTTCCACAAGCGTATGGTTGAGCTGCCGTAAAAAACCACCAAATCGTCTTGTGATTTTATATCTTTTATCTGTTTTTCCAGTTGCGTAATTTCAGATTCAAACCCCTTTTGCTCGGCCAGCAAAACACTGACCCATTTTTTGTATTGCTGATTGAGGCTTGCCACGACCTGGGGAAGCTCGGGGTCGTTTTTATTGGTAATTCCCCTATCACTCATTCTAAAGGGTGGTTTGATCTCACATTTGAAAGTATCCTGAGAGGCCAGGTTGTCAAAATTGGCCATTACCAGCGGGACAATCAAAGGCTGAGGGTCCATACAACAAGCCAATCTAAATATGCCGTGTCTAAAAATACCGGGAGAATCCCCTGTTCTGTAGGAGTTGCCCTCAGGACTGAGGACCAGTCCGGATCCTTGTCTTAGATGTTTTATGGCCTCGGGATAAAAGGCTTTGTTGACCGATCTAATTTTGTCCGGGTCCAGCCCCTGCGGGAGAAATTTATTGGCATACACCCTGATGTATTTTAATCGCTCGTAATAGGCCCTGTGGTTGTCTTCCTCCGGAAGCGAATGACGTACTACCCGGATGCCTGAATCCTTGTAGTATTTGTCCAAAATCATACTGCTGATGAAGTGACTGTCCAAAGTGATCTGAAATCCCTCGTCTTCAGTATAATAAGAATGATTGTTCAGGTGGTTGTAAATGAAAATGGAGTTTTTTTGGTAAGGCAAATACTCAGATCCTTTGATTTGGATGTCGGTGAGTGAAAAAGCTTCGCGGATGCGTTCTGTACAAAGTTGCCGGGCCGCCGAAGGAGGCAGGGATAAGGGTGCCTTAGAAACAGATTGGTAGACCCGCTTTAGGGCCGATAGAAATTTTTTGTCTTGTTCCTTGACCTCCATATTGTTATCTCCTGGGGGACAAAAATAAAAAGTGAAAAAAAAGAACTTATTAAAAGTCCGAATTCATAACAAAGAATAATGTTTTCCCTAAAAAGAGCTTCTAAAAATTATCAATTAATCAATTTAAGGTCTACAGATTGTAAAAAGTTTTAAAATTATCCTCGAGTTTTGTAGCTTTAAGGATATAACTATATTCAAAATGAAAAAATTAACTCTCACCACTGTAATGGCCTTGGCCATTGTTTCTTGTACATCTCCTGGCCGGCATTTGGGATCGGATAGGAACCGTTAACTATGAAGATGGAAAACCAAAAGACACCCTTGCATTTGATGACAAGTTCAAACAGGTAAAGGTTTACTCCGCCGAATACTTTATGTTTGTCTCCAATGGAGAACAAATGGACTCCCTGGGCGTGGATCAATTTATTGGATTCGCCGGCAATGGAAAATACGAAGTCAAAAACGATTCCCTGATTGAGTATATGAGCCATGGTACAGACAACTACCTCAAATGGATCCAAGGAGGGAACAACGTCTACAGGGTAAAATTAAGCCTGTCTGAAAATCATTACACACAGTATTGGCTTGATTCTTTGGGGAATGGAAGGGGCGAACTTTACAAAAGAATGGAGTAATCCCGGGATTTTACTTTTAGCATCATCTCCCCGATTGGGGAGATTTTTTTTAGTCCTACTCTAATAATTTGCTACATTTAAATAAACTTATTGGGATGAAAAAACTGTTGTTTATTTATTTTTTGGGCTGGGGATTGGCTGTGGCACAAAAGCCTTTTGAACCGCTTGCTCTGGCCAACGACCTGCTCAGCAGCCTGACTGCCGACCAAAAAGAGGTAGTTTATTTTGCCTTGGAAGACCCTGCAAAAACCCGCTGGCACTACCTGCCCCACGACTCATTTGCTCGTGAAGGCCTTCCCCTGTCAGAAATGAGTCCGGAGCAGATCGACAAAACTTACAACTTACTGGAAACCTACCTCAGCGAAAGTGGTTACAACCAGATGCAACAGATCATCGATCTGGAAAACTATCTGGCGGTGGTGGAAAACAATCCAAAAAAAAGGGACCCCAAAAAGTACTATATATCCTTTTATGGTACTCCACACCAAGATTCTCTTTGGGCCTGGTCTTTTGAAGGTCATCACATTTCTCTGAATTTTACGATAACTGCCAAAGCGATTTCTTTTGCCCCGGCCTTTTGGGGGTCCAACCCCGGCATCGTCCCCGACGGGCCGGAAAAAGGAAAGATCGTACTGAAAACCGACCACAATCTGGGTTTGGAACTGGTGAATTCCCTCAGCCCTAAACAAAGATCCATCACCCTGATTAGCCCCAAAACCTATGGGGAGATTTTGACGAGCAATCAGGCAGCAGTCCAATTCATCCAAAACAACGGGATTCCATACGGCCAACTGCAAACCCCGCAACAGCAATTGCTGAAAAAAATCGTTTACCACCACCTGGACCGTATGGAAAAACCTGTTTCCCAAAAAGCCCGCCAACTGCTCGAAAAGGAAAACTGGAACGAAATCACCTTTAGCTGGGCCGGAAAAACCGAAAAATTAAAAGCCCATTACTACCGTATTCAGGGACAAAGCTTTTTGATCGAATACGACAATTCCCAAAACAACGGCAACCACATCCATGCGGTTTGGCGAGAATTTAAAGGGGATTTTGGCAAAGACCTGATTCGGGAACATTATTTTAAGGGGGAACACTAATTATATTGCCTTGAGTTGGTTGGTATTGAATCCTCACTATTGGGCGGTCATTTTGGGTGTCGTCATTAAATTTAGATCAGTACCCAAATTGTTTTTTGTTGATCGGTTACTCCGTCGTTATGGTCATCTGATTCAGCACTGTATGACAGGTAAAATTTCTGTTGAAAATGGATTTTACCAATGTTGATTAACTCCCACAGTGATAAATTTATTAAATATAATTATTCCAAATAAATTATAAATTAGACCTCAATTAAATTTTTCGAAGGGGTCAGTACAGTTTTTTGAGTAATATATTTCAAACTGGATCAAGTCTCTGTGTTTATTTTTTCCTGGTATAGAGGCAGAATGCAAACACTTCGATGTATTTACTATATAAGCTTCTCCTAAATAACCGTTACAATATACTATCATATTGTTTTTTTTGACAAAATTATCTAATCTGAAATTAGATACTGAAGTGTCCAAATATTTTAATACTCTCGTTAAATACTTTGTATTCTTTACGTTTAAGAGTTTTGTACTGCCTGAGTTTTCATCAGTATAATCGTTTAACAAAATAAATACCGTTAATTTATCTAATCTAAAATCATCGAAATGCCAGTAGTTTGAGTAAACATAATTTTCTTTATTAGATAGTCTAGAGTTATCATGTAAAGTCCTCCAGCAACTTATTCTATCAATAACATAATTGCCTTGGTAATAATTTCTTAGTTCATCATTGAAAATCGCAGTTAATTTTTTTATACCACCAATTTCCATAGGATTTTTTAATAAAAGTTTTTTGCTAGCTGATTTCTGTGTGTATATTTTATCAGGATCATCCATTAATTTATTAAATTGATTTTTAACATTTAATATTAATTCTTGATCAAGATTATATGATAGTTTTAAATACCCTTTTTTTTCTATTGGGTTATTATCAAATTTTAACTTCCAATAAAATAAATTCAGATAGGGAAGCAAATTATTACTAAGTTTTGAGCAATTTCCAAAAATAAGCCTGCTAGGTAGGGTTGAAAAAATTCTATAGATAACTGATAATCCTAGATTTAATTTTTGAAAAAACATAAACTCGATTTTATTTTTTTGTAATATTAATAAAAATATATTTCCCCACAATTATTTTAAAAATACCTTCTCATTTTGAAATATAGAAAAGATATCGACGGGTTAAGAGCAATAGCTGTTATTTCGGTATTATTTTTTCATACAAATATCAATTTTTTCGCAGGTGGCTTCACGGGGGTTGATATTTTTTTTGTAATTAGTGGTTTTCTCATTACATCAATTATTCATAATCAATTATTAAACAATCAGTTTTCATTTATTGATTTTTATGAGCGGAGATTTAGAAGAATTTTACCTGCTTTTTTCTTTGTGGTAACTTTGTCTTTTCCTTTTGCATACAAACTGTTACTTAACACAAGCTTTATAGAATATGCTGAAAGTATCTTAGCTAGTACTTTTTTTATTGCAAATTTTCTTTTTTGGAAAGACTCTGACTATTTTGATACAGCTGCAGAATTAAAACCACTTCTTCACACTTGGAGCTTATCAGTAGAGGAACAATTCTATATAATATTTCCAATATTAATGTTTTCCCTTTTTAAAATAATCAAAAATAAAAATCATATTAAATATATTATATCATTTTTTGTTTTAATTAGTTTTTTTATTGATCCTCTAACGAGGTATTTTTTTTCAGAAAAAAGTTCATTAGAATCTGCAATTTTTTATTTACTTCCTACAAGAGCCTGGGAAATAGGTATTGGGTCAATAATTGCACTCTATTATAAAAAATTGAGTTCTGTAAAGTTGAATTCCAATTTAACTTTTACATCAGGTTTAATAATAATCATTTTAGGTTTTATTTTTTTCGATAAATCAACACAATGGCCTTCATTTTATGCATTGATACCAACTTTTGGAGCTTCATTAATATTAATTCAAGGACAAAATAGTTCTATTGCCAATATTACTCTAGGAAATAAAATATTTGTAAACATTGGTAAATGGAGTTACAGTATTTATTTAATTCATCTTCCTCTTTTTGTTTTTTGTAGATACAAATTTGGGGAACAAAATTTAAATCTTTTAGACTATTATTTTCTAATAACAATTTCTATTTTTTTGGGATTTATAAGTTACAGACTTATAGAAACCCCTTTTCGAAATAAAAAAATAGTTAGTAGAAAAAAAATTTTTCAATTTTCTGGATGGTATTCATTGATTCTTGCATCATTAAGTTTTTTTGTTATAAAAAGTGATGGAATGCCTAATCGATTAATTAATGAAAAATATAAAATTGCTAATTATCAGATCGATAATAAAGTTTTAGAAAAAGATTATTGGAAATTAACCGATTCAATAATGGGTGTTGATACTAAAGGAATAAAAAATAGAATGGAGAGAGTTGATTTTTTGGGTAATCAATATGATTGGTTTAAAACTAATTCAAATAAGAAAAGTAATCTTCTAGTTATTGGAAATTCTCACTCATACGATTTTTTTGGTGTACTTTTTTATTCAAAATCTTTTAGAAAAAAATTCCTTATTGGAAGGTATGGTAATCAGATCGAGAATTTAAAATACCAAGAATTAAAAAACAATATTAATTACAAAAAGTCTGATATATTGGTATTTTGTTCTAGATATAGTGAGAATGATTACAAAGTTTTTTCAGGTTTGGTTCCAAATTTCTTAAATGATGGTAAAAAAGTTTTTTTGGTAAAGAATATTTTTGAGTTTGAATATAATTCTCTAAGAAACATTGCAGACAAGGTAATTCAATATGAAGTTTATCAAAATAATTTTTCACCAATAGAAATAAGTAAAAAGGTTAACGAAATGTATTATGATCAATATTTAAAGGGAAAAAATACAAGATCAAAGTTACTTATTGATATTGAGGCTAAAACCTTTGAAAGTATTAAGAAAAGAAATCCTGAAGTAAAAATAATTGACAGGATGGATTATATGATTTCCAAAAGTAAGGCTAATTTCATAGATATAAAATTAAATAAATACTCGTCCGATTATGGTCACCACACTCTAGTTGGACTTAGAAAATATGGACAAATTATTGATTCAATTAATTATATTGACAAATTCCTAAATTAATATTGATATAATATAAAACTGAATCTAACATTAGTTGTTATTAATCTTATAGTGGTAAATGGTCAAGTGATTATTATAAAGGCTTGATTCAAGAAAAGAATAAAAAACAATTAGTAGAATCCAACCCAATTTGAGATTAGATCAGTAAATACATAGGGAGTTGTCAGCTTTTATAAAATAGTATTTATAGTTTTTAGCTTTGGGGTCTTTACAACCGCATAGGTCAAGGAGTCGAATGTTTTTAAAATCGATGGGGTGGCTTTCGGCTTGAAGAGAGATATGGCCTTGGGTAAGGAGCTCCCCTGCTTTGGCGATCCAGTGGTCTTTGCTTTGGACTACTCCGCGAGAAGACCAGTCCTTATCGCCCATTTTGGGGTTGGTAAAACCTCCGCCGATCTGGGGGCTTTGGTATTTTAAAACCGTATCATTTTCGATCAGGTGAGTGATGCTTTCCCCGCCTAATACGACCACCTCTGCACTGACCCAGCGGTTGCCGTGATAGGTTTTGGAATTAGAGGAAATGCAGTGACGGTAATCGACTTTGCCGTTCATTACTAGAGCGGTGCCAGGGGTACAGACATTTCCGGTTGTACGTTCCCCTGCTCCTAGTCCACCGAGTAATTGGATTTCGATGGAAACGGGAAAATACTGTCCATAGTCATTGCTTTCGGCCGATTGGGAATGCAACATGATGCCGCTGTTGCGGACATTCCAGTCCTCGCCTCCCGGGACTTGCTCGCCCGTAAACCGGTAGTCGAATCGCAATTTGTAATAAGAAAAGGGCTTTTTGTAATACATATGGGCATAGGCATCCTCAAAGGTGTCGTATTGGTCATAGGCAATGCGGATCATGCTGTCTTGTACCTTAAAGGTGTTGCGGTAGTTGACATTGAGGTCCTGGTTGGCAAACTTGATGGTCCAGTCGGACAGATCGGTACCGTTAAAAAGAGCGATCCATTCTTCTTTTTCGGAAGTATCAGGGGCCTTACAGGAAAACAATCCTACCATCAGTAAAATAAAAAAAGTGTGGCGTATCATCTTCAATTCATTTACATACAAATTAATAAATTGTTCTAAGTGAACTTCATTAAAGCGGAGAAAAAAGAATTTTCTTACAAGATCGGTTCCTGTAAATTTTGTCAATTATTCAATATTTACAGGCATTTATATGGGCTCTTCAAAAAGAATCGGTCTTTTTTTTAGGAATCTCAAAAAGAAAACTTCGGTTTTGCATTTCTTTTTGAAAATGT
>MDTC01031408.1_pt1 | contig 11278 bp, 9 predicted proteins | sample 811181 | NCBI WGS metagenome assembly MDTC01 (sample SAMN05326644, study PRJNA326480) | marine metagenome | isolation source: seawater | place: Pacific Ocean: North | collected 2011 | reverse complement strand
TTACTAAAATGCTTTTCGAAACCGTAAATGAAACTTCTTTTGAAGAAATTGTATTTGATTGCTTAAAAATCTTAAAATCAGAACCAATTAATGAACAAATAAAAAAGATTCGAATTAAAATTCGAGAAAAGGAATCAAATGGTCAAGATTCTATTAAAGAACTAACTGCTTTATCAGGATTAAGAAAAGAACTAAATGACTTATAAAAGCCTACATCAAAGAATATTTTTAATAACTTTTTTTATATGTGTTAATTTAATTTTCTCGACTCAAGTTCAACTAATTACAGCTCACAAAAAAAGTAATGGTGTTCTATTAAGAATTGTAACGAATTCCATTATAGATATTGAAAATATTGCTGGCTGGAAGGGGCAAGAAAATTGGTTTTATCTTACGCTTAATGGTTCTTATCTTAGCCCAAAAGCACTTGAAGAATTAAAATTTGAATTACCTTTGCTAGATATTGAAATAACAGAAAATAATCAATCGGTTCAGATAGGATACCTTTTCAATATGCCCATTGAAGATTATGAAATTTTTCACTCTAGTGCGAGTAGGGTTCTTTTGGTCCAAATTTGGGAATCGTTAAGTGATAGTTTAAAATCTGAAGTCAAGTTATCTGAAGGAACAAATGTTAATCGTGTTTTTGCACTACCCAAAAATGAATCTAAAGGGAATCCCTTTTACGATTCTTTTGTTTATGCTAGAAATAAATATGGACCAGAAAAATACTTTGTATGGTACAACAATTGGTATTCTACTGAAGACAGCTTAGATAGAGATACTCTAGGAAATATAGATAATCAATCTGTTAGGGTATCCAACAATAACAAAGAGCCTAAACCGTTTAAGTATAGAAAAAGAAAAATAGAAATAAGTGGTCCACCACCACCTCCCGAAAAATTAAAAAGGCAAGCAATTGATATTTCATTTATTTTAAATGAAGGCCTTTTATTATCTGGGTCTAAGAGATCCCGCGATGTTAAAGCACTTCAAGAAGCATTAGTATCATTGGGCTATTATTTAGGAGAGGGAGGCGTATATAACGATGGAATCGATGGCGAATTTGGCCCTAATACAGAAGATGCTGTCATACAATTTCAACTAGATAGAGGTTTTAATAGTTCAAACGTGGATGGAATAGTTGGCGAAGGTACTCATAAAGAATTATTAAGAGCATTATCAGGGGAAAAATCTCTTATTTCAGCGCAGTCTAGGGATAAAAAATTTCCAATTTCAGACGATGTTAAGGAAGTTGATATGGGACAAAAATTTGGTAGCGTAATGATGCAACAGAGCAGAGAAACTGCGAAGGAATTATTGAACCAAGCTCCAGTGACTACTCAAATTAAACGTGAAAGAAGAAGATTAGAAAATATAAATGAAATTAAGCTTCTACCTCCGGACTTATCCAAACGAAAAACATTTTTAAAATTAACTTGTAATCTTGATGGTGCAAATGTTTTTATTGATGGTTCTCTGATTGGAACAACTCCATTACAAAAAAAACTCCCTATCACTCCAGGTTGGCACAGGGTTAGGGTAGTGGATCCATTATCTCCTCCTCCAAAATTTGCGATGGATATTCCTGATTATCAGGACATATACGTACCGAAAGGAAGAACACAAAAAATCAGAATCAATCTAGCAACTTCAAATCAGGAATCCTTAGATTAAAATGAAGAATTTCTTCTCCAGCATTTTAATCTGGGGAATCGCTGGATTAGTAATGTTTCCAAAAATTGTATTTTCAAAGGATATGCCATTAGTTATTTCCTCAAAAACTTTTCCCACTGAAACCGGTGTAAAATTAGAATTCATATTTTCCAGCAATATAAAAAAGGAAGATGTTTCAAGTTGGATTGAGCAAGAAAATTGGTTTATTTTGAACTTTTATAATATAATTAGGCCTGAACTTGGTTTTTTTAAGAATTTAATTACATATCCGGTTAAAGGGGTTGAAGAAAAATGGATTCAAAATTCTAATTCATTACAATTATCTATACAAGTTAATCGCAGCATAGGAATCTTTGATGTTTTAATTCATGAAGAAGGTCGCAAAATAGATATTGTAGTTACTTACAGTGATTTTGTTGAAGTAAAAGACGCCAACCCTTCTTTTGTATTTCCAGATCTTAAGGATTCAAAAAAGAAATCCCATCCTTTATCTTGGAAGGAAGTAAGAGAGCGAACTTCTTTAGAAATCATATGTGATACAAAAGGTCTCCCAATCTATGTTGATGGTCAAATGGTTGGTATTTCACCTTTAAAAGGATCTATAGATGTCCTTCCTGGATGGCATAAGGTGGGATATTTCCCAAATGATTATAGTAACGATTCAAATAGATTAAGCTCTAAAGAAAAAATGTTAAATGATATTCTTGTAATGGGAAGATTAGACGTTTTTGTTGAAGAAGGGAAACATGAAACGATTGTGCTGAACTATCAAACATTAGATGAAGAGGTTGTTGACTACAACAAACGGTTTCAAACAGGAAGCATGGTTGGGTTCTCATTATTTTTCACAATGATTCTTTTGATGAGTTGGGGGTTGGCCTGAGTTTATATCAAGCTCTATTAATTGTTTTTTTGTACCAAATATCTTCTTTCCAAGTTGCTCATGCTCAAGATAAAGCAGACAAAAATGAATCCAAACTAATTAGAGCTCCGGAATATTACCAATATTGGAATCCTTATCGAAGAGTATTAAGTCAAAGAGGTGAAGTGCATACATTTATAGGTAAGGTCTATTATGAAGCTAATTATAATAAAGATGATCGAATCAGGACCGTTACAAAGTTTGGTAAGGATGGGCAAGCCAAAGAAACTTATAGTTTTTTATGGTCAAGGTCCGGTATTAGATCAGAGTATAAAGTTGAATTTCATACTGATGGAAGAGCTTCAAGATTAGATACTAGCCTCTATGCAGATCAGCTTAGTTATGTTCGTTCTGGATGGATAGCTGATGTTACTAGCCGAAGCGACGGGAGACCGAGAGAAGTCGATTTTTATGATCCATTAGGCATGAATTATTTTTCGTATATATTTAATTATACAACTCTAAAAAAAGATAAAAAATTTTCAGAAGTGATTGAATCTTCTTACTTTGATTCAAATTCTAAATTTGTAGGAAGGCATCTATTATTCATTGAAAGGGGAGCCTTTTTGAGAATGATACAATATTTCAATTCAGAAAATAAAATATTCTTAACAAAGGAGTTTATACACGATAAAATTCTTGAAGAAACTATAAGAGTGATCACAAATGAAAAGGGTGAAGAAATCGAAAGAAAAATTATACCTTACATGCCGCCTGATAAATATGCATATAAATTTGAATGGACTGGAAGTGCTATAATTGATAGAGGATTAAAAGATATTGATAATTTGGATTTAGCATATGAATTTGCATTAAGAGCACAAGAAGCACTTGAGAAAGCTAATGAAGAGCTAAAATTAGCTAAGGAAGCATTTGAGGAAGCCAATGAAAGAGCTAAAAGGACGAGAGAACTATTAAAAGAAGCAGAAAAACAAGCTGAAGAGGCAGATAAATTTAGGGTTAAAATGGAAGAAGCCAAGGTAGAAGCACAGAATGCAATAGATTTAATGTATGATGCAGAAAGAGAAGCAGAGTTAGCGAGATTAGAAGCTGCCTCGGCCAAAGCAACTTTAGATGCTATCGAAAAGACACGTGAGGTAGAGGACTATGCCAAGGAAGAAAGAAAAAGGGCACGAAAAGAAGCGCGAGAAGCTAGGAGAGATGCAAGAAAAAAGGCAAGGGTTGCAAGGGCAGCGTTACAGGATTCTCTCTTAGGGGTTGAAACAAGGACTTTCTTATCATTATCATATGGTTGGCCTGTCCTAGTTGAGCAGACGTTAGCAAATAATACAGCTGGAGTCCATTATTTATTTAGTTTTGGAAGGAGGAACATGCTTGAGTTTAATGGTTGGGATATTGATCTAGGATTAGAAGTAAACTGGTATGATTTTTCTTCGGATAACTTAGAACAGAATTTCCAAACTCTTAGTTATTTTGGTATCACCCAAATTGATGTACGGCCTGGATGGAAATGGATACCAACGGCTTTAGAAACCACTTTAAAATTAGGAGGGGGTTTAGTTTCACCTGGTTATGGCTTCACAATTGGAAGCTCAGGAACCTATAATCTCTTACCAACTCCATTAACTGTGGCGATATTCTCCCAATTTAATTGGGTTTCAGAGGGCATAGATCAAGATACACCAGCAAATTGGACAACGATAGGATTGCAGTTCGGAGTAAATCTTGAAGATAAGATACCTGAAATCTTTGATATAGATTTACCTGAGATCTTTGATATTTTCAGATAATAAAAAAGCCCTCTTACGAGGGCTTTTTTATTGATTTTCAGCCGAGATACGGTTAAAACCTTACAGTCAATCCTAAGTTAAAATATCTAGGAGTTCCAAGAAACACTTCAGCATTATCAGCGTCATGTTCTGTGCCACCCCAACTATTGTACTGACTATTATCAGTTGCATCTTGAATATATATAGCATCTAAAGCATTGAAGACATGCAAGAAGGTTGACACTTTAGTACCGGCAAGGTCAAATGGTAAGTCATAGTTAATATGTAGATTTAATCTACTATATGAAGGTGCCATATAAACTTGATCCCTATCAGCTTCAGAATCATCTCCGCTATATTCTCTTGCATCAGGACTCCAATCAGCATAGTTATTATCATAAGCGTTAAGTAATGCTTGCACGCTTAACCCACTAATAGGAGTAAGGGTAAAGCCCAAGGCATACCCTGTTTGGGGCATATCTCCAACATACAAGCCCTTCAAAGCATAATCATAGGTTGTTGAAGTTTGTCCTGTGACGTTTCCGACACTATCAAATTCAGCCTCTTGATATTCCCCTGTAGCGTCGCTAACAAATGTCCAGTCGCCAAATCCAGCTGAAGCATCAAGCCTGACCATGTTCATTAATTGATAAGAAGCTTCTACCTCAAGACCTGAGTGCTTTTGGTCAACCCCTGTTAAGAAAATAATATCTGAATCTCCACTAGAACCTTGTCCAGTTGTAACAGACTTAGTTAGGTTTCGATCCATCCAATTAGTAACATAGTAATTTGTTTTAACAGCCAAATCACCTGTGCGGTAATTCAATCCAGCTTCAATGCTCGAAAATTTCTCATTAGCAGGGTTGGAAGCTACAGTTCCATCATAATAGATAACATTATCTAAAATTGGTGGCTTTTCAACAAGACCAAAATTTGCAAATAAACTTAAGTCATCACTCAACTCATACATAGCTCCGGCTTTTAACTGAGTTGCAGTAATTGGATCACCGTGATCAACTACTGCTTGAGCTACAGTAAATGAATCTTGGTAAGTATATGCTATTTGTGACCATCCAGCCATACCATAAGCTGAAAGTGCTCCAGCTGAGTATGAAGCTTGTCCAAAAAAGCCCAACCAATCAACAGTGGTAATATTACTGTAAGCTATTTTATCACCAAGCCTTACGATTTTACCATCAGGAGTGTTATCATCTGCAAAATCAACATAATAATCTCCGCCAAGCAAATCGCGAACTTCTCGAGCATGTTCGATTCCAGCAGTTCTCCAATCCAATCCTAACTGTAGCTTTAGTTCGTCATTGAGATCATAATTCAATTTTGAAATTAATCCGTAAGTATTTTGTCTATTGATTGAGTTCCTTAGGATTCCAGTCGATCTGTTCTCTGTAGTGGAATATGCAGAATCAATATTGCTACTATTTTGTGCTATTTCAGCATCCCAATCCCACTGCCAAGGGGAACTAGCCCACCAATTTTCGCCCTCAACTGCGGGCTTTCTGGACACACTACCATATGTTCCAGTACCACCACCTGATCCACCCGACCAATAAAGGACTGAGGACAATCTCATGCTGTTATTTAAAGTAAGATAATGATTTAAATTAACCAGAGGCTTGTGGAAAAAATTTTCTCTTTCATTTAAGAAATCAGAACTATGACGATCTTGATTTTCTCCGCCTCCAAATAATCCACCAACTCCGTACATGTACCAATACTGTTTGCCTTTGTAAGTAGATGAAACTGGAGCCCAATTTTGATTAAATTCTCTCCCCGCTTCAGTTTGAAATTTAGAGCTATCAGTATTAAATGCGGATTGGTCATAACCCTCCATTTCACTTGCTAATTCTTGTGAGTAAGTAGCAGTATTTTGTCTATATAGATTTTGACCATGCCTCTGTGGAGCACCCACCGCATATAATTCAAAGCGGTTGGCATCGTTCATTTGATAACTTGCTCCCAGATAGTATGCCCAAGCATCCGTCCAAGTAGCATCTATGAAACCCTCACCAGTTTTTCTAACAAGTGTTCCACTTAGTGCTAGTTTGTCACCCATCATTAAACCAGTATTATAATTGAGAGTAGTTTTTAAAAATGATCCTGCACCTAATTCTTGTTTGAATTTTCCGCCTCTGGAGTGGGAAGCAGGATCGGTGATTATATTCATAGTCCCTCCAATGGAAGGAGTCGCCAGGTTAACGGCACTGAGTCCACGCTGCATTTGAATTGAAGATGTAGCATCTCCAACACCGTCCCAATTTGACCAATAAACCCAACCATTCTCCATATCATTCTGAGGAACACCGTTTATCATGACCGCAACATTTCTTTGATTAAATCCACGGACATTGATTCTTGCATCACCAGCACCTCCACCTTGTTGAGTTGCATATACACTTGGTGTTGTATTTAAAGACATAGGTATATCTTGAGAGCCTAATCTAGCTTCCATTTCAGCTTTAGAAACAGTTGTGTACGCCACAGGCGTTTTTTCATCTGCACGGGACGCAAGGACTTCAAGACCCGACATTTCCAACGCTGAAGGTGAAAGTCTAAAGTTTACTGTTCTAGAGGCATTCATTGAGTTATCAGAATAGCCTATCATTGACGCTGTTAATGTCGATCCATTAGGTACATTATTTATCGTAAATGAACCACTGGCATCAGCAGCCGCACCTTTGCTCGTCCCATCTACAACAATATTTGCACCAGCAAGAGCTTCACCCGTTGAGGCGTCAGTAACTGTACCCGATACAGTCAATTGAGCAAACGATATTGTTGTTATAGTAAAATAAAAGGCACCAGTAAGAATTCGTTTATAACGATCCATATATTTCTCCTTAGTTGTATTTGAAAATTTAATTCAAATTAATGCGCAAGTTTAATCAAATTAACACAAAAAGTCACAAAAACAATTTTTTATTAAAATTTTAAGATTTAAGAAAAAATTATCACTATTAAATTAAAAAATAAATATTAGCATTTAATTAGAAAAAAGATTAAGAATCTTTTTTGGTTTTTCTTCTCTTATATTTTGGATAGAATTATTTTTTGAAGAGTTTACAATTTTTGAGACTGGATAAAATTTTAGATGGGGTTTCCCTCTTTGCATATCACTAAGGCATTCTGATATAGTGAATTTATTATGATTAAGCCACTTATCCATATTCCGGTGGTTTAGAATGAGAGGCATTCTATTATGTATGTTTTTTATATTATCCATAGGAGTGGTTGTTATTACGGTGTAAGTAAATAGCGTATTTGAATTAGAATCCTTCCATCTAGTCCACAACCCAGCTAAAGGTAAAATTTTATTTTTCTCATCAAAAATATAATAGGGTTGATTGCTTGGCTTAGCCCATTCATAATAACCATCTGCCATTACGATACACCTTTGGTTGTGCACCAAACTAGAGAATGATGGTTTTTCTAGTACTGTTTCTAAACGAGCATTTATTATTTTTGAACCAATATGATCGTCTTTTGACCAAGCAGGTATTAAGCCCCATCTCATCATCTTAGTTTTTTTCTTTCCATCGTTTACTATAACAGGCGAAAAGTCAGTGGGGGCAATGTTGTAATTTGGTTTATAGTTATGAGCTTCCCATTCTTCAATATCCATTTCTTTTATGATGGATGCGATGTCTTTTGAAAGAGTTTTTCTGCCGCACATAATTGATTAATCTAAATAAAAATATCTTTCGTAGTAAGTTCATCTTAAGGAAATTGTAGCCTTAAAAAAAAGCAATTAAAATGATTAAACTCGTATTACTTCGACATGGGCAAAGTGCCTGGAACTTAGAAAATAAATTCACAGGTTGGAAGGATGTTGATTTGACTAAAAAAGGTGAAGAGGAAGCAAAAGATGCCGGGAAGTTACTTTTAAAAGAAAATTATAAATTCGATGTTGTTCATACTTCTTTGTTAAAACGTGCCAACCGCACTATGCAATTTTGTCTTGAAGAAATGGGGCAGAATGACGTTCCTATTTATTATAGTTGGAGATTAAATGAACGGCACTACGGATCATTACAAGGATTAAATAAAGCGGAGACTGCAAAAAAACATGGAGATGAGCAGGTTCATATTTGGCGAAGAAGTTATACCACTCCACCACCTAAATTAGATTTTGACGATGAGAGACATCCTAGATTTGATAAAAAATACTCTGACTTAGACCCAAACCTTCTACCTGCGTCTGAATGCCTTAAAGATACCGTAGACCGATTTTTACCCTATTGGCATAAGTCAATAAGACCAGATTTAAAAAAAGGGAAAAAAGTATTAATTGTTGCTCATGGTAATTCTTTAAGAGCCTTAGTGAAATATATAGATAAAGTAAATGATGAAGATATATTAGATTTGAATATCCCCACCGGTGCACCGTTTGTCTATGAATTGAAGTCTAATTTACACCCAATCAAAAGTTATTATTTGGGCGATGAGGAAGAAATGAAAAAAAGAGCTGAGGAAGTTGCAGCTCAAGGCAGTACAAAATAATCCTATTTGAATATCCGGTTTAGCTCCCCAGATAAACGCACTCCACCCTGTAGCAATCTTTTTTCTAGCAAGTCCTTATGCTTATAAAAGTATTCCCACTTCAGATTTTCTCCTGAAAAGTCATAACATTGAGTCCTCATATCTCTCGACTCATGAATATATGTAAGCACATCATCTCCTTGCCACTTCCTAATTTTACCTCTGTCTTCATTGAGCATGAGGTAGTCAGAATATTCAGAATAGCTTAATTCTTGGAGATTAATTAAATCAGAATCCCAGATCCTATGAAGGTTAGTCGGAGCATTAAACCACTTAAGTTTTATATCATTGCCTCCCCTGTCTTTACCATTACCAACATGCATAGGTTGGTGTAAATCACCGATTAAGTGTACAAGGAATTTTAAAGCTATTTGCTTGTCTTCCTTTTTTGATTTTTTATTTTTCAATACACCAATAAACTCATTCACCTTCTCTACAGCTTTACCAGCGTGCTTATCTTTTTCATATAATTCACCATCTGGGATAGTACACCAATGCCAGTCATTTGCTATTTCCCAACTAGGGTCTGATTTTATTTCATCTGCCCAATTACTCATGCGAGACAGGTCATGATGCCCCATAAGTTTCTTAATCTGAATTTTTGCATTTTTGGTTAGATATGTTTCTGCAATTTTTGCTGTAATTCGATGTCCTGTTTTGCCCCACCCCAAAACAAAAGAAGATAACATAGCATAGGCAATTAAAATTTTTATCATAAACTAAAGTTATTTAAGATATTTTTATAATTCTATGTAAGCAAGGATCATTCTAGGATATTTATCAGTTGCAATAAGAAAACCTGATTCACCAAACCGAACAATAGCTTCCCAGTTCCTTGAGTTTCCTTCTTCTAAAATCAAATCAACAGGTTTTTTTCTGGTTAGCTTAAGTTCATTTTTTTTAATTTTAAATTCGACTAAGCGTTCAATTGTTTGATTAGGATCGTTGTCTTTATGGTTTCTCAATTTGTCTAAACTAGGTTTTAAATATTTTTTATCTCCTGGCCAATAGTAATTAATTGCCCAAAATTTATTATTCTTAACTTTTGTAGCATCCGTTATTCGATATTCTATGTTAGGTGATTTGATTTTTGCTAATGATAAATCACTAACGGAAAATGAAAGTTGATATGGATCTTCTCTCAAATTTGATCCATTGGCTTCATATAGTAACAATAATCTTCTATTATGAATAATGATACTTTCAAAACTCAAATTATCAATTTGAATTGGGGTGTCAACTTTTTGAATATTTTCTTCAACAATATTTATTTCATATGTATTTGGATTTATATCGCCCCATGCAAGGTACCCAACCATCATGCCATCTTGTTCTGCTTCAATCGTAATATAAACATCATTGCCATCAAACGTTAAAGCCTCAAAACCATCAAATCCTAAAATAAACTTTGAATAATCAGGTGTTTTGAATATTGTTTTTTTTGGTTTGAGAGAGCCTTTCTTTGATGATATGTAATTTTCAATTTCATTTTTTGATAACATAAAGAGATATCCACCCAAATTTTCTGGAAGTAAGAAAAGTTTCTCTTCATACCAATCCATTCCAGAAATTTCTTGCTTTGGATTAGTTATTAATCCTTCAAGTCTAATTTCTTGAATAAAAGTTTCCCTCCCAAAAAGCAATAATGGATAAAAAAAGACGCTAAAGAAAAATTTCCGCATTAAATATCAAGTGTTTCACAAAGCTTTTTTAGAAATTCAAAAGAGTAAATCCCATCAGAGTGACCGTCCTTCCAAAAGGGACGAATAGCATAATGCCCTATGGATTGTATACCTGTAATCTGGTAACTCTCTTCTTTCATTATTTGAGTTGGCCCTTTGTAAATATTACCAAAAACGTCAGTTTCACCCGAGCAATGTGCACAAGGGCAATTATCTCTAATAGATTTTAATGGGAGCGCATTTTCAGAATTATCATCCCATTGTAAAAGTAAAAGATCATTTAAGACCTCAAAGTGGATTAGATTTATTGTAGACATTTATTTCAAGTAAAGTAGTTTTTGAGATTGAGTAGAATATGGTTCCTGAATGACAAGAAAATATATTCCGCTTGCTAAATTATTTTTGGGTTCCCAATAAAAGGTATGTGATCCAGATAATAAAAGTCCGCAATGTAGAGTATTTACTTGCTGCCCTCTTGAATTATAGATTTCAATTAAACCGTCCTTAATAGAATTGTTTATGAAAAACGTAATTTTAGTTCTGGGGTTAAAAGGATTTGGGAAGGGAGGTAACAAGGAAATATTAGGGATGGTCGATGTTGATGAATAGTAAGATTTTAAAATAGAAGCCTCTAAATTTTCGAGGTTAAAGGTTCCATTAGCTATACTTATAGTATGAGGAGGAAAATAAAAAGCTGGTTTAAGCATTAC
>MDTC01260222.1_pt1 | contig 11279 bp, 7 predicted proteins | sample 811181 | NCBI WGS metagenome assembly MDTC01 (sample SAMN05326644, study PRJNA326480) | marine metagenome | isolation source: seawater | place: Pacific Ocean: North | collected 2011 | reverse complement strand
TTTTGATATTAAATTAAGTTCAAATTACAGTTTGATGAGTAAAATACCAGATTATGGCGCAAATTTAGAAGTTTCAGGTACGTTTTAGGTATTTTTTAATCATTATTTTTAACAAATAATGAGCTGTTTTCTTTTAAGTAGTTATTGTTTTTTTTGTGTTTATAGATAAATATTTGTAATGTTTGAAAAATTAGAAGAGTTAGCAAAAAATAATAAAAAAATATCTGATTTTCATATTAGAAGTGGATGGCCTTTAGCTTTTAGACAAACGGGTGAAATTCATAAAGTTCCAGAAGTTGTTGTTAAAAAACAAGATCTCATGGATCTAATTTCTACAAATTGTAATGAGGTAGAATCGAAAAGATTTCAAGATACACATGAATTAGACTCATCTGTAACATTAGCTGGCTTAAGATTTAGAGCAAATTTTTATAAAACCATTCATGGACCAGCAGCGGTACTTAGAAGAGTGGAGAGTGTCATACCAACAATGGATCAATTTGATTTACCTCCAGTTCTTTACGATATTATTGATATGCACAAAGGTTTAGTTTTAGTAACAGGACCAACAGGATCTGGTAAATCTACTACCCTTGCTGCAATTGTTAATGAGATCAACAAAACTAGAACTTCAAATATAATTACAGTGGAAGACCCTGTTGAATTTATTCACAAAGATCTAAAAAGTATTGTGTCTCATAGAGAAGTTGGAAAACAAACACAAAGTTTTGCAAGTGCTTTAAAAGCTGCATTGCGGGAAGATCCTGATGTAATACTTGTTGGAGAGATGAGAGATTTAGAAACAGTTGGTTTAGCATTAACTGCTGCAGAAACTGGTCACTTAGTTTTTGGAACTTTACATACAAGTGGTGCCCCAAGTACCATAAATAGAATTATAGACGTGTTTCCTCCCGAACAACAAGCTCAAATAAGAGCACAGATTTCAACATCACTAAAAATGGTTGTGACACAGAGATTACTTAAAACTAAAGATGGACTAGGACGTTGCGGTGCTTTTGAAGTTATGAAGTGTACAGCTCCAATTCAAAACCTTATAAGAGAATCTAAAATACACCAAATACCTAGTATTATGCAAACAGCTGTAAAAGATGGTATGATTACTATGACAAAATCTTTAGAGGAATTAGTAAAGGCTGGTAAGATTGATGCAGGCGCAGGAAAAGACCAATAAAGGATTCTCCCTTCTTGAATTGATGGTGGTAGTAGGAATTATAGGTGTTATTTCCGCAATTGCTTATCCAAATTTTTCATCTTGGACTCAATCAAGAGAAGTAAAAAAAGATGCAGAAAAAATAAGCAATATAATAAAAAATATACATGTTCAAACTACAAGAGGAACGTATGCGTTTGTACAAGTATCGTTTGAGAATACTGCTGGTCGTAATGGAAGTTTAACTGTACAATCCAGAGGTATGACTATGGAGAGCTTAGTTAGTAAAATGAATAATGGAGGCGATGTTTGGAACACAGATACATCGACTAGATGCAATACAGATGATGCTACTTATTGGGATAGTGATACCGCAGATGAAGGTATAATAACCGCTTCTGTATCCACTATAACTTTAACAAAAGTAAGTAGCAATTTAGTTGGTACTGGAGCAGTTTGTTTTGCAAGACATGGTAAATTTTATGAAGCAACAGATAGTTTAATAGCAGATGAAGACCCGCAGAATTTTTTATATATCTGTCGTAGAGCTTATAACAATGGCGATTGTGATATATCATTTCCAAATAGTGATGACTTTACTAATGAAGATGGAGGCAAGAAGGTTAAACCTGTAAGATGTGAAGATGACAGCCCAAGACCAAAAAAAGCATATATATATGCTATTGGATGGTCAAGGTATGGTAATTTTTCTCTTAGCAAATGGAATTGCAAAAATGAAGAATGGCAACAAGGATAAATTAAAAAAAATATTTTTATTAGAATGAAAAAAATTAAAAACATTTCAGGACTATCTCTTTTGGAGGCTCTTATATCAACTTTGATTGTTGGTATTGGGTTTATTGCTATTTTACAAATGACGACTTATTCAATTAATTCTATAGATGTTTCTGGAGAAAGAACAAAAGCAAATTATCTTACAAATATGATAGCAGAAGATGTAATTGGACACAGAGATAAAGAAGGTAACTTTTCTGATTTTCTTAGTGATAATGCTAATGAGTTTGTGTCAAATACATGTGCAACGGTTGGAGGTGGAAGCGGAAATAACACTCTCTCTGGCTCTGATACAGGACCTCGTTCTGGAAAACTTTACAAAGATTTGGAAGATGATGATGCTTCACTTAATAAGCCACTAAAATGGGCAGCTTTGTTAGATAATAAAGATTATTTAAAATGCAAAAAAACTGGAAGAGAAATTAGAAGATTCAAAATATTTAAAATTTGTAACAGAAATTCAAATTTTCCAGGATGTAATGCCAACCAAAATATTTTGGATGAAGTTATGTTTGTTGGCAGAGTTCAAATGAATTTAAATGATGGAAAGAAAAGAAAGTATTTGTATTTTCAATCAAATTTTAGACTGTTCCCTTAGAATGTTTATGGTTAATAAAAATAAAAATAATAGTGGACTTACTTTAATGGAAATATTGATTGGTGTCCTTATTACCTCAATAATGATGGCTGCAATGTATACTTCTTATAATGTTGTTAACCAAACTTATTCTAAAGTAAGTGATAAGGCAAAAATAAGTAGATCTAGTAGAGATATAACTTCAATGATAATGTCAGATTTAAGAATGGCAGGATTTAAATATTATGCCGGTTCATTTGCTAGAGAAAATTTTTCTGAAAGAATATCTGAAGCTTGTCGTAATGAGGGATTAATGCTTCCGAATAAAAGTTATTTAGCATTTTATAATGGATATGAAAGAGGTGAAACTGTAGGTGATTTTAGAGCTGACAGTCATAATCCTGTTGTTATAAGAAGAACTTTAGTGGGCGGAGATTATTCTGGCGGAGCTAACCCAGCAAAAAATAATGTGGAGGATATATGCTGTGATCATCTTCAAATAGTTTATGATGATTTTAGTTTAAGTAGCGATGATGATCTTCTTCAACCTTTTAAAAGATTCAGGATCTCTTATTTTGCAGAAGCAATCGATGAGGATGGTGATGTAAGATATGGAGTTTTTAAATCTATTGAAAGATGGAGGCAAAGGAGAGGTGAAGATCTTACAAAAGATTTTCCAGATCAATCTGATGACCAAGCAGAAGTAAATATATGTAAATGGCCAACAGAAGGTGAATGGGAGCTAGAGCTTGAGAAAGAATTAATTAGAGATCACATAGAAGACATGGAATTTATTCCTTTTGATAGATTTGGAAAAATAATAGCTGATGCTTCTGGAAGTTATCCGACACCTGAGAATTCTAATACTAGAAAAAAACTTTTTGATATAAGAGGAGTTGATATAAAACTTACATTTAGATCAAAAGAAAAATTTTTTAAGGAGAAAAAAAAAAGAGTTATTCTCGGGTTAAACGATAGAAACACTCCTGGGTATATTGAAGATGAATATTTAAGAGATTCAGTAATTGTTTCAGTTCATACAAGAAATATAGGTGGTGGATTTTAATGATTAAAAAAAAAGATAAAGGATTTGCTTTGATTTTGTCTTTAGTTTTACTTTTGGCAATGTCTTTGATGGGGGGAGCATTGATCGTAATTTCATCTGGTGATCATCAAAGTAATAATACTAGTGATGAATATCAACAAACATTTTATGTTGCTGAAACTGCTTTATTGCAAGCTCAAAAAAGTTTAATGGATCAAATGATAGGTCCATTAAATCTTACTAGTGGAACTAGAGATTATGCTGCAAGAACAATACCCATTAATAAAGGTGCAGCACCAGATCAGACCGTATGTTTTAGAAGTTTTAGAAACTTGAGCAGAGACCCAGATCTTAGAGTAGTTGAACATTTGCAAGACCAAAGTTTTATTAATTTAATTTTACCAATTTTTGAAAATCTTGAAGCAACAACGGTTTATGGAGAACGTGAAGAAATTGAAACAGAACAAGATAAATTAAGTAGATACAGGTATGAATTTTTTACAATTAATATCGGTTCAGAAGAGCACAAAGCTGAAGGGGGTAGTTTAAAGAAAGGAGCAGGAGGCATGGCCGTACAAAAAGGTACAGCATATAGAATCTATGGATGCGGAATGTTAGGAAGTGTAGATGCCCCCAATATATTAATACCTCTTGAAACAATCGTTATTTTATCCCATTAAAATAATTGTAAAATACTTAAAATTAAACACTTAGAATCTTGAAATTGTATGTTTTTTATTTAGATTACAGAATAATGAAAAAAATAGCTTTAATTTTAGTATTTATTTTAATATTACCAAATAAAGTATTTTCATGCTCATTGTTAAATGTTGATATTGGAAGTTCTGTAAATGATGCTAGTAAAGTTTTTGAATTTTTAGAAGGTTATCAAGAAGAAATGTATGGAGAGCAATATTCAGCAAAATATACTGCTCCAGCAATGGACTACTGTGAGGAATCCAATTTAGAAAGTTCAGATGTCGAAGTGATTGTGTATAAATCTAAAATTGTAGGTATAAATGTTTTATCTTGGGATCCAGAAATTAAAAATGAGGTTTTTGAATTCACCAACAATTTTGTAGGACCACTTGAAGTTGGAATGAAAGAAAATAATTGGTTAGGAACAAAAGATATGAGTATAGGTAGTACAATTATTGTTTATAGTAAATTTAAACTACATGGAGAAATTCAAGAGAGTTTAGAAATAACAAAAGCAGAATTTTTAGATTATACATTAGGAGAATTAGTTTTAAATGCAGGATAATTATGTATAGAATTTTAAAATTTATAACTATTTTTTTATTATTATTTAATTTTCAAACGAATTTAAATTCTAAACCAGTTCCTCCAGGGGCTGGTGAAGGTGATGTTGCTGCAAATATTTTATTTCTTGTAGATAGTTCAGCAAGTATGGGACAGTGGATTGGTAATGACGGTTTAGATTCAATCCCAAATGCTGTTTACGATTCTTCAGGTAGAATGTTGGTTACCCAAAGTAGAGGACAAGGTTTACTTAGATTTAATGCAGACGGTACAAGAGACAGAGGTTTTAGAATTAGGCGTGCAAATAATTGCATGGTAGGGGTAAGAGAAAATAATACACGAGTAACATCTGAACGTGTAAGAAGAAATGTTAATAGAAATCATAATGTAAAGTTTGTTGAAGGACTTGATGCCCCTGGTTTTACTAATGAAAATTTAATTTTTTTTCTAACAATAGATAGAAGAGCAAGGCATAGAGTTCTTGCATTTAATGAGGCAGGAAATGTTTGTAGGCTTACAATGGATCTACCTAGTATGGGTACAATAAGAGGTTTTGATATTAAAGAAATTAATGGCGTTCATTATTTATTTGCATTTGGCAGAGGATGGAGAGGTAGTGCAGGTTTTGCATCGTGTAATCTCAATACACTACAATGTGTTAGTCAAAGTTTTCCTAGAAGTGGTTTTGCTGGTTTATTAAATAGCTTTATGAGAATGGCAGTCAATAATGAAGGCACAATGGTTTATCTGACAAACGGTAGTTTATCAGGTTACCCTCTTACACCTTCTGGAGCTGCTTTTAGTATAAGTCAAACTAGACAAAGATTATGTCAGCCTACTAATAGTCCAACTCTTTCTAGCGAAATGATAAGTGCGGCTGGGTTAGCAGTCTCTCCTGATGATAGTGATACAGTTTACATCGGATCAAATATAAATTTTGCTGTTCAAAAATTAGAATTGACTGACACAAGTTGTACAGTTGTTACAAGTGCCGGTAAAGGAATTAGAAACTTGATGAAAAATTCACCTGCAACTGGAGAAACAACTATAGACGCAGATGATATTAATTTTGGTCAAGTTTGGTCAATAGATGCAACTAGCACAAGATTATTAACTGCCACAGGCTCTGGTTATCTGGATGTATTTAATGAAGATAATTTTACAGTTGCCAATAGAAATACCTCATGGTTGCAGAACATGGGAGGACCAAGAATGAATAGATGGATGGGAGTAAAAATGTCAATTGATGCTGTTGTAAATGATACAACTTTGACAACAGGTGCACATTTTGGCTTTGGTCATTGGAATGCTGGAGAAAGTGGCAGAGGTAAAAATAGTCGAAGAGGTGGAGCTTTTTGTCATAGAAATGATGGTTGTACATACTATTTAGGCTGGAATGGTGATCATCCAGATGGCAGATCTCAACGATGTAACTCAGATTCTTGCATAAATGTTGGTGTAAGTTCTAAAGGTGCATCTAGAATAATGACTGTGCTTCAACCATTAGGTTTAGCTTGGGGAACGGATGCAAATGCATTTGCACAATTGGCCGAAAAATACTTTAATGACAGTTCGGCAGGTGGCAAAGCTTATGATGAGGATTCTGAATGTCAATTAAACTATGTGATTGTAATTGGGGACGGAGCCATGAGAAACACGGGTGTCCGTGGTCAAAGAGGAGGTGCTGCTGCTGCTATTGCTAGATTGAGGGCAAAAGGAATTAAAACCTTATTTGTTGCTTATGGCGATGGAATTAGAGGTGGCGCAGATTTATTATTTCAAGATTTAGCAAGAATAGGTTCATGTGCAGAGGCAGGCGGAAGCGAATGTGAAGAAAGAATAGTAGCATTAACTCCAGAGGATTTAAAAAGTGAATTGACCAGCAAAATTAGACAAATAATTGCTGACAAACTTGCATTTACCGCTCCATCAATTACTGCAACTATTCAAGAAGGTGGATCTTTATATCAAGCACAGTTTGCTTATGAGCAACATGGTGAATGGAGGGGAACAATACTTAGGAAAAAATTAAATGTAGATGGAACCGTAGAGCATGATCCTACTCTTCCTGGAAACTGGAGTGCAGCTGTAGAAATGAAAAAACAAGCTAGTGCAGCAGATCAAACAGACGACAATAGAAATTTATGGTCAGCGATACCAAAAATACCTTATATAGGGAATTGGGATAATTTTACAGCAGCTAATTCTAGCAGTATTGCAGATTTATTTGAAAAATTAAATTACAATGTTAAAGATTATCACAACCCCAATGTAGGTTGCAAACTTGGTGCAACTGGTAATTCTGACGATATTAATGGACTTATCAATTTCATGAGAGGGTCTGATTATTTTGATTACGATGGAGATTGTAATATTAACGAGGTAAGAGCTCACGTTATGGGAGATGTATATCACTCACAGTTAGTTGAAGTTGGACCTCCTAGAGCAAATTTTAATTATGATGACGATAATGAGGAAGCATATTTTAGAGCAAAAAATAATTATCAAGGCTTTATGAATAAGCAAGCCAGTAGAAAAAATATAATATATGCGGGTTCAAATTCCGGAGTTCTTCATGCAATAAATGCAAAAACAGGAAAAGAAGAGTGGGGATTCATTCCTCCATTTGTAGCTGGCTTAATACCTCAAATTATAAACAGAGGTTATAATGGAACAGTGGATGGAACCAAAGGTGGAAGCAATCCAATTTTTGGAGTTGATGGTTCTCCTGTAGTTCATGATGTTTTTATGAGAGGAATAAATACTCAAGGAAATATTGAATCATCAAGAAATTGGCATACAATTTTATTTATTCCATATGGAAGAGGTGGTTCAGGATTTTCTGTTCTTGATATAACAGAACCCCTTATCAAAGAAGGAAAAGGTCCCCTTCATATGTTTTCAATATATAATGATCAAACAAATTCAAGAATTTTAATTGCAGATCATGAAGGTAACATAGAAGAGAAACCTTATAATTCTGGTTTTGCTTCTTCACTTCAATCATTAGAAGGAAGAAAAGCAACAGACAATTATCATGAAGCAAGAGATGCTGATGAAGCTACATGTGCTGATCCTGATGATTGTGAAGTAACAACGGAGCAGGATTTAATTGCAACATGTGTTACTGATGCAGATTTTAAAGATAGTGGCGAAGCCTCATGTTTTAAAGGAACAACTTTTTATTTTGACAACATTGATTTAGATTTTGAGAATAATACACCTATACCTAGTGGTGTTTTAAGTGCTAGAGAAATTAAAGATGGCGAAAGTAAACCAATAGCTATCGGTAGTGCAATGATGGAAAATGGTTTGTTAAAAGTAACTTTTAATGAAGAAAAAACTATTAACGTTTATGAATCAGATGCAGAACCATCTATACCAAATCATTTTAGTATTTCTACTTCTTGTAAAGGAGCAACAGGAATAGAACCAATGTATGATTATACTCAACTAGGAGAAACATGGTCAGCTCCAAGAATATTTAGAATTCCAAACGAAGCCAAAGGAAAAAGAGGCAATATGGATAGTGACGTATATGTTGCAGTAATGGGTGGTGGATTGAGTTTAAATGATTCTTGCGCAGGATCAGCTGTATTTCTTGTGGATTTAGAAGATAGAGACAACCCTGGAGCAATATATGGAGCAGAAAAAAATGGAGGACCAATAAGTATTATAGATACCGATCCATTAGGTGTAACTATTGGGAATACGGTAGTAGCAACACCTAATGGTAGTGATATTAATAACTCTATTCCAACTACTCCTTTAACTATTACTCCTGACTCAGCCTTTAATATTCCATGGAGAGGAGCAATGGTTTATGTAAATGATCATGAAGGAAAAATAACAAAAATAAACTTAACAAGTTCAGTTAAAAATGATGCAGATTTATTTGATCAAACTACTTTATTTAGATTAAATGCATCAACTACAAATGCAAGATACACTTATTTTTCTATGGATGCAGGAGTAGGTTATTCTGATAAACAATTTTGGCTATTTGGTTCAACTGGTAATTTTACTGATCTAGGTGGTAGAGAACCTGGTATGGATAATATTTTATATGGGATTAAAGATGTTGATTATCCTTATTTCAAACATTTAAATGGTTATAAACTACCAAGTGGAACAGACCCTGCTTTTGTTCAGAAAGCACATTTAGCCGCCAATGCAGCTGATAATATTGATAGTTCAGATATTTGTAAAAATGTAACAGCTGATGAGTCAGGAGATAGATGTCCAGATATTGATGAAAAAGCATGGTATATAACTTTAGATAGAGATCAAAGTGGTAATAATTATTTACCAAGAGTATTTAGAAAAGCATCTGCGTCACCAACTTTATTTTCGGGAAAAGTTTATTTTCCAGTATACCAACCACCAGCAGGTACTAATAAATGTAATCAAGGTAAGGCGTATGTTTGTGCTACTGATGATGAATGTGGAACAAATTATTCTAGACCATTAGCTGCACAAAATATTTCAGCGACAGGCACAGTAGGTGATGATACAGATCCTACCAATAATGCTTGTGCATATGTAAGAGAAGGTATTCTATCTGAATTAGTAATATTTGCTGATAAGTTATATGCAAACGTAGCTGGACCAAGTGAAGATGTAAGCACTTTATACTCAATACTTTCACTTCCTGGAGATGTAATGTCTAATAAAGGTGGCTGGAGAGACAGTAGTTTTTAGTAAAAACTACTTAAATTTATTTATTATTTAAATGATATAGTTAAATAAATTTAAAGATGTTTTTATGATTAAAATTATAAAATTAATATTTTTTTTTTTAATATTTTTCACTAATTCATATGCCGAAACTGTTTCAACAGACGAAACATTGACCTCAGGAGAAGATGTCAGAAAAACTATTACAGAAGATTTAACAATAACTTCAACTGGTCGAATTCATTGTGAAGATATAGCAATTTGTATAGTAGGTGATGGCGATAACCTAACTATTATAAACCACGGTACAATAAGCAATGATGATACTGATGGTGATGACTTAGATATTTTAATAAAAGGAAATATGGATGCTTTTGATATGAAAATATACAACTATGGTATGATCTCTGTAGATGGTAACTCTGCAATATTTGTTCCAAACAATGATGACAATGATGGAGATGGAGTAGGTGCTTATATTTATAACGAAGGTACTATTGAATCTGGAAGAAAACTTACAATTAGATATCACGCCTCTGATTATACTAAAATTGATAACTACGGAACGATAACCACTGACAATACAGCGGGACAAGCGCTTCATGGTTACGATGATACATTTACAACAATCAATAACTATTCAGGAGCTACTATTAGTGCGCCAAATGGAACAGGTGCAATCCAAACAAAGATAAATTCATCAACAGCAAGTACATCCCTTACAATAAACAACTGGGGCACTATAACGTCAAAGAATGATACTATACAGCTGGGTATATCATCCACACTAAACAATTATGGCTCATTAATTAATACAACTCTCAACGATGCAGCAGTGAAAATGCAAGGAGACAATAATACAATAAATTTGTATGATGGAACGATCCTAGAAGGTTATCTTGAAGCATCAATTTTTTCTGGAAGCACGTTGAACTTGTATCTTTGTTCTTCTTATTATTTTAAAACAACAGAAACGTGGACTGTAAATGACAAGTCTGGATGTGGAGAGCTAGTTTATAGTGGAGGATACGCTCAAGCAGCATCTCCTTTATTTCAATCAGTTGCTGATGAAATAGGAGTTTTAAGAACAGATTTAATCAATGACATCTATGATGTTGCAAAAGATAAAATGGAAAATGATGAAAGTTTTGGCTTACCATTAAAATCATATACAAAAAGAGAAAAAGGAAAATCTATCAATAAGTTTGCTAGTAATGCTAACGGGTTTGCCTTTGGTTTTCCAAGTGAAAGTGATAAAATTAAAGGTCATTTAGTTTTTAATATTTTAAATAATAACGTTGATTTGCTTAATCAGAATATCAAAGATGAAACTTATCAAGTGGGTTTTTTTTTAGAAAATTTAAATGCCAAAGTGGTTTTTGGGTATCATGATTATAATGGTGATCGTACGCGACTGAATAATACTGTTAGTGGAGGTAAAGAAACTATTCAACAGGACCACAAATCATTTTCATCAATCATTGGAACTAATTTTTCTAAGAAACTTAATAACAATTCATATATAAAGTACAATTTAGATACAAACTTTGAAGGATTTTTTAATCATGAAGAGGGCGATCATGTAAAATGGCAAAGTCGTATTTTAGGACAGGTTATGGGAGATGTGACGTATGGCTGGTCAACTTTACCAAAAAATAAATTTAAATTTAATCCTGAATTGACCTTAGGCTATAGAACTATCATTGATGGAAAGAACCAAAAATACACCTTTAACGGAAATAAAAAGAATT
>MDTC01141026.1_pt1 | contig 11280 bp, 10 predicted proteins | sample 811181 | NCBI WGS metagenome assembly MDTC01 (sample SAMN05326644, study PRJNA326480) | marine metagenome | isolation source: seawater | place: Pacific Ocean: North | collected 2011 | reverse complement strand
TCCCATTCATTCCTCTGTAGCATCCTTTCCTTCGGATTCTTATTGCAATGCAGCAGGCTGCCTGCAAATGTAGGGCTTGAAAATGAATACCACTTCCGCAGTTATAATCATTTACCTCTTGGCGTTTGCTGCTTTTGGGTTTTATTTGAATCGAAAAAAGAATAGCGCTGCTGACTGGGCAATAGGAGGGGGCTCCCTCGGTATCATAATGATCGGCGCTGGTGCTGCGGGTACCAGGATTGGTGGTGCGGGAACCTACGGGGTGGCTGGCGACGTTGTTGCCGAAGGTATCGGCCATATGTGGTATGGAGTAAATTCTTTCGCAGCTTTATTTCTTGTAGGTCTTTTTTTTGTAATTCCTTATCGCCGTCTGAAAGTGGTGAGCGTAGGTCAAGTGTTTGATTATCGATTTGGTTCTTATCGATGCCAGTGGTTAACGAGTCTTTGTGTTCAGGCAGAATATTTGGTCGTTAACATTATTGAACCTTATATAATCGGTTCAATAGTTTCTGGAGTGACTGGTATTCCGTTTCCAATTGGTGTCGCGATCGGTGGCTTTCTTATAATTTCTTTCACCGTTTCGGGTGGTTTAAAGGGAACAGCAGTTGCTAATATTATTCACTGCTCGGTCATCATATTGGGACTTTCTCTCGTTGGCTGGGTGGTAATGAATGATCTCGGTGGATGGGCTGCTGTGGTAGAGCTTACCTCCAGTCAGTTAACTAAGGCTAATGTGGATGCTCCCAAATGGTGGAGTTTTACAGGAATTGGCTTGGCCACGATTATTGCAATGTTTATCTCGGCGACAATTCACACACCGGCAGCTTCAGTTTATGCGAACTATGCAAGTTCGGCCAAGAGAGAGGGTTATTTAATTCCCGGGTTTTTCTTAGCGGGTACCATAGCGGCTGTAATGCCTTTGGTCGCCGGTTTTATTGGCATATTGACCATGGCGACGTATGGTTCCGAGAGTGGTTTGAGCAGCTACTTAAATATTGCGCAACTAGCCATTGACAGCGGTCCAGTATTAGGTGGGATAGCGTTAGCGGCTGTTTTAGCTGCAGTGATCTCGTCGGGAGCTCCCATTTTGTTGGCGAGTGCTACTATGTTCGTTAATGATTGGGTTCCGGGCTCAAAAGATTTTACATCAGATCAGAAATTACTTGCCTATAAAATTGTTACGGTGATTTACGGGACGGTTGCGGCGCTGATAGCTTGGTTGGGTAATTTTAGTTCGGTACTGGGATTTGTCTTGCTTGGTTTTGCTATGGTCGTTCCCCCAGCGGTCGCCGTCGCGTTTGTTTTATATTGGCGTCGCACCTCTGAAAAAGCAGCATTTTGGGGTATGGCAGCGGGTTTTTTTGGCGGGGCAGTCGTATGGTTGTTTAATACGCTGTTCGACGGCCCGGAGAATGCTGACGCAGATGGTTTCGCTCAGTGGTGGTATGAGCTAATAGCTTATCTAGGCGAGTGGCGGGATCCGTCATTCGTTACGCTATTGCTGCCACTAATAATAATTCCAGTCTTCACACTTCTCTTCCCTAATAAAGGTAAAGACAATGAGAACTTCGAAACGTTCTACGGGAAGCTAGGTCATATCCAGAAGGATTTTTCTTGGAGTATAGAAAAAAAATAATTATCTCTTTAGCTCTCCGTTTGCTTGAATAATGAAAGGGCCGGGTGTCTCGTAACTTTTTTCTAAAAGGTTACAAAGTTCTTCCGAAGTATTGGCTTTCCCTCCTGGTACACCAAAGCCTTTTCCTATTGAAACCCAGTCAATTGTTGGATTTCCTATATCAAAAAGGCTAGATGCGATATCCCCAACATCTGTCACACCCAGCCGTCCATACTCCACATTAAGAATATTGTAAGAGTTATTTGCGAAAATGACCGTAGTAACATCAAGGTTCTCGCGTGCTTGGGTCCAAAGAGCTTGCATTGTATATGCCGCACCGCCATCACCCAGTGCCGCCAGCACCCGTCGATCCGGACACGCCAGAGCAGCACCAACTGCGCAGGGGCCTCCCTGTCCTATAGCGCCCCCGGTCAAGCTCAGCCAGCTGTTCTGAGTCGTATTTTGACACATTGGGTAAGCTGCGTTTCCTCCGCCCGAGTCTGTGCAGACGATAATGTTTTCCGGCAACGTTGCTGCAAGTGATTGGATTATGGTTTTTGTGTTGAGTTCTCCAGTCGGCTTTCCAATTTCCTGCTTTTCAAAGTAAGTTGCCTTAAATTTGTTTGCTCCGAGCCTATCAGCGAGCCGTTCAAGAGCATCAATTGAGTCTTCCTCGATAAAAGATAAGCGGGTAACCTGGCAATCCTCCGGAATAAGCTGTCCGGGCGTATTTTTATATGCGAAGAAACTTGCTGGAACTTCACCACCTACTAAAATTAGATTCTTAACCTCACTCAAAGTGCTCAACACTTGTTCTGGGAAGTAAGGAAGACGTTCGACAGCGACTCGACCTGGCCCACCGTCTATTCGAGCTGGAAAGGTGCTGTTAAACAATTTACAGCCAGTTTTCCCTGCTATTTTACTCGCAATAGCCATCGCGGCTTGCTCTGCGCCGTGGTGCTCAAGTAAGAGCACCGTATTACCTCCAGATTCGATAACTTTAGCAACCCGCTCAATAGCCGTTTCGTCAACTTTTGAGCGCTGAGGCACTGCATTCGGAGCCGCCGGCCCTGAGGATTCTCCCCATGCGGCATCGGCTCCCATGATAAGTGTGGCTATTTGTCCTGTTGAGCCAGAACTTTGGCGCATGCAAGCTGTATATGCGTCAGCACCATCCTTAGCAAGTGTTGCGGCTGTACTTTCAGATTTTATCCAGCAGGAAAAATTCTTTGCCAGGGTATCGATATTCGAAGTGAGCGGTGCGTCATAGCCCACGTGAAAGTTCGGGTGATTGCCAACGATGTTAATGATAGGGGAATTTGCTCGTCTTGCATTGTGTAAATTGGCGATACCGTTGGCCATTCCGGGGCCCAAGTGAAGTAAGGTTGCAGCCGGCTTTCCAGTCATTCTGCCTATTCCATCAGCCGCTCCAGTGCAAACTCCTTCGAAAAGAGAGAGCACAGACTTTATTCTTGGAACAGCATCGAGCCCCTGAACAAGGTGCATTTCAGATGTGCCTGGATTTGCAATACAAAATTCTACACCGCAATCGGCAAGAGTATTTATAAGCGCTTTTGCTCCATTCATATAATTAATTTCCAATGTTAACGACAGAATAATTGGTGTCGGATATCATAGCATTTTGTGCTTTAAAGGCTAAGGGCTGAGTGAGTCTTTAATCAGGGATTGTTAATGTTAATGAATACCTTTAGGAAGAGATATAGATAGTTCAGTATGGCTATTTCCCGAGAGGATCAAGAGTTCTGCGATTATATTGTGGGCATGTGTCAACTTATTGGCCCTGTGTATTCAAAACGTATGTTTGGTGGTTTCGGTGTTTTTCTCGATGATTTGATGTTTGGTTTGATAAATAATAATGTCCTCTACTTAAAAGTAGATCATGAATCAAGGAAAGAATTTGAAGATTTAGAGTTATTGCCATTTAGTTATCAGCGGCAAGGCAAAGAAATGAGCCTTGGTTATCTGCAAGCGCCAGAAGAGGCTTTGGAAAGCACAGAATTAATGATGCTTTGGGCAAATAAAGGTTTTGGAGCGGCGCTGAGAGCTGCTGCAAAGAAGAAAAAACTAGACCTTTAAAAGTCTGTGTCCTCTAACTTATAAAAATTTAGCGTTTGTTTATGAATCATAGCTAAGAACAAGTTTAGTAGGCGACCCGCCTAAAGATGGGGTAACATAAATCTGTTTGTTTACGAATAATAGAAGTAAGAGGTTATTATGAAATTCCAGGAATTGGTAATTACATTCGGACTACTTTTTTCCACAGGATTTATGCAGGCGCAAGATAATTATTCCGCTCCTCGCACAGAATGGGACAAACCAGATTTACGAGGGGTATGGAATTTTAGTTCTGTAATACCTCTTCAACGGCCGGCCTTTTTTGGAGATAAACAATATCTTACAGAAGAGGAAATTGCTGCATTAGCAAATCAAACAGAGGCCGGCTTTGAGGCAATCAACAATATTGGAGTTGGTGGATACGATACGTTTTGGCTTGAAATGGGAGAGAACGGGGATAATCGAACTTCTCTAATTACTTATCCGGAAAATGGTCGTTTCCCCGAAACTCAAGAGGGGGTACCGGTGCAAGTTGGGGGACTTGGCCCTGATGAGCCTGGTGTGCGCCCAGTAAGGATGGTGGTCGGCGGTATTGCGAAAGATGGTCCTGAGGATAGGGGTTTGTCTGAGCGCTGCATTATTGGCTTTAATTCTGGCCCGCCGTTCACGCCTAATCTTTACAACAACAATGTTCAAATATTTCAAAACAAAAACAACGCAGTCGTTATGACTGAAATGATACATGATGCGCGTATCGTTCCTATAGAAAGTAAAAAATCCTTAGATGATGATATACGTTTGTGGACTGGCGACTCTCGCGGATATTGGGATGGAGACACATTAGTGGTAGAAACGCGGAATTTTAATCGCTTTACGCAAAGCTTTGGTGTGTTTGGTTCCGCAGAGGATAAGCTTTTAACTGAGCGATTCACGCGGGTCGGTCCGTATACAGTGGAATATGAGTTTACTGTGGAGGATCCCTCTACCTTTAAAGATAAGATCGTTGCGATGGTCCCTATGTCTAAAGTAGACGGTCAGCTCTATGAGTACGCGTGTCATGAGGGAAATTACGGTATGGTAAATATTCTGCGTGGGGAGCGTATGGGCGAGAGTCGCGAAGTAGAAAACGCTCAATAATATTTCTCAAGCAGTGCCGTGTAAAAAGATTTATTTCTTGTCTTTGGTGAGAAAATAAATGGGTTAGGTATGAGAGATGACCGGTAAGCTTTATGGAAACTTCTGATATTCGCTGGTGGCATTATTTTTTTAGCGGCTGCTTATTCGCAGTTTCTTTGTCAGTTAGCGGTCAGGTTGCTACAGTTACCGAGGACGATTATCCGTCTCCGCCCGATTTGAGCAGTCTTCATTTCTATTTAATTACGGTCGATGTTGGTGAAGACGTCTGGAATAACTTTGGACATACCGCGCTGAGATTGTATGACGAAAATTCTAATACGGATATGATTTATAATTGGGGCGTCTTCGATATTAGCGGGGGAGTTTTAGATTTTTCTTGGAAGTTTTTTACGGGAGTCATGAATTATCGCCTCTCGCACAGTTCTCCGAGTCAGGAATTTGCTTCCTATGCCGCGCAAGGGCGCACGGTATGGCAGGATAAAATAAATCTTACTAATCCCCAAAAGGGACGCCTTTATCAACGGCTCATGTGGAATACAGAGCCCTCTAATGTTGAATACCCCTACCAATATTTTTTTAATAATTGCACCACTAAGCTTCGTGATTATTTGGATGAGGCGCTGAGTGGGAAGATCAGTTTACGATTTACTGAAAACGCCGAGTCTACGTTTCGTGACCACGTTCAATCTCATTATCAGTCAGTTGGATTTGTGGCCCTCTCCCTAGATATTTTGATGAATAGTAATATTGACCGGCTAATTTCTGAGTGGGAGCAGATGTTCTTGCCGTTAAAATTCCGGGAATATTTGCTACAAATGGATTCGGATGTGGCAGAAAACGGCGAGCGTCAAATGCTGCTTTCTGATCCTCAAATAATTTTAGATTTTTCACCGCCGACAATTGAAACGAATCCCTATCAAATTGCTTCGCTTTTACTTTTCTCGCCAGTGTTATTTTTGTTGCTGATGGTTAAGAGAATACCTCAATCATATTACGCCAATTATTCTAACTTTGGGCTGAGGTGGGCTCGCATTACCTGGAGATTGCTAGGTCTTCTGGGAGTGCTAGTAATGTGTTTCAGCGGTGTTTATGGGTTATTGATGTTAGGGAGTTGGTTTGTATCTGACCACCTTGATACTCACCATAACCTCAACCTTCTTCTTTTTTGGCCAACAGATATTCTGGGAGTTATTGTGGGGTTCCGTTGGCTTTTTATGTGCAAGCCCTGGCCTATGACGCACAATAATGAGCCCTTTATTAATTATTATTTGCTGGCTCATTTGGCTAGTATTATAGTTTATGGAGCGCTAGCCATTTTTGATTTTAGTGCTCAATCTATCGATAATGTTGCGTTATATATATCACCCGGAATGTTTTTATTTACGCTCTTGATATGGTTTGTAGGATTCGAGTCAGCGAAGAACAAGAACTCATTTTTCTAGGAGAATAATGATCGACAATCATCGCTCAAGCCAACCTAAGTGTGCAGAAAAGATTAATGAAATTGCAAAAAAGGTTGCAGATTCTTCTGCGCGTCTACCGCAGATTGAAGATGGAACGCCAGAGCAGGCTCGGGCTTTTCGAGAAGAAAGAGGAAACCCTTTCGCTCCGAAACCTTGTGAGCTCGACTCGATTGAAGATGTTTTGATTCCTATTCGGTCGGGTGAGGTTTTGATTCGAATTTATAAGCCTTTGTGTTGGGAGGGAGGTCTTCGGCCGGGATTTGTTTTTTACCATGGCGGTGGGTTTGTGCTCGGAGATGTCAGTCAGTACGACACAATTTGCCAACATATAGCCGCGAAGAGTAAATGTATCGTCATATCTGTTGATTATAAACTGGCGCCAGAAAATAAAATTAAAAGCATTCATAGAGATGGGTTCGATGCTTATGTATGGGTTCGGGAGAACGCTAAAAAATTAGGCATTGATCAGAAAAGAATTGCAGTTGGAGGAGATAGCGCGGGAGGGAACCTAACAATAGGTGTTGAGCTATTATGCAAAGCAGAGGGCGCATGTATACCTGCTTACCAGATTTTAATTTATCCCTCGGTCGACTTACCGATGTCGTTTCCTTCGGTAAATGAATTTGCAAGTGGCTATTTTCTCACTAAGGCGGGGATGACATGGTTTCGAAGTCATTACTTGGAGAGCCCTGAACAAGCTAGTGATCCCGGTTTACTATTTTTAGAACGAGACCTTAGTGGTTTATCGCCTACCTTTATTGTCACAGCGGGGTTTGACCCTTTGAGAGACGAAGGAAAAGCTCTTGCTGATCGATTGCAGGACTATGGCGTTGAGGTTTCTCATGTCTGTTATACAGATATGATTCATGGTTTCCTTTCGTTTTCCGGAGGAATATCGGCAGGTATGGAGCTTATCGAGGAGGTTTCTCAGCGACTAGCAAATCTATGAGCGGGCGTTGTGTTTAACTAGCAAAGCTCAAGGTTTTTTGATTTCATGATTGAGAACTATTGGGTTACTAATTCTACCCTTCGATTACGCTGATATGCGGCCTCAGATTCTCCACGGTCCGCCGGGCGCTCTTCACCATAACTTACTATTTCAATTTGATTGCGCGCCGCACCATTCACGACTAAGTAATTCATGATGCTATTTGCGCGTCTTTCGCCCAGGGCAAGATTGTACTCGCGCGTTCCTTGCTCGTCAGCATGACCCTCTACACGGATCCGGTTATTTCTGTCAGTAGCTAGGTCTCGAGCATGAAAGTTTAATATATCGCGATCTGCCTGTCTAAATTCAGCAATGTCAAAATCAAAATAGAAAACACGAGTCGCAAGTGCGGAACGCCTCATTCTCTCTTCTGCTGCAGCAGCTCTGACCTGGGCTTCTTCCTCTAATTCTCGCGCTCGTCGGGTGGTGGCATCGATGCCGGATTCGCTAGATTCAGTTACGCTTTCATCCATAACTGTTTCGCCCGTTGAGCTGCAAGCAATCATACCGCTGACAAAAGAAAAAACTAATGCCAATTTGAGAAGTTGATTCAATTTCATTAAGGTTTTATCCGAGTTGATTAGAGGCGTTTTTATTAGTTCAATGTTCCCTTCTTATTCGAATCAAAATATTACCTGATTCGAGCTCCTAAAGCTATTTGATAGGTTTAGGGTGTAGTATTTTACTCTATTAAATTTTTGGCTTTTCGAGGCGAACAAAACGGAGAGAATCATCGAGCAAACGCTCGATTTTTGTTTATCTGCATCCCCATTAAATGATAATCTATAAAACAATTAGGCAGCGCAAGTCGCCAATTGAATGAAATGATGGAAATTTTTCGACTTGATTTGTTCTCCTGCACTTTAAACAGGGGATTAATAGCGAGGGAATTATAAGTGAATGCTGAATTTACGGAGCAGGAACTAGCTTTTCAAGATGAAGTTAGGACATTTTTGCAAAGCGAGTTTCCAAAGGATTACCGTTCAAAAATCGATGCCAATATTAGATTGAGTAAAGAAGAGATTGTTGATTGGCAAAAGATTCTTTATAGGAAAGGTTGGGCAGCGTCATCGTGGCCGGAGGAGTTTGGCGGCACTGGTTGGTCACAAATTCAAAAGCATATCTTTGCGAATGAAATGGGGTTAATTGGAGCACCAGAGCCGGTGCCGTTTGGAATGAAAATGGTAGCGCCGATTATTATGGCTTATGGAAGTGATGAGCAGAAGGCTCGATTCCTTCCAGACATACTGGAAAGTAATGTCTGGTGGTGCCAGGGCTATTCTGAGCCCAATGCCGGTTCTGATTTGGCATCTTTGAAAACCTCTGCCGTTCGTGACGGTGATCACTATGTGGTCAATGGAGCTAAGACATGGAACACATATGGGCAGTATGCTGACTGGATTTTTTGCCTAGTAAGGACAGACAACTCGGTAAAGAAACAGGAGGGTATTAGTTTTTTGTTGATTGATATGCATTCACCCGGCATTTCCCTTAAACCGATAGTCTTGATAGATGGTCATCCCGAGGTCAATGAAGTGTTCTTTGATGATGTACGCGTCCCTGCTGAGAATCTTATCGGAGAAGAGAATAAAGGATGGACGTATGCGAAGGTTTTATTGACTCATGAGCGAACAAACATCTCGGGCGTGCCGCGAGGGAGGCGTCGCTTGCGGTCTTTAAAGCGTTTGGCGACGGATACTGATGATGGTTTTGGCGCAAATATGATGGAGAACCAAATCTTTAAAAATAAAATTGCTTCGCTTGAGATAGAATTAGAAGCGCTTGAGTATGCAGAGCTGCGAACTTTAGCTTCGGTATCTGCAGGTAAAGCACCCGGCCCGGAGTCCTCTATTCTCAAAATTGTTGGAACTGAGATTTCGCAACGGATAGATGAAATTTTCGTGGAACTTGCAGCCTTGCAATGCCTTCCATATGTTCCTGAACAATTTGAAGATGGTTATCAGGGGGCGCCGATTGGAATAGAAAGCTCTGCTTCGGCTACCCTAACCTACTTTAATAATAGAAAGGCATCTATTTATGGGGGTTCAAACGAAATTCAACGGAACATAATTTGCAAAGCAGTTCTAGGTTTATAGACGACCTTTGTTAAGCGAAAAAAATAGCGAGAGGATTTTAAGTGGATTTTTCATACTCGGAAGTGCAGCAAATGCTGCAAGATTCAGTGCAGAAGTTTGTAAGCAAGAGCTATGACTTCGATACACGCACGAAAATAGTTGCTAGTGAAGAAGGTTATAGCAGAGAAAATTGGCAATTGTTCGCTGAACTAGGCTGGCTTGCTGTTCCCTTTAGCGAGGAGAGCGGGGGTCTCGGTGGGTCCGCTGTGGATCTGATGGTCATGATGGAAGAGTTTGGCAAAGGAAATCTTGTTGAGCCTTTCTTGTCTTCAGTGGTTCTTTGTGGTGGCTTAGTTAACGAGCTGGCCGATGAGGATCGGAAGGTGGAAAAGCTAGGTAAGGTAATTAGCGGAGATTTAATGTTGGCTTGTGCTTTTGCGGAAGCCGGCAGCCGTTTTAATCTCTCGAAAGTAGCAACTTCGGCTACTAGTAAGGGTAATAATATCGTTATTAACGGAAAGAAAATCGCCGTTTTAAATGGCCCGAATGCTGATGAGTTGCTTGTTGTTGCCAGAGAGTCCGGTGCTGAAGCAGATCCTGATGGGATTTCGGTTTTTTGCGTTCCGCCAGCTACGGAAGGCGTTACCATAAGGCCTTTTACTAATGTCGATGGACAGAAATCTTCTGAAATAGATTTTAATGGCGTGGTTATTCCGGAAGCTGCAAGGCTTGGGGAAAAAGGGAATGCGCTCGGTGCGCTGGAGAAGGCTGCTGATAGGGTGATTGTCGGTCTTTCTGCTGAGGCTGTAGGAGCGCTGGAAGTGTTGCTACGAAAAACTGTTGAATACAGTAAAACTCGAAAGCAATTTGGGACATCGATTGGAACGTTTCAAGCCTTACAACACCGCATGGCAGATATGTTTATAGAGTGTCAATTGGCTCGTTCTATCGTGGTGATGGCCGCGATGAGGCTCGATGGAGCAGACGAGCAGCGTGAGAAAACTAAAGCCGTCTCTGCTGCAAAGAGTCGAGTGGGTAAAGCGATCCGCTCTGTTGGCCAAGAGTCTGTCCAAATCCATGGTGGGATTGGGGTTACTAATGAGCTAGATGTCGGGCATTATTTTAAGCGGGTAACTGCCCTAGAAATAATGTTTGGCAATACTGATTATCATACAGAACGCTTCGCTTCATTGTAAGATTATTGAGATTGTCGCGTGAGTGAACTTATCTTTGTTCGTCATGGGCAAGCCTCTTTCGGTAAAGAGTCGTATGATAAACTAAGTGATTTAGGGGTCCGTCAAGCTAAGCTTTTGGCCAAGCATTGGCGAGATATGGGAGAGCAATTCGACCACATTTACGCTGGCACATTGCTAAGACAAAAAGAGACGGCGGAACAACTGATACCACTCGTCAAGGGTTCGCCCGCGCGTCCCTACTTTAAAGCCGCGTTTAATGAGTATAACGGCGATTCCTTGCTGCGAATATACATGCGCGACCATTTGAGTCGTGATAAGGTCAATGCTGCTAAAGATTGGCCTATAAAGGATGAGCGTGTATTCCAAAATTTGTTTGAGCTTGCTACTGCCAAATGGATTAAAAACGAGCTAAAGCCTTCAATCGCAGATTCAGATTTTGAGAGTTGGGAAACTTTCAAAAATCGGGTATATCGAGCGATCGATGAAACAATGGAGGCACACACCTCGGGTAGTAAGGTGCTTATTTCTACTTCCGGGGGGGTCATTGCGATGGCGCTGCAGAAAGTTCTTAATTTTCCTGATGAGCATGTAATTTCAACTAATTGGATGATCCATAACAGTTCTGTTACGCGTGTGCGCTATGGGAATGATAAGGTATCATTGACCCAGTTCAATAGCCTTCCTCATATGGAAATGAAAGACATTAAACATTTGATAACCTATCGATAGC
>MDTC01098614.1_pt1 | contig 11280 bp, 17 predicted proteins | sample 811181 | NCBI WGS metagenome assembly MDTC01 (sample SAMN05326644, study PRJNA326480) | marine metagenome | isolation source: seawater | place: Pacific Ocean: North | collected 2011 | reverse complement strand
GTGCCGCCCGCTGAAGCCGAAGCCGCATTCTACGCCGCGCTGGAAACGCATGACGTCGCCGCTTAGCTAAAGAACATCAGCCTCCGGCAGACTCGGTGCGGTTCATATCGCTAATTTTCCCGCGACCCTTCGTCAGGAGTTGGGCGACAACTTGCAGGGGGCGTGGGAATGAGATCGCGGAAACGCTTTGATGGAGGACGTGCCAGACGCCGCGCTGATGATGATCCGTTCGGTTCTTTCGACTGGCTCGCGAAACTCGCTGGGATCGATCCTCGTTGTGTAAATGCGGAGCCTTCAGGTTCGTCTTGACCTATCGTCCACGAAGCACAGGAGTTGGAGTCGCATGTCCAATGATCGGAGCCCCCGGCTCGTAGGCATCAACCACGTCGCGCTGGAGGTCGGAGACATCGACAAAGCGCTCAGCTTCTATGGTGCGATCTTCCGTTTCGATCTCAGGGGCCGGAGCGAGGGTATGGCCTTCCTCGATATGGGCGATCAGTTCCTCGCCCTGTCCGAAGGCCGGTCGCAAGGTCCCGACGGTGACCGTCATTTTGGACTCGTCGTGGATGACCGCAGCGATATCCGCGCGCTCGCAGAAGCCGCGGGTGCGACGCTCGTCGAGGGGCCGTTCCTCGATTTCCTCTATCCCTGGGCAACCGGATCGAGGTTGTCGAGTACCGCGACCTCCAATTCCTCAAGACGGATCGCGTGCTGCACGCCATGGGCGTGTCGCCTGACAAGAGCGACAAGGCGCGCGAGGAGCTCAGGCAGAAGGACATGATCTGACCGGAGAAGGGGCTCACCGGAAAGGCGGAATCGCCGAGATCGACCGCAGCGGCACCGCGAAAGCTCAGGAGGCAATTATGCCGACTCTTTATGCAGCGACCGGCGATGCATTCGCCCGGATCAATCAGGACGGCGATGGCTGGCACGCGACGCTCTCGCTTCAGGGCAAGGCGGCGCAGTGCCTCGCGGTCGATCCCCACGATCCGGCGGTGGTCTACGTCGGCACCCGCGGGAACGGCGTATGGAAGAGTTCCGACGGCGGCGAGAGCTGGGAGAACCTCGCCTCACGGGACCATTTCTGACCCTGCCCCCGCGGATGCCCTCGAATTTGGGTTAGGCTGTTCTCCTGAGAAGGAGAGACGCAGATGCGCAAGAGCCGTTTCAGCGACGAGCAGATCATCTCGATCGTGAGAGAGCATGCAGCAGGCTTAGGCACAGCGGAGCTTTGCCGGAAGCACGGGATCAGCGACGCTACGTTTTACAAGTGGCGGTCGCGCTATGGGGGCATGGAGCCGAGCGACGCCAAACGGCTGCGAACGCTGGAAGAGGAGAACGCCCGGCTCAAGAAGCTTCTGGCGGAATCCGTGATGGACGTCTCGACGCTGCGCGAGATGCTCGGAAAAAACTTCTGACGCCTGGTTCAAGGAGGAATGCCGTGAGCTGGGCCATGACCGAGAACGGCTATTCGCAGCGCCGCGCCTGCGGGCTGGTCGGGATCGCGCCGAAGACGTATCGATACGTCTCGACGCGGCCGGACGATGGCGAGTTGCGCGACCGCCTGAAGACCTTGGCGGACGAACGCAGACGGTTCGGCTATCGCCGCCTGCACATCCTGCTGCGGCGCGAGGGCGTCGGCGTCAACCACAAGAAGCTCTTCCGGCTCTATCGCGAGGAACGGCTGACGGTCCGCCGTCGCGGTGGCCGGAGGCGGGCGCTGGGAACCCGCGCGCCGATGGCGATCCCGCAGGGGCCGAACCAGAGATGGTCCACGGACTTCGTCCAGGACGTGCTGACGGACGGCCGCAGGTTCCGCATCTGGGCCCTGGTCGACGACTTCAGCCGAGAATGCCTGGCTTTGGTCGCCGACACCTCGATCTCAGGGCGGCGCGTGGCGCGGGAACTGGACCGCGTGGTCGAGTTGCGGGGGCGGCCCTGCATGATCGTCAGCGACAACGGAACCGAGTTCACCTCCAACGCCATGCTGACCTGGGCGTCCGATCTCGGCGTGGAATGGCACTTCATCGCGCCGGGAAAGCCCATGCAGAACGGCTTCGTCGAGAGCTTCAACGGCAGGCTCCGCGACGAATGCCTCAACGAACACCTCTTCCGCGGTCTCTCGGACGCGCGGCGGATCCTCGAAGCCTGGCGGGCCGACTACAACCATGCTCGCCCCCACACCAGCCTCGGCGGCCTCACGCCGACGGAGTTCGCAACCCGGTCCAGAGAGGACCAGACCGAGAACAACGCCAACTTATAAACGAGGGCCTTCCGGGGGCAGGGTCATTTCCCATCACCTGCGCTCTGCCTTTGCTCCCGATCCGATGTCGCGGTCACTCCGGGTAGACGCCGAGCTTCCTCAGGGTCGCCCGCATTTGCGTCTTGTCCAAGCTGACGTAATCCTCGTCTCCCGCATCGGGATCGGCGGCGATCCCGGCCGAGACCAGCCCGACCTCCTCGTTTGACACCCAGGCGGGATCGACGCGCTTACGGGCGCGGGTGACCACCGGACCCAATATTTGGGCGGCAACGCGATGCCGGTCGCCGGCCTCGGCCGACAGGACACGGCGCATCATCAGTAGCGCCGCCTGCTGCATATTGATGATCGAGGCGCCGGGAACCGGCTGTGTCGCGCTGCCGCCGAGGATCAGCTGATAGCTGCCCGTCCGGGGCAGGCGCGGGATCCAGGCCCGGGCCGTCGCGGCATGGGCGGTGGTCATGTCGACGAAATAGCGCTGCCAGTCGTTCCCGGAGACCTCCCACAGGGAATCGCCCTGCCACCAGCCGCCGATGGAGGCGACGACGTCTGAAACCGGGCCGTGCTCCGCGGTGATGTGCTCGGCAGTCGCCTGCGCCTCGTCAAATCCCGTGTAGTCGCCGGTTACGAAAGTCAGCTTTTCGGGCTGGCCGAGGTCGGACAGAGCCTGGCGGAACTCCTCGACCTTGGCTTCGGTGCGTGACGGCACGACCACATGCGCACCGGTCTTCAGCCAAGCCCGGACGATACCCTCGCCCACATCGCCCGTTCCTCCTGCGATGACGACGCGGCGGTCGCCAAGATCGGGATAGCTGGCCGTCTTTAAATCGATAAACTCGCTCATGCTCACATACTCATTGCTGCTGCATTTTTGCTCTGGTCACGTCCGTGATGAAGGCGCGTCACAGCCCTTCGCTGCGAACGTAATCGGCGACCTTGACCGGCTTGATGTCAGGGTACCGGTCGTTGGCGATCGAACGGAGCTTGGCTTTTCCGGACAGCATCGCCCGCCAGTACATGAGCGGCAGCCAAGCGGGGATGTTCTCGGGCTCCGCCTGCCGGCGCTGTCGGATCTCGTCATCGAGCTCGGCCAGCGTGCCCATCTCGCTGACGGTCACGGATCGGCCCGACGCGTCCTCATACGCCTTCACCAGCTCATGAAAGGTCAGGGTGTCGCCGGCGACTTCGAATACGCTCGGCACGGATGCCTCGTCGACGGCTGCCTCGGCGGTGAACCGGGCCGCGTCGGCATAGGTCGTGAAATCCATCGCCGCCTCGCCGTCGCCCCACAGGAAGGCGCGCCCCTCGCCAAGATCGAGAGCGCCGAGAAAGCCGAACAGCACCTTGCGGTCAAGGAAGGCGCCGATCTGGATCTCGACGACCTCCACCTCACCACGGACCTCCTCGGCCGCGCGCGAGAATGCCCGGCGGGTATCCGAGTTGATGTTGTCGCCCTCGTCGAGGCCGAAGATGTTGTAGGAGAAGTTCGAGGGGATGAACCGCCGCACGCCGGTCCGGCGGGCCGCCTCCAGCAAGCGAAGCTGCGCGTCCACGATGATGTCGGGGCCGCCCTGGATCGCCGAGACCACGGAGAAGGCGTCATGCATAGCCTCGTCAAGACGCCCCTCCTGCTCCTGATGCTCCAAGTCGACCTCTATGATCTCCACGCCCCGCTCGCGTAGCGCCGCGACTTTCTCGACGCTCTCTGGACGTACAAGCGCGCGCAACTGCACCTCCGGCTTGTCCAGAAGCGCCTGCGCGATCAGAGAGCCCAGGTCTCCGGTCGCCCCGGCCAGAACGACGGTTCTTTGTGTTTCGGGCATGTTCATCCTCGTTTCGCTCAGCTTTCGTCGGTTCCCGAGCCATCGCATCGCCGTGGATGTCAGGTGCGCCAACCACCCGTGTCACACGAAGGCTTGGTTCCTCTTTGTAACCCGGTATAAATGCGATACTAACCCAACGCCGCAAGACGGCACATCTTTGATACCGAGGTCACATGGACGGAACGGAGCCTCTTATCCACGACACGGCCGACTGCCTGAGGGTCTCGCGCGTGCTGTCGAGCGTCGCGGGCAAGTGGAGCGTTCTGGTCATCATGCTCCTGCGGGAGCGGCCGCAGCGATTCAGCGAGCTGAAGCGCAGTGTCGACGGCATTTCGCAGCGAATGCTGACGCTGACGCTCCGCAATCTCGAACGAGACGGACTCGTTACGCGAACGGCGACGCCATCGATTCCGCCCAGGGTAGACTACGCGCTGACCGAACTCGGCCATTCGCTTGCGGAGCCGGTCCATGCTGTCGGCATGTGGGCGTTCCGCCACCTTGCAGATATCGAAGCGGCGCAGGCCGCTTATGACGGAAAATCGTGAGCGGCGGCGCTCTCCGCCGATGGGCTGCTAGCAAGGCGCAACGAAGGGCTGTGCCGCCCAGCGCTTCTCGCATCGATCGAGGAAGCGGACGAAAGCAGACCAAAATCATCTATAGAATCGAGGCACTGCCACCGCTTTCCGGAAACTGGCTGATGAAATACCCGGCGAGAAAATCGAAAGAGGAGGCATCGGGTCAGTTAGTAGGAGGAGAATTGTTGCATTCGGCTGAACCGAGGGTGGTGGAGCCTGCGTCGCCTCGCGGCGTTAACCTCGTCACGCCAACGTCACCGGCTCCTGGACGAGCTCGACACCAAACCTGCTTTTCACTTCCTCTACGGCGACCGCGGCCAAACGGGTCACATCGCGAAACGTCGCATGGCCATGGTTCACGATGACCAGCGCGTGCCTGTCGTAGAAGCCCGCGCCCCCGCATCGATGGCCCTTCAGGCCGCAGGCCTCGATCAGCCATCCTGCAGAGAGCTTAATGCCGTGTTGGACCGGGTACCGGGGCACCTGCTGGAATTGTTGTTCCAGTGCGCTTGGGACGATCGGGTTGTGAAAGAACGATCCCACATTGCCGGTCACCCGCCAGTCGGGCAGCTTCGCGTGCCGCAGGGCGAGTACGCGGTCCATGACCGTTCGCGGGTCGAATTCTTCGAAATGCTCTGCTAGACCGGAATAGGAGAGAACGGGCTTCCACAGGCGCGGAAGCGACAGGGTGACCTCGATCAAGACGTACCGCCCCCGTTCCTCCTTGAAGCGGCTGTTGCGGTAGGTGAACCGGCATTCCTCCCGCGCGAAGCGCCGGAAACTGCCTGTGATGGTGTCCACGGCGGTGACGGACTCAACGATATCGCCGATCTCGACGCCATATGCTCCGATGTTCTGAACGGGTGCCGCGCCCACGGTTCCTGGAATCCCGGCCAGGTTCTCCAGGCCGCCGACCCCCTGTTCCACCGTCCAGGCCACCAGTTCGGGCCAGCTTTCTCCGGCGCAGGCCGTCATGCGGATCCAGTCCTCCGAGTCATGTTGGAGCGACCGGCCCCTGAGGTCCATGAGTCCGACGACGGCGTCAATCTGCTCATCGAGAACGCAGTTGCTACCCGCGCCTATGAGGTGAAACGGGAGCCCTCGGCCTCTGGCGAACTCCGCCATAGGGAGGATCTCTCGGACCTCCGAGACCCTGCCGCCGTACCGGGCCCGCGAGGCGAGACCCAGCGTATTGCGGTCCGAAAGATCAATGTTTTCTGTTAGCGTCATTGATCGTTTCGCGCGGCCTCACGTTCGCGTCCCGGCCCCTGAAGCCGGCGTCCTTCATCGGGGCCCTGCCGCTCATGGATAGGCCTCGCGCGTGAGCGGTGGGCGGAACATCAAGTCCTGGCCCCGGTGCATGCCGATGTTGATGCGGAAGGCCTCGGCGATGCGCTCCGACCGGGTGATGAACAGCTCGGCCGTGTTGGGCGGGCACAGGTCGGTCACCGTGTGCCGGAACAGCGCGAGCCAGCGGCGGAAGTGATCGTCGTTCAACTCGGTGATGGCAAGGTGTTTTGGCATCGGTCGCCCGTCGTAAGAGCCGGTGCCCAGCAACGACGACGACCAGAACGCGGTGATCTTGTCGAGATGCGCTTGCCACTGATCGTCGGGCACGTGGGTGCGGAACACCGGGCCGATCACCGGATCCTCGCGCGCGTCGGCGTAGAACCGGTGCACCACGCGCCGGATCATCGCTTGGTCCAGCCCTTCGGCGACGGCCTCGGGCGAGCGGGTAGGTGTCTGGTCGGTCATGTCAGCGTCTCGCTTATCACGTAGGTACAGCGGCGGCCGCCGCTGACGATATGTTCGCGCCGTTCGACGGTGGCGTTTTCGCCCAGAACGACTTCGAACACGGCCTTTTCTGCCCGGCAGAAGCCTTGGCAGAAGGTCGCCGCGGCGCAGATCGGGCAATGGTTTTCCGTCAGGATCATCTCGCCGCCAGGCCCTTCCTCGGCCCGGGCCATGTATCCCTCGGCGGTTCGCAGCTCGGCCAGCCGAGCGACGCGTTGCTGCAACGTGTCGCAATCGGCCATCGCCTGCCGGTACAGCGCCTGAGTTGTAGTTTCCCGCGCGCCGATGATCCGGTCCACCGCATCTTCGCCCAGCACCTCGGAGATGCTGCGAAGGATGTCCACCGTCAGGGCCGCGTGGGTGTCGGGGAACCGCGCCTGGCCCTTGCCGGTCAGGTGCCAATACACGGCTGGCCGGCCGCGTCCGGCGGCGCGGCGTTCGTCGCGCACCAGCCCGTCCTCGGCCAGCCGCAGAAGTTGCTGCCGCGCCGCCTCGCCGGTGATGCCCAGTTCGGTGCCGACCTGCGCCGAGGTCAGCTCTCCCTTCATCTTGAGCGTCATCAGAATGCGCTCGGAAGGGGCGCGGGGCGACCACTCCGGCTTTTCCAAGTCATCACTTGACATATCGCCCTCGATTTTTCAAAGTTCTCACTTGTTAAATTACCGGACGGCGCCTTGTGGCGCAACCTCCGGCGCGAAAAGGAGACATCCGATGGCCTTCGAACTGCCCGCCCTGAACTATGCCCATTCCGCTCTGGCCGAGCGCGGCATGAGCCAGGAAACGCTGGAGCTGCACCACGACAAGCACCACCAAGCCTACGTGACCGCGCTGAACGGGTTCGTCGAGAAGAACGCCGATCTGCAAGGCAAGTCGCTGGAAGAGATCGTGACCGCGACCTATGGCGACGAGGCGCGCGCCGGCATCTTCAACCAGGCCGGCCAACACTGGAACCACATCCATTTCTGGAACGCCCTGTCGCCCGCCGGCGGCGGCATCCCCGGCACGCTGGAAACGAAGCTGAATGCGGATTTCGGCTCGGTCGACGAATTCAAGCAGGCGTTCAAGGCCGCGGCCGTCGGCCAGTTCGGGTCCGGCTGGGCCTGGCTGATCCAGAAGAACGATGGCACGCTGGCCGTTACCAAGACGCCGAACGGCGTGAACCCGCTGGCCACCGGCGAGGGCACGGCGCTGCTCGGCCTCGATGTGTGGGAGCACAGCTATTACGTCGACTTCCGCAACCGGCGCCCGGACTACGTGACGAACTTCCTGGACAAGTTGGCGAACTACGATTTCGCCGAAGCGAACCTCGCCTGATCGGCGTCCTTCGGGCTGCCGCGCCCCCTGCGCGGCGGCCATCCGCTAAAGCCGGAAGCGCACAATGACCTACGTCGTCACCGAGAACTGCATCGCCTGCAAATACATGGATTGCGTCGAGGTCTGCCCCGTCGATTGCTTCTACGAGGGCGAGAACACGCTGGTCATTCACCCCGACGAGTGCATCGACTGCGGCGTCTGCGAGCCGGAATGCCCCGCCGACGCGATCCGCCCGGACACTGATCCGGAGATGGACAGATGGGTCGCGTTCAATCGCAAGTACGCTGAGGCGTGGCCCGTGATCACCGAATGCGGCGAGCCGCCCGCCAATGCCGACGCGATGGACGGCGTGCCGAACAAGCTGCAGACGCATTTCTCGCCGGAGCCGGGGCAGAAGGAAACGTCATGATTGCAAGTAACTTCCCGACGACCGACACCATGGACGAGACACAGCGCGCCTTCCGCGAAGCCATGGCGGCGCTGGCCGCCACGGCGTGCGTGGTGACTGCGGCCGACGGAGAGACGCGCGTCGGGCGCACGGTGACGGCTGCCCTGTCGCTGGCCGTCGCTCCGCCGTCCCTCCTGGTCTCGGTCGACGCCGGCGCACACCTGGCGAGCCTGATCCGCGCGCGGGGCGGCTTCTCTTTCGCCATGCTGCAGGCGGACCAGCAGTCCGTGGCCGAGGCCTTTGCCGGGTCGGTCGCGGCCGAGCGCCGCTTCGACCATGGCGCCTGGACGGCGTGGCCTTCGGGTCATCCGCGCCTGCGCGGCGCCATGGTCGCGATAGATTGCAAGCTTGCCGGCGAGATCGAGACCGCAGATCACGTGCTCTTTGTCGGACACCCCAACCACATCGACCTCGCCGATGTCCGCCGCCCGCTGGTCTGGCACGATCGCCGCTTCAGCACGGTCCGCCCGCTCTGACCGGGGGGACCCGACCCGCAAAAGTGAAACGGAGATCATCCCATGGCCAACATTCCCTGGCGCCACATCTTCGCCGGCGCCCTTGCCGCGTTTTTTCTACTCGGCGGCATCCTGAACATCTTTGCCAGCCCAGAGATCCGTGCCGACTACGACCGGTGGGGCTATCCCGACTGGTTTCCCTATCTGACCGGTATTCTGGAATGGAGTGCGGCCGCGCTGATCGCGATCCCACGGACGCGCCTTTCGGGAAGTCTCTTAGGAGCCGGGATCATGGCAGCAGCCGCAGCGACTGTACTGCTGCATGGCGAACTCGGCCACGCCATCCCGCCGCTGGTCATTCTCGCGCTCGTGGTGCTGAACGGATGGCTGACCTGGAAGCGGAAAAGCGCGGGTATCTAACTGCCCCGATCAATCAAAACGCACTCTTATTTCAACGGCTTGCCCCAGAGAAGGTTCGACGGCAGTCCCGTCCCCTCCGCCACTTGCCCTCGCGAAAGCGTTCTCCCAATCCGGCTGCGTCCGGATTTTCTCCTTGTTTTCGAGGGTTATGCGGCAGGGGCTGTTAACCGGCCCACGCCCCGAAGGGCGCACACGCGTTCTCTCCGGGCCGATATTCTCCGGACCTGTTAACCGCGCGGGGCCCGGTTAGGCCGATCAAACCCCTGATAATGAAGGGTTTTGAGCCACAGATCATTTGTAACCGTTGTGAAAGCCGTATCCATGCCGCAGGGAACTGGCATCGAACTTCGTGATGGTTAGGGTGTGTTGACGAAGTGGATTCCCAAATCGTCTGAGGCGTGATTCAGAGTCCCTCCCTGGAAGGGAGGGACGAGTGGCTCGCGACCTGATGAGCGACGAGGAGTGGGCGTTCTTCGCCCCCTTCGTGATCGAGACCGGACCGAAGCGGGGTCGCCCGCCGAAGGATCATCGCCGTGTTCTGGACGGCGTGTTCTGGATCGCCCGGACCGGCTCGCCCTGGCGGGACCTGCCGGACAGCTTCGGCCCCTGGGCGTCCGTCTATCGCCAGTTCCGACGATGGACCTTGGCCGGGGTCTGGGACGTGATCCTGGAAGCCCTGAACGAGGCCGAGGGTTCGCCCAACAGCGTCCAGATGATCGACAGCACCATCGCCCGCGCCCATCACTGCGCCGCGGGCGCAAGGGGGGATTCAGGATCAGGGTCTTGGCCGTTCGCGAGGTGGCCTCACGACCAAGGTCCATCTCCGGACGAACGGCGCGGGTCTGCCCATAGCCATCGAGATCACCGGCTGTCCGGCGTCAGCGCCCATGAGACTCCCGAGCTGATTTGGTAACGGAGGGTTTTCGGCTCATCGTGCCCAGGGAGGCGAGACGATGAGACGGAAGACCGAGAGGACGAAGCCGCCGGCCGACAAGGTCGTGAAGGACATCAGGCGCAGGACCCGCAAGCAGCACTCGGCGGAGGAGAAGATCCGCATCGTGCTGGAGGGTCTGCGCGGCGAGGAGAGCATCGCGGAGCTGTGCCGACGCGAGGGCATCGCCACGAGCCTCTACTACGGCTGGTCGAAGGAGTTTCTGGAGGCTGGGAAGAAGCGGCTGGCAGGCGACACGACGCGTCAGGCGTCGGCGCCGGAGGTTAAGGAGCTGAGGGCCGAGACCTCGGCGCTGAAGGAGGCCGTGGCGGACCTGACCCTCGAGAACCGGCTGCTGAAAAAAAGCATGATCGGGGATGGGGGAGACGACGCATGAGATACCCCGCCTGCGAGAAGCTGGAGATCATCCGCTTGGTCGAGGGCTCGCATCTGCCGGCGAAGCGCACGCTGGAGAAGCTCGGCATCCCGCGCAGCACCTTCCACCGCTGGTGTGGGCGCTGGCAGGCCCTCGGGGAGGCCGGCCTCGAGGATCGCCGGCCCCATCCCGGCCGGGTCTGGAACCGCATTCCCGACGAGGTGCGCCAGGCGGTGGTCGACCTCGCCCTGGACGAGCCGGAACTCTCGCCGCGGGAGCTCGCCGTGCGCTTCACCGACGAGAAAAGGCACTTCGTGTCAGAAGCTTCGGTGTATCGCATTCTCAAGTCGCAGGACCTCATCGCGAGCCCGGCTTTCGTCGTCATCAGGGCCGCCGACGAGTTCAAGGACAAGACCGTCCGTCCGAACCAGCTCTGGCAGACCGACTTCACCTACCTCAAGGTCGTCGGCTGGGGCTGGTACTACCTCAGCACGATACTCGACGACTTCAGCCGGTATGTCGTCGCCTGGAAGCTCTGCACCACCATGCGGGCCGAGGACGTGACGGACACGCTCGAGCTCGCCCTGGCGGCCTCGGGCTGCGACCAGCCGACGGTGCTCCATCGACCGCGCCTGCTCAGCGACAACGGCTCCTCCTACATCGCCGGCGATCTCGCGGACTTTCTCGAGGACAAGGGCATGGATCACGTTCGAGGGGCGCCGAACCACCCGCAGACGCAGGGCAAGATCGAACGCTGGCATCAGACGCTGAAGAACCGGATCCTGCTGGAGAACCACTACCTGCCCGGCGCGCTCGAGGCCGCCGTCGGCCAGTTCGTGGATCACTACAACCATCGCCGCGTCCATGAGAGCCTCGGCAACGTC
>MDTC01139265.1_pt1 | contig 11281 bp, 8 predicted proteins | sample 811181 | NCBI WGS metagenome assembly MDTC01 (sample SAMN05326644, study PRJNA326480) | marine metagenome | isolation source: seawater | place: Pacific Ocean: North | collected 2011 | reverse complement strand
GTGCAGGTGCAAAAGTAAAACAACTTACTGGTAGCACAGCCGCTAGATTAGGTACAGAAGTTGTAACTATGACTACATTAGGTGCGGCCCTAGAAGGTCATGTTCCTACAGCTAGAGATTTTGCACACGCTACTGTTCTTATATTTGGTATACATGGTTCTATTACAGGATTAAGACATATAAAAAATATGTACAGAAAATATAGTGTACATCCAAAAGATATAGTTAGATTAGCAGAAACAAACGGTGAATTTAGAAAACAAATTATGAATATAGAAGAACCATCTATATTTCAAAATGGATCTAAAACAGTATTACAAGGTCTTGAAAAAGAAAGTAATATAAAATTATTACCACCACCTAAATTTAAAAACAATGAAGTTGTAAACATTAGTGTAGAAGGTACGCAACAAGGTAAAGTTGTAGGTAAAGAAGTTATAGGTAATGATAATGTATTAATAATACAAAAAGCTAATGGTGAAAAAATACCTGTATTAGAAACAGAAGCAAGAAAGATAGATCCTATACCTGTAGAAGCAAAAGTTAATGGTGATAAAATAGAAATAACAAACAAACAAGATAAAACATTTAAGTCTAAACAAGAAAATGGTGTTTTTAGTAAAGAGATTGTAGAACTTACAAAAGATAAAGATGGTGCTTTTGTTGTAGATAATACTGGTACATATAAATCTACACCATTACAAGCTGTTATAGATACAGGTCGTAGAATACTTATAGAAAGTACAGACGGTAAAGTATCTACAAACAAAAATTTATTAGTTAAAAACGAATACTATCCAAAAGTATCTAAAATATTAAAAGATAGCAGAATGAAAGAAATGGAAGGTAAGTTTAAAACATCTAATGAACTTATATCTAGAGTATTTAAAGGTTTATCTAACAAACATAAAAAAGTTACAGTTGTTTTTGCCGCTAATAAAGGTGGTGGTTTTGGTAAAGATGTAGATGTTATGGTTGGTAGAGTAGGTAAAGAATATGTAGAATTTAGTAGAAAAGCATATAACGAACTAATTAAATTTACAGATAAAGATGGTAAAATTAAAAAAGCAGAAATGGTAGGTAATGCTACAGATGCACCATTAGCATTTATACATCCAGAAACTAAAAATCTTATAGCATTATTAATGCCTAGAAGAATAAACAATGACATTAAAGCACAAGCAGATAGATATTTTAAAGATCATAAAATTAAAGAAGATATGGATGGTATGCATTTTGATAGAGTAAACAACTCTAGATCTGGTGATAACTGGGGTATACCTAATGAACCATATGGTGAAACAAAAATAAACCTAGGTGAAAATAATGCAAAATGGAAAAGATTTTATAACTCACCAAGAGGTATAGATCTAATTGATCTTGTTGAAATGTATAAAGTGTTTGTTAAAAAATCACCAGAACTTAATAGATTACAAGAAGGTCTTAATGGTTACTTTCAATTTAAAGGTAAAAAATCACCACGTATTGTCATAAACGAAGCATTACAAAAAAATCCAGAACAATTTACTATGACTATGGCACATGAATTAGGCCATCTTATAGACTATTTACCAGATGCTAGTTTAAAAAGAGGTAACATATTAGGTTCTATTGCATCTCTTAAAGGTTATATGAACAAATGGATAGCTGGTAAGAATGATGGTGCAAAACCATTAGATCCAAAAGAAATAGCAAAGATGAAATTAGAAGCAGAAAAGATTGCTAAACGTAACGAAAAAAACACAAACAAAGAAATACAAGAAGATTTAAAAGTAACACCAGAAACTATACTACAAATATTTAAAGATCCTAATGCAAGAGAAAAAATAGATCCTGCATTCTATAATGCATTTATTAAATTAGATGGCGCATTAAAAAAAGAAGTTGTTAAAGATGCTATGAAAGGTCTTATGAACCATCATATGAAAGCTATAGCAGATCAAATCAATGGTAGAAAAGTAGATCCTAAATTATCAGAAGAAGCTAATAGAGTATTTAAAGAAATGTTTGAGAAAGAACTAAAAGATAGAGGATTAGTAAATGTTGAAATGATTACAAAAGAACTTAAAAATGTATCGGCTAAATGGAAACCTTTTGATAGGGCCGCAAGTGAAAAATATACAAAATATAGAGATGGGCCTAGAGAACTTATGGCAGATTTTATGATGGCATGGTTACTAAAGCCAAATTGGGTAAAAAAAGAAGCACCTAAAACATATGAAATGTGGCATTACTATATGGATGCAAAACCAGAAGTAGCTAGAATATGGGAAAGAATACAAGATGATTTAGTTGCTGGTTCTAATGTAAGAAATGCAAATGTTTATACTAGCATTCTAGATATGTTTAGAAACACAGAAGCTAAAATGCGTGAAAGAATAGAAAAAGATTATTCACCTAGTAGATATGATGCAATATCTTATGAAATGATAGATCATATGACTTTTATAACTAGAAGATTAGGTGGTGTTAGTGGTGAAAATAGAGCAGGATATAGTTTTCATACAAAAGATTTACAATATTATTTAGAAAATTATAGATACAGACACGCTTTGTTAAAACAATACAAAGACGCTTTAGAAAAAGATGTTATAAAACCTGCAAAAGACATGGGTTACACACACCATGATATTGGTGTTACATTGTTGTTACGTAATTTAGCAGAAAGTAATCAAAGAAAAGATACAGTAACAGCGTTAGGTTTACGTAAATTTGATCCAGCATTAGCAGAAAAATTAGGTACTAGAAGTGCAGAACAATTATTTAAAGATTGGGCAACAATGCATCCAGATCTTGTTAAACTTACTGATAATTTTTATGAAGTAAGAAATAGAATGGTTATACCAGTATTAAAAGAAAGCAAAGTTTATGATGCAGAACTAATGAGTAAAATAGAAAATAATAGAGAATACATAACTTATAATGTGAAAGATTATATTTTAAATAGAATGGAAAAATTTGGTCAAAACAATGTTGTTACATCTGCTATTAAAGGTACTAGAGGTTCATTAAAAGATATACAAAATCCATTACTTGCTACAATGGAAAAAGATATGATCTTAATGACAGAAGCAAAAAGACATAAATTAATGGCCCTTACAGTAAAATGGTTAAAAGATAATAAATCTTGGTTAGAACAATATGATTTTACAGTAAGAGGTAAAGCAAAAAAAAGAGATATATCAAAAGTTGGTAAAGAAAGAATAATAGAAAAACCTAAATATGTAGGCCCTAATAGATTATCTACACCAGAAAAAGGATTATCACCTTTTCATTATATGCAAGAAGGTAAATTAAAAACATATTATGTAAATAATTTTATAGCTAAAGGTTTTAGTGCAAATCCATTAACACAATGGTATTCATTAAGACTTGTAAGTGCGGCGGCTGATGTATTTAGAAAAGCATTTACAGAATATAATCCTGCATTTTGGCCTATTAACTTGGCTAGAGATCTAAATAGAGCAATAAAAATGTTACCTAATGCTAGATATTTTGATTTAATAAAAGGTGGTAAAGATAGTTACATTAAATATTTATTTAAAGCTATAAAACCTGCATACAAATCTATTTTTAGAGATGGTACAGAATTAACAAGATGGATGGAAAAAGAAGGTTTTTTAATATCTATGGTAGAAGGATATAGAGGACAAGCAGGAAGTAAAGCATTACGTAAAGGTATAGACAATGATACGTTTATGTTGGAAAAATTATTAGATAAAGAAGTAAAAAAACACGGTCATTTAGGTAATCTATACGATAAAACATTTGGTGAACTTTTTAATAAGTTAGGTAACTTTGCACGTATGTTTGAAAGAACACCTAAAATAGCTGGTACTATGTTTTTAAAAGATCAAATAGCACGTGGTAAAATAAAAATGACAGATAAAGATATGATGATATTTATACAAACATATGTAGGATCACCTAACTTTTTACGTCAAGGTGGTTTTCATGCTATTACAAACAATTTAATATTATACTCAAATGCATTTAAAGAAGGTTGGCGTGGTGATTATGCTAGATTTAAAGAAGCACCAGCAAGTGTAGGAAGTAAATTTATTGCATATAATGTTATGCCTAAAGTTTTACAAAAAGGTATAGAGTTAGGTTTATTTGGTACTGCATTAGGTATGGCCGCTAAATACGGTATAGATGAATGGGATAGAACAAATTATATACCAGTAATTTTAGGACAAACAAAAGACGGTAGAGTTGTATATTTTAGAATACCACAAGATGAAAGTAGTAGAATTATAAATGGTGTAATGTATAAAATTATGGAAACAGCTACAGGTGAAGATGATACTATATTAAATACACCTTTAGATCTTATGGGTTACGTAGGTTCTTCTGGTGTACCTTCACCAAATCCTATTATAAATTTATTAGGTGATTTAGTTGGTTGGATGAATGGTACTACACCTTGGGATGATTGGCGTGGCACAACAGCAATAGATAAAGATTTAGATAAAAGTACATTATTTAAAAAACAAGTAGAAATAGTAAAATGGTTTTTTAACACATATTCTGGACAAGGATTTTATAAATTTAGATCAGATGATTTGGGTGAGATACAAGGCGAGTTAGAAAATGTACTAGAATTACCAATAATAGGTAGACCAATATCAAGGTTTTTAAAAATAGGTAATGATCCGTTAGTTGGATATATGAGAGATGGGCCAGATGGTATTGAAGAATATGACAAACAACAAGCAAATCAAAAGGTTTTATTAAAAATGGCTATAAAAAACATGGTCAATAAACCACAAGATTTAGATGAAAAACAATTACAAATGTTAAGTGAGGATTTGTCTTGGTTAGATAATAAGCTAGTATTAGACCAATTAGGTAGACGAGCAGGTGTAAATGAGAGTATACTTGATATAATTACAGAAAAAGATAATACTAGAAAATTCTTAATGATAAGAAAATTAGTGATGGGATTAAAAGAATTACAAGAAGAATATCCTATAGAAAAAAAGAAAGAATAGTGGTAAAATAAACTATGACTATATCTACAACTATTACTAAAAACAGTTATTCTGGTAACGGAAGTACATCTGTTTTTCAATATACATTCAAAATTGCTTTAGATAGCGAAATACAAATTATTATTAGAGCATCTAATGGTACAGAAACAGTAAAAACAATTACAACACATTATACTGTTAGTGGTGCTGGTAATGCTAGTGGTGGCAATGTTACCTTTACGGCTGGTAATATACCTGCATCTGGTGAAACTGTTATTATACGTAGAAATACTGGTCAAACACAAACTTTAGATTTAGTAGAAAATGATCCTTTTAGTGCAGAAACAGTAGAAGGTGCATTTGATAAATCAATATCTTTAGTACAAGAATTACAAGAACAATTAGATAGATCTATTAAAGTATCTAGATCAACAACATTAAATACACCAGAAATAACAAATGATGCATCTGCAAGAGCAGGTAAATTACTTGGTTTTGATGCTACTGGAAATAGTTTAGATGCTACTATTGATGGTACAGGTATTGCAACTAGCGCAACTAATGCGGCTAACAGCGCAACTGCGGCGGCTTCTAGTGCAACGGCGGCGGCATCAAGTGCTACATCAGCAGAAAATGCAAAGAATGCGGCAGAAGCGGCTTTAGATACATTTGATGATGATTTTTTAGGTAGTAAATCTAGTAACCCAACATTAGATAATGATGGTAATGCATTAGCAGACGGTGCATTGTATTTTGATACAACTAATAATGTTATGAAGGTCTATGATCTTGGTAATACAGTATGGAAACAACTTACACCAACATCTTCTCAACAAACAAACATAGATGCGGCAGTTGCAAATGCAACTAATATAAATCATGTAGGCGGATCAATAGGAAATGTAAATACAGTTGCAGGTGATATTGCTAATGTTAACACACTTGCTGGTATATCTGGACTAGGTACACTAGCAGGTTCAGCATCATCTGTAATTACTGCTGGTAATAATTTAACTAGCATAAACAGTTTTGCTAACACATATTTAGGGCCAAGTAGTTCTGCACCTACACAAGATCCAGACGGTAGTGCATTAGATAATGGTGATTTATATTTTGATACGTCAAGCAATCAATTAAAAGTATATGGTTCTTCTGGTTGGCAATCAGCAGGTTCTACAGTAAATGGTACATCTGCACGTTTTACATATAATGTTACAGGTACACCTACAACTTTAACAGGTAATGATGCAAACGGAAATAATTTGGCATATGACGCAGGATTTATTGACGTTTATTTGAATGGAGTTAAGCAGGTAAATGGAACAGACGTTACAGTAACATCTGGATCTAGTATAGTTTTTGCATCTGCATTAGCAAACGGTGATGTAGTAGATTGTATTGCATTTGGTACGTTTAGCGTAGCATCTGTAGCCGCTACTGCAATAACATCTGGAACATTACCTACAACAAGAGGTGGTACAGGTTTATCTACATTAGGAAGTGCAGGACAGGCATTAGTTGTAAATCCAGCAGGTAACGCATTACAATATGCAAACGCATCTAGCGCAGAAGTATATGGATTTAATTTATCTTTTGTAGCATCTACAGTTAATTATACAGTAACATCTGCATCTTATGCAGGTGCTAATAGATTTCATATTTTAGGTACTCCACAAAAAACATTAGAATTATTAGAAGGTAATACGTATGTATTTACATATCCTGCATCACATCCTTTTGCGTTAAGTACTACAGCAGACGGTTCACATGGTGGAGGAAGTGAGTATACTACAGGAGTTACAAGAAATGTGGGGGCTACTACATTGACTTATGTTGTACCTGCATCTGCACCACAATTATACTATTATTGTACAAGTCATAGCGGCATGGGTGGTACAGCTAATACACCAGCACCATTTAACAATAATGTACAGGTTACAACAACAAATCAAGGTCAAGACAATATAAGTGCCGCTACTTATGCTGGTTTTGATGACGTTATATTTGCGGCAAGTGGCTTTACTTTTAGCTTATCTAATGGTGAATTAATTGCTACAATATAATTGAAAATATGATAAAATAAATATATAAGGATAACATATGGCAACAATAAATATTGGATCACTTACATTTACGCATAAAGGCGATTATGCTTCTGGCACAACTTATGCAAAAAATGATGTAGTTTACTATTCAACAAACGGTAACGCTTACATTGCTAAACAAGCTACAACTGGTAATGCACCAACAAGTACAGCACATTGGGATGTATTTGCGGCTGGTTCTGGTGGTATATGGAATGCTGGTTTATCTTTAGGTTCTGCAAATCAAAGTGTACGAGTTAATTCTGGTGGTAATGCTTTAGAATTTTATACACCAAGCGGAGGTGCAGTTCTTCAAATTAAAAGAGGAACAAGAACATCAGATGGTTCATTTAATAGTTCAAGTGCTTATGCAAGTTGGGGTTGTTCAGTCACAATTACACCAACTGCAAACAACAGTAGCTTTTGGATAAATGCTGTTGCTTATGGTTCACCAAGCAACCACGATACCCCTTGGAAATATAACATTTCAGATAGCCAAGTAGGTGCAACAACACCAATATTTACAGACGCAAGTAGAAGTCACACTCATATGGGTAGCACTACTCACTTTGGAGTTGGTGCTTGGGGTAATCTTAGTAACGCAGGTAATTTCTGGTTGCCACAACGTACTATTGGTGGAATGTATACACCATCTTCAAATAATGGTAACGCAAGAACATTTGATATTATTTGTAGAAATGGTTCAGGTGGCACATTAAAAGTTAATCAAACTTGGAATCATAACAGTTCTCAATCAAGTGGTGCTGTTTCTACTATTGAAGTTTGGGAAATTGCTAATGGAATTTACAGTTAATAAGGAGATAAAATAAAATGATAATAAAAAACTTAGGAAACGCAATCAAAGAAATAAATCCAAAAGCAGAATTTACTTGTGAAGAAGATAATCTAGACAATATAGTTTGGCTTAATGGAACAACACCGATTGCTAAAGCAGATATTGAAACAAAAATAGCTGAATTAGATATTACTGATGAAACAACTAAACAATCTCAAATAGATTTAAAATCTAGTGCTAAAGCTAAACTTATAGCTGGGGAAAAACTTACCGAAGAAGAAGCTAACGTACTTGTAGGAGTTTAAATCCTATGACAAAAGCTAGAAGTATTGCAAATCTTTTAAGTACACCAAATAATAAAATAGCTGGTGCAAATCTTGATGTATCATTTGAAAATATTACTGATACTGGTACAGCAGGTACTAAAATTGCTTTAGGTACAACGGCTCAACGTGGCTCTACAGCAGGTCAATTACGATATAATTCAACTCTTTCAAGATTTGAAGCAACAACCAATGGTTCAGAATTTGTTGGTTTTGCGACACCACCTACTATCACTTCTATATCACCTACAATATTAAATAGTGCAGGTGGGGAAACAGTTATAATTACTGGAACGAATTTTGAGATTGGTTCAACAACAGTCACTTTTGATGGTTCGTCACCATCATCAGTAACAGTAAATTCGACAACTCAAATTACAGTAACGGGAACACCTGCTAAATCTGGTGCAACTTACACCAATGGATTAGTAGTTAATGCAGGGGGTTCAAATGCTGTATTTACTTTTACAACTTCTGGCGTTCCTGCATTTACGTCATCAGCAGGTTCTTTGGGAAGTTTCAATGAAGGAACAAGCGTTGGAACACTAGACGCAGGAACAGATGTTGGAACGGCACACGCAGTTTCTATTGGTTCATTACCGTCTGGAGTTTCAATTAATAGTTCTAATGGTGAAATCACAGGAACATTACCTGCAAACACAAACACGGCACACCCACCAGAAGGGGGTGGTGGTGACACTACAACTACGTTTACAGTTCAAGCAACAGACGCAGAAAATCAAACATCAACAAGACAATTTTCAATAGGAAATAAACAAGGTGACCCATTGTGGACAAGCACGATTTGTGTCTTAAATGCTGAAAATAGTTTAACTACAAACAATGGGTATAACAACAATACTATTACTACTTCAAATGTCGTTTTGAGTACAACACAAAAAAAGTTTGGTAGTAAATCTTATTATTCAGCAGGTTCAACAAGTGCAGATTACATAGATATTGCTGTTCCATCTTCTCAAAGATTTGACCAGATAAGCGATATATGTTTTGAGGGTTTTTTCTATTTAGAAACAAATAGAGGAAATGTCACAGGAAATCAAAGTGGTGCTTATGCCAATCAAAGTTTCTTTTCTGTAAGAAATACTTATTTTAATATTTACATAGATAGTGCAGGTAGAGTTGGTATATATCAATATACTGGTTCAGAAACATATCAAGGACAATATCCAACGACAGGCAATATATCAACTGGACAATGGTATCACGTGGCTTTTCAATGTTCTTCTTCAAATATTAAATATTGGTTAGACGGTACATACATTGGTTCACTTACTAGAAATTCAAGTCAGTATAATCCTACGCCAAGTAATTATAACGTATTTTCACCTATTGATAATATTAGTCAAAGGGCGTGGGTTGGCTACGCAGACGATATTAGAATTACAGCAGGTACAAGATATACAGGAACAGGAAGTATTATTGTTCCAACTGAAACAACAAGATTATTTGCTTCGTAATGCCTAGAAAGGAGTAATATGCCACACGGAAAAACACATAACAAAGGTGATCTTAATAAAGATGGTAAAATGTCTGGTTACGAAACAAGAAGAAGTAACGCTATTAAGAATGCTATGGCTAAATCTAAAAAGAAAAAGTCATTCCCTAAATTTGGTACTAAAAAATCTAGTTACGCTTAAACTAATTTACCTATCCAATTACCTTTATTATTAAGAACCATTGGAAGTAATTTAGGATAACCGTCAACTATCATTGCAGATCCTAGTATAAATCTAGTTTTAAAATTTTTAGCGTATGCAAAACTTTGTGATTTTTGATTTATTAAACATCCTACATTCATAGCAAAAAAAAGATTATCTGGATTGGCCCACCAAGATACAAGAAACTTTGTATGATAATGCCCTTGTACTGCTGACATACCCATTGTTTGTGATACCTTTAATACATCCGCAGATCTACCATGTGTAAAAAAACATCTTTGTCCATTTGACATAGTAAGAGTAAGATCATCTACCCATTTCCATTTCTTTGTACCTAGAAACTCACCATAATCTTTTAGGAATTGTTTTGACATACCAAACTTTAATGCACGTCTATATACTAAACTACTATGATTGCTCTCTACCTCTACCATTTGAGGAAATATATCTTCTAATTGTTTAATGTATTCTTTTGATTTATCTAATTCGTGTCCAGCAGAATATAAGTCTGGATCGTGAGAGTGCATAGATATAGCATGGAAGTCAAGTAGATCACCAATATTAACCACGAAGTCTGGCTTATATTCTTTTTTAATTTCACGTAAAAATTCAAAACTATCTTTGTGATGATATGGTATATGAAGATCACTAATAACGAGTATGCGTTTGTGTGTCATATTTTATAACAGGTGAACCGTCTATCCACTCCTCTAGGTTTTTAAGTTTTTCATTAGGATCAACGAAAGTGTACTTACCATTATGTATGTGTACGTCTTTAACAATAGGTGTTTCACTTTTGTTCTCATAATTAATTATTATATCTTCTAGTACTAACACTATGCAATGTATACTAGAAATAGTTACTTTTTGCAACTTCTCATAATTTCAGATAAAGACTTGGCACGTGAGGGAGTTTGTGTAGCCCAACGGCTATCCATCATTTGAAATGATGCTTCACCATAATCTTCTTTTTGTAGTGCGGCCCACATCTTTTTAAATTTACCAACACCACCTATACCTAATTGGAATACCATCTCAATTAGAACACATTTAGCATCCCATTGTATTGTAGATATTTCATTATCTTTTAATAACATTTCTGCATTCAATCCTGCTCTTGTAAAATCACTATCAAATTGTTTGCTTAATTCTTCTTCTGTATATTCTACACCTTCTTCATAACTATCTTCTTTTGTTACAAGGTGGCCATATCCGATTGTGGCAAAACCAAGACTATCCTTATATATCTTGTTTACAAATCCTTCATGTTTCTTAATACGTTCTTTTAAATCGTTATAATCCATTATGCCTTATTTCTATTAGCAAAGTTAGTTGCCGCTTGGGCTGACGAGAACCCCCATTTTTTTAACGCTAATGCTTTTCTGGTAGGTCTACCCTTATCATCCTTCATTGGGCCTTTCATGCC
>MDTC01026058.1_pt1 | contig 11281 bp, 17 predicted proteins | sample 811181 | NCBI WGS metagenome assembly MDTC01 (sample SAMN05326644, study PRJNA326480) | marine metagenome | isolation source: seawater | place: Pacific Ocean: North | collected 2011 | reverse complement strand
TTGATGGACTAAATCCTGAGATTAAAGCGGTGTTCATCTCATCCTGTTTAACAGGAAAATTATCATTACCTCTGGAATGAAGATTCCAAAATACTATTGTTGGCATTTCATAACCAGCTTCTTCATATTTTGTTTTAATCATCTCCATTGCGGTAGGATTCCAACTATCAGATTCTTCCCAACAATTTCCTGTCGCTGCATCGAATTCCATATCTGATAATATTAATATTTTTGTCGGCATTTCCCCTAAAGGAATATTATGAGTTACTGCCTGATTTAACAATAAATCAAATGTTGCCGTTAAATTTGTACTCATTCCCCAATGTGCACTTCTTAACTGTTGTAATTTACCTTTTAGTGAATCACCAGTTAAGTACTGTAAACTCGGTGTTGAAGAAAAAGTTAAAAAACTATCTTTAAATGCTCCTTCATTCCTTTCTGAAATATAGATACCTAATGAGATTGCTACATCCATACAAGTAAGTGAATCATTACTACCTGCGGAACAACTCATTGAACCTGAAACATCAACCATTGGTAAAACTCTATCCTCATTACCTTCCATAAAGTTAGGTAAATTATCCCATTGATTTTGAGAAACTGTTTCATCAACACCAGTATACAAAGTCTTTAAAATATCGTAAGGGTATAATGCCCCACTATTAACTGTAGTCTTACCTTCTTTAAGGTCTTCTACAAATTGGTTATAACCCTTTTCATCTCTTCTCCAAAACGCTTTTTGGTATCTTGCCGATGCCAATGAAGGTATTTTAGAGTAGTCAATTTCTTTCCATCGATTTGAACACATCTTAGTTTCTACTACATCTGTCAAACCTACTAATCTTTTTCTTAATTCTTTTGGGGAAACTTTTAAAGCTCTTCTAACTTTATTAAATACTTCACCTTTACGAGGCATCCACTTAGCACATAAACCGTCTTCGTTACCTAACGCAGTTACGATTAAGTCTATAACCATACCTTCTAAGTCAGTACCAATTAATGTAAATACATCATCCCATCTTCCGTATTCAGAAATAAGATGAACATTCTTTTTAACAACATCTGGTGAAAGTTTTACTAAGTGAGAAATAACATCTCTAAAAATTTGTCTCTCACCTGCACCTTCTCTAACATCCCTTACCCAAAAAAGGATGCGAGTAGCAACCAATGGATTTTCACTATATGCTTTGGAAAATTTTTCAATTAAGGTGACTTTATTCTTTCCTCTCATAGCCCCAATAGAGAAAAATAAATCTACACAGTTATTTAGTGTAGTGTTATTCGTAGACATACCGTTTTCGGTTAATTGCGCTTTTTCTTCCTCCATTTCTCTGTATTTAGTCATTGAATTACCCATAGTTTTGGTTGTTTTTTAAATTGTTTTTTAAAAGTGTGATACAAATATAGGGCGAATATATTTAAAAGTCAAATTTTTTTTTAATTTTTTTTTAAAAAGTTAATTTATAACCTACCCCTCTTACAGATTTAAAGAAAGTATTAGGGGTTTTGTCCTTCTCAAATATTTTTCTTAAAGACAGTATAACATTATCTATTGTTCTAGTTTTTATGTAAACATCATAACCCCATATCTTTTCTAAAATTTCTTCTCTTGATACAACTTCATTATTCTTACTAATTAAAAGTTTTAGTAATTTAACTTGTCTTTGGGTTAATCTAAATTCATCACCTACCTCATTACTAACAATAAATGATTTAAAATCAATGCTATGATCACCAATATCTATTTTATCAGTAGTCATATTATTAACATTTTTACCAAATAATTTAATATAATTTATAGTTTTATATTTTATTTCTTCATAAGATAAAGGTTTTACTAAATAATCATTTACACCATTTCGTAGTAATTGTAACATTTTGTTTTCATGATCGTGAAAACTAATATATATAATAGGTGTTTTACTATCCTCTAATCTTATGGTTTGAACTAAATCTAATCCTTCGATATCCACTAATTTTTCATCTAAAATTACGACATCAAATCTAAACTCTCTTATTTTACTTAACCCTTCTTTTCCGTGTGTTACTGCAACACACTCAAAATTTTGGGTGTCGAATTGCTCTGTAATTGATGAATGAATTTCTTTATCTACACCAATTATTAATATTCTATTTTTTTCCTCCATAATTAATTATCAAACCAAAATACTATTCTTATATCATCGGGATTACCAAATTTCTGTAAATCAGGAACCATAGTTTTAAAGAAATATGCATCTATACCCATATCGTATAACTCGCGCCCACTCATCTTATAATACTTACTATCCATTAATTCTCTCAATGTTAAGTAACTGTGTGAATGAGCGTCCATTCCCCATTCATCTGATATACCTTTTATTTCATCACTCACATCATCAGGTAATGTATCCCACCTACCATGTACTATCATATCTATTGATGTGTCTCTTACACCTGCTAATGCACCAAATAATCTATAACACCTACCACCATAGGGTTGATCACTATAAGGATATGGAAATAATCCTTTTTGATCTGCCTCATACCAATGTAAATGTTCATCTGCCATATTTTTTGGAATATAAGTGCCAATAATATACTCTTCTAATTTATTAGAGGGTTCTTCACCATCTCTCCATTTTTGTAAAATAGTCCATCCTTCATCCTCAGTTATACCCATATTACTCACTAAATGTCTTATTATAAGACTAGCGCCATAAGATTGAAAAAATACATTTCCCATCTTATCCCAATTATGTGTAACTGGATTTTTCTTTTCCACATACATATGTATATCACATCCCATACCTATAAATATTTAATTTTTTGTAAATATAGTAATTTATAAATAAAATTACAAATTAATTGGAGTACTTATTAATCAGATAATCTAAATTATCTTGTAGGATATCTTTGGCGATGAATTCACCTTCTTTCATAGATTCTCTGTCATATAACATTATACCATTCTTATCTGGAGTTTCACCAGCGAATAAATCAATATATCTATAATTAGGATAATCCATTGCCATCTTCGCTGCGTTAGACTTACTCTTAACTTGTATTAAATAAACTTTACCCTCTAATTCCATAATCATATCAATACCATACTTCATATCAATAAAGTTACCATTATTACCGTGATAAAGTAATTTAAAACCTTGTTTTTCCAATAACTTAATTGTTAAGTCTTCTATTTCATCTCCTATGATAGTATTCTTTCGAGTATTATATGTATATTCATCATACTCATCCACAGTAAAATATTTTTCTAATAATCTATATAAATGTGATGACTGAGGATTTTTTCTTGTTGGGTTACCACTGTTTCTTAAATTTAAAAGAAAGTTTTTTATTTCAGTAACATTCATATGTTTAAGTTCCCCTATTTTACCACCCCTCATAAACAATGTAGTAAGTAGTTCTGCAAGATCACTCCAACTAGTATTTAATTTGTTCACAAATACCCATTCACCTTCTTCATTTCTGACTAACTCACAACTTAATAGTCTTTGAGATGTGTAATAACCATCTTTTTCGCTTATGTCTTTGAATTTGCCAGTTTCATACAAATACTTTAAAGGTTCTTGAAAATTAGGATTCATATCTCTATCATCTTTACGTGGTAACAATAAGGTATCTATAATAGGTTGCATATCTAACCCATCTTTTTCTTTTAACCACCTACCTAATACATTTAATTTATCACAAACACCTCTTTCTTCACCTTGAAACCTTTTACAAGTATAATAAGATAATCTCTCTTCGATACTACGTTCTTCTAAAACTTTATCTACTACTTCTCTTTCTTTAGCTTCATATTCCACACTAGGATGTTCTAAACCTAATTCTTTTTCATTTTCTTTTACTTCGTCATTTAAGATAAAATTAACAAAGTCATTTATGTCGTTTTTTTCTTCCATTTTATATAAATTTTACTATTTTTTTATCTACTGGTTTTATTGTATGGTTAATATCAGTAATTATATTAGTGTTGTTAAATCTACTAGATTTTTTCTTATTAAACTTGTACACATATAAAGGTTTATTTATATTATATTCTTTTTTTATTAATTTTTTTTTAGATAAATTTATTGCCCATTCCATATCTTGCCCACTTTTTAAGTCGGTAAACTTAACTTTATCCACTATATCTTTTTTTACTACCATTGTGGGCCAACTGTAACACGCTATTTTTTTAATAAACTTTTTAAAAATAATAAAAACTAAACCTACTACTAAATTATTTTCAAATAAGATTCTTTTATTTCTATACACTATTAATTTATCACTTTCATTACTTAAAAATTTTAAAGAATGTATTTCTATATTAAAAGGTAAAAATATAATATAATTTTTATATTTTTTAGAAAACTCCATAGGGATAATTTTTTTACCCTCAACACATTCTTTTATAAATGTTATTTGATCATACTTTTTATTTTTGGCAATATCATATATATCTTTTACATATGTAGGTTTTACAATATCATCATCCCCTATTCCTGTAATATAATTCCCTACCGCTTTATTCACAAGTTTATTACTTTTTTCACCTAAAGTAATTTCTCCATTATCAACACACACTAGTATTTCTACCATTTCTTCTAAATTATTAATTTTAATTTGTTTTTCTAAATCTAATAATAATTTATTAAGTTGTTTTTTTCTAGGAAACAACGATGGTATACAAATACTTAATATTTTTTCTCCCATAATAATAAAGGTCTTTTATTGTTTTTAACAAAATCACATATAATTTGTGATTCTTCAGTACTCAATGATTCTATATACTTAATTTTATTACTAAATAAACCTTCTTCTTTAAGTTTATTAAATATGTTTTGAATATTATTTATTTTTTCTTTATCATAGTTCTTTTTAATTCCTACTATATTAACACCTATTAATGTAGTGTTAACCCCCAAAATTGTTGAGAATGGTAAAACATCTTTATTTAAAACGGACCCACCACCTATCATTGCATGTTTACCAATTCTTCCTTTTTGATGTAGAACGGCACCACCACCCATAAACACAAAATCCTCAATAACACTATTACCTCCTATTTGAACTGAATTAGCTAAAATTACATTATCACCTAAGATAGTGTCATGTGATACGTGTGAATACGACATTAGATAACAATTATCACCAACCACTGTTTTTAAAGTTCTCTCACTACCTCTATTTATTGTTACATATTCTCTTATCGTTACATTATCTCCTATGATAGTTTGAGTGAGTATATCATTTTCATAGACTAAATCTTGTGGGTCAGATCCAATTATTGCACCATCATAAATTTTAACATTATCCCCTATGATAGTTCCCGAACAGATTCTAACATTATTACCTATTTTGGGGTTTTTACCGATAATGACATCATCTGCAATATCACAATTTTTACCTATTTTGATAGAATATTGATTATAAGTTATTTGATTCAAATTTTCCATAGCTTTTTTTTAAACTTAATTAAAAAAAATGACAATGTAAAATTATTTCTGTTTAAATATAAAAGTTATACCTGCAATATTAACTTCTATTTCTTCATTATGACTAAATGAACTATTATTATTATTAGTTTTATAAAATAACTCTTCATCTAAATGTCTATGTAATTTTCTTTCTAAAAAATAAGTTAAAGTTAACCCTTCTGTAGGAATTACTTCATTACTTACACATTCGTTTGCTATCTCTAAAACTTTTTCTAAGTCCATTTTAAAATATATTTTTTATTCGTGTCCAGAAGTTTTCCCATTTACTTCTTTTAATTTTTTTAACTTTATTACCATTTTTTTTAATGTGTTCACCTAACCCATTTTTAATTTCACGAATAAATTGTTCTTTTTTAAGTTGAGTTTTTTCACGATCCATTTCTATGTTGAATCTTTCTCTTTCTATTTCATCCATATTACAATTATAATTAAATAATTCTAACTAGTGAAGAATAAAGGGTAGGAAATAATGGTTTGGGTAAATTTTCTAAGTTAAACCAACCACAATCAGTATTTTCATTATCTAACTTACAAACAAATTCTTCATCACAATATCCAATGTAGAAGTCAAAATAAGGAATTAACTGATTTTGATGTTCAAAAAATTCGTACCTTATATTTTTATCATTAATACCAGTTTCTTCTTCTAATTCTCTTTTGATACCCTCTAAAGGTTTTTCACCTTTTTCTATACCTCCAGAAACTATAGACCACGTTTTGGGGTAACTAGATTCTTTAGATCTTTTTAATAATAAAAAATTATTTGTTTTCTCACAAATTAATAAAACTCCTCCGTACTTGTTCATATAATTAAATTTAAGCCATTACATCTCCTTTGTCAACCATAAAATACTCTAAAGGGACGTAACCTAAATAATTATTTCTAAAATACTTATAACCATTAAATGTATCTTTAGTTATTTGTACTCCTCTTTTAGTACCCTTATCCCAACCAGTACCTGCAGAATGAATCATACTAATTGTGTCACCATTTACATCAGATACAATTCCAGTATGTCTCGCTTTTTTACCATCAAATAATAAAATATCGCCTGGTTTTACTTCGTTATAGTTATCTTTTCCCGCTCTGAAACCTTCTTCTCTTTTTAATGTAGAAGTAGTATCTCTTCCCGGTGAATCAACACCATCAACATGTCTAAATGTCCAATCTACTAATCCACTACAATCACCACCTACACCATCAAATTTACCACCCCACTTATAAGGTTCACCTAGTCTTTCCGATGCTTTATCCACAACTTCTTTTCCTAACTTACTTACTTCATCACTTATTTCATAGTCACCAGCACCAACTTCATCCCAATTTAATTCTTCTTCCTCTCCTTCACCTTCTTCCTCTTCTTCGTCATCACCATAATGTGGATCATCTTCATCACCCATAATATTTTCATCGTCCAAACCTAATAATAAAATCTCTTCTACTGACATAGCATGTTCATCTCCTAATTCTTCTATATCAACATATAATTCAGTATAGGTTTTAGGTCCTACTATACTATCCCACTCAATGGGTTCAATAAAAGTGTCTTTTTGAAATTTTCTAACTGCCTCTGCAGTGTCAGGTCCATATATACCGTCTATAACCGGTTCACCATCACCATAGTGCCCTACATCATAACCCAATAGAGTTAACATTGTTTGAATTCTTTTAACATGTTCTTTATTGTTTTTTCTAAATCTACGTAAATATTTACCATCTAAATCCTCTTGCCATTTATCTGCAGTAGAAGTTAAATTTGCCAAAGTAGTTAAAGTTTCAGAAGACTCACTATCTTCTTTAATCTTTATTAATTGTTGTTCAGTTATTTTTATTTTCATACCATTTTTTTATTTTTAACAAATTTATTTTAATATAATTTTCATTAATAGTTTCATTTAATTCTTTTTCTCCATTTATTGTAATATCTAAAACTACATTTTTTATATGTTTAGATTCACATAAATAAGTTTCTTCCTCATCCCACTCACTCTGAAAATCATCAATACTTTCATTATAAATATTTAATATTAGATTATCAATAGGTAATTCATTAAAAAACTTTTTATTACCTAATTTAATATTTAATTTATTTAGTGAAATAATATTTTCACTTAAAGTTTTATTTTCTAATCTTTTTAATATAGTATCTTTAATCAATAATCCCCAACCATTAACAAAGTTGTTTTCTTTATTTTGTTGTTCTATTAAACGTTTATATTGTTTATCATTGACTATTAATCTCATTTTTACTATATTTACTATATAATAAATAGTATAAAAAACATAAAAAAATGAGTATTATTTTAACTATTTTGGTATGTTATGGAATATGTAACATAATAGTATATGGAAGTATCTTCGAAGGGTTAAGAGATAAATTAAATTTATACTCTCCAGATTTTTGGGGTAAGTTATTTAGTTGTATGATGTGTTTACCTTTTTGGGTAGGTGCATTTTTATCTACTAGTACTCAATTATTGGGTTATACTCAATTTTCACCCCTAACACATTACGGTTTAGATAATTTTTTTATTGCTATATTTTTAGATAGTTGTCTTTTATCTGGAACCACTTGGTTAATACATACCTTTCAAGAATACTTTGAGGCATAAAAAAAGAGGAATTAATTTTCCTCTTTTTCTAAAACCTTTTCTTTATTAGGTTTGGGTGGTAATTCCACATTTTTACCTTCTTTACTAACATGTCTACTTACAGAAGAAATATTTATATCCGATAAAGATGGTTCATCAATATCCGGAAAAACAAATTTAAGTCTTTCTAAATCTTTTAAACTTTTATCTGTAAATAATCTTTTAAGTTCTTCAATTTTAGCTTTAAGTAAAACTAATTTATTTTCTTTTTCAACGTTAATCTCTATAACGTTTTCTACATGTGTCACCACTTCGTCTATAGAATCTTTAGGATCTTTAGGAAAAACCATAAAATAATTTTTATTATTACTACTGGGTTTATAAGATACATTATCCGATTCAAACATATTCCACCCTTCTTTTAAAACTAAATCTACAACAGGTAAATCTTTAACGAATCTTAAACCTGTTACATATGGTCTTAAACTATTTAATTTTTCTTGTATCATTTTAAATTTTTATACCCTCAATTAAGGTTAAAATAATATAAGAGATAGACATTCCTAAAATTAACAAAGAAGGTTTACCTAATTTAAATCTTTCTTTATCTACATAACTTCTTATTAGAAAAAATGTATTACGTATTACATTTAAAATAGAAAGAATTAATAAAAACAAAAATACTTTATTAAGAATGTCTACCATCATAATCATTTTTTTATTATACTGTCACAGTATCAGCCTTTTTTAATTCAGATACTTCTACTCTAATAGTTTGACAAAGATTTTTAATATCTTGACACCCTTTTCTTACTCTTGTACCTGCAGCTTTATTGTTTTTTTCATAAAATTTTACTGCATCTTCTTCTAAGTTTGCAACTAATGATTTTAATGTTTCAAAATTTTTCATTTTTTTTGATTTTAATTTTTGTTATTTTTCTTCATTTACACTTTCCGTCATATTATTGGTTGCAGTTATTTGTGCCAAATATTCCGTTAGAGTGTTTATTTTATTATTTACGTTTACTATAGATTCTAAAATTTTAACAAACTTTTCTTTTCTTTTTCTGGCTTCAACAGATAAATTATTTAAAGTGTAATTTAAATCTAATTCTAACGTATCTCTTTCAGATATTAAATCTGATAAAACTATTTCTAAAAACTTAATTTTGTTATTCATATATGTAACTATAAAACTATTTTCTTATAAAATAAATACTATAATCTATATTTTTAACTTAAAATCTAAACTTTTTTCAAAAATACGATATAATTCTAATAATACATCCATATCTGATCTCGTTTTCAATCTATAGTATTTAAAAGACATATTGGGGAACTTATCTAATTTTTCTAATACTTCTTTTTTATTAGGTGTATTATAAAATAATTCTACATAAAAATTAAAAAAATACTCTTTTAATAACATAGTTTCTTTTAAAATAATACTTTCTTTGGTAAAATTTTTAATCGTATTTTCAAAACACCAATCAAAATGACTATGAATATCTTTTTCTGAATTAATTACATCATCACCTAAAAAAGTATTATTAATTTTACGATTTAAAGTTAATATAAAATCATAATATAAATTACATTTATCATAATTTATATTATTAGCTTTATATAATAACGTCATTTCCTCCATAGTTAGAGGTTTGGAAATGTAATGTATAAATTCTGCACTATTCATATAATACTAATATAATAACACTTATTACTCTAATAAAGAGTTATTATTAAATAATTTTTTTGGATTCTACTTCTTTTATCATTTGGTAGTGTATTTTAGCTATCCTATCTCTTCCCTCCTCACTTAAAAGTAGTTTACTTTCTTCTCTATTAGTCATAAAGAAGTTTTCTGATAATATGGAAGGCATAACTACTTTACGTAGAACCCAAAAATTAGATTCTTTATCTGCGTCTCCATCTCTTGTATCTACCCTCATTTTATGTGTTGGGAATTCTGCTTTTGCCTTTTCATGTAATATTTGAGCAATTTTATCAGATTTAGTTTCACCTACAGTTGTATATACTGACCAACCGTGTGCGGATTCTTTATTAAATCCATTAGCGTGTACTGAAACATAAATACATTTCTTACCATCACTTTGTTGTCTTTCTCTGTATATGTCATTTGCTTTATCAGTTCTCCATCTTAATGATAAATCTTTTTCTGTATCAACTAAATTAATACATTCAATACCATCTTTTTCACACATCTTAATAATTCTATTTACGACCGCTCTATTGAACTCTCCTTCAAATAACTGTGTACCATCCTCCCACTTAGGTGATCGTTTACCAGGTGTCTGATATACACCGTCTATTATACCTCCATGTCCATTATCTAATATCCATACGTACCCATCACTTTTTTCTATACTGTTATTTCTACTTTCTATCTTTTTCCATGTCTTAGGGCCGACTATACCATCAGTTTTTAAACCGTTTTGTGCTTGAAATCTCATTACTGCTAGTTCAGTTGCAGGACCGAAATCACCATCAACAGTGATATTTAATAATTTTTGTAATTCTTTAACATCATCACCTTTACTTCCTTTTTTTAATAACATATTTCTATTTTTTTGTTCTATTATTGGTTTATCCGAATTAACCTTCTCTTTCTGGTTTAATTTTTTCGTAGTAGTGTCGGATATCTTCATCCCACTGTTCGATCTCATCCTGTAATTGTTCAATAATGAAATCAAAATATTTTTCCAAACTTTCATCACTTAAATTATTTAAACGTCTTATTGGGTTTGGTATTTCAATTGCATCAATAATATCATTATATTTAGACACTTTAATATCCTCTGAAAAATACACACCTAAACCATTTTCATTATTAGTCATTAAGTCTCCTTTTAACCAATCACTTTTGAAATCTACGATAGGGAGGAATATGTGTTCAAACTCACTATTAGTTACAAACATAGTTAATAATCCTTCTTCAACCATAGTAATAGGATCATTTTCCATAGATCCTACAGTCCAACCAGGATATATTTCTCTACCCACAATATTATCTAAATAATATTTTGCAAGAATTACTTCAGTTGTTTCATCATAATCTTCTTTACTATATGAAAAGTCATCAAATGCTTCTTCATCAAATAAAACACCACCAAACTTTTTATAAAAATTCCACATTTTAAAAACATAATCATAATCCTTTAACCCAAAAGTCTCAATTAAATCATTAA
>MDTC01184423.1_pt1 | contig 11282 bp, 11 predicted proteins | sample 811181 | NCBI WGS metagenome assembly MDTC01 (sample SAMN05326644, study PRJNA326480) | marine metagenome | isolation source: seawater | place: Pacific Ocean: North | collected 2011 | reverse complement strand
CCCAAATCTCATAGCTAACATAAAAAGTGTAATTAAAGCTTTATGAAAAAAATTTTAACAACTTTCATCGCTTTTTTTATTTATCAATCAATATACGCAGCAACAAATATACCTGGGCCTAGAGACTGTTTTTGGATGCGTGGTCCTCACAGTGGAGACCCTTATATAAATCTAGCTTACCCAGATTCAAATGTATACTACTGGGCTGCTGCTTTCAGCACACCTCCTGGTTCAGAAGTTTATCTTGAAGGGGAGTTTCCATTTTCCAGGTATATGTCAATTATTAGCTATGATGGTAGAGGGCGCCCAATTGAATCACTAGCAGATTACTTAATAGAGCCAAATGAAGGCTCAATAAATCCTTATCTTCCAGGCAATAATAGGCTTGAGAGTAACAGGACTTACAAAATTAAAGTTTTAAATCAGAATTCAGATTTTAAAAGAGAAACAGGTAAAATCTCGCAAATTAAATCAGAAAACACTTTACATGCCCCATCCTATGGACCAAATCAACAAACAATAATTTATAGAATTTACCTTCCTGATAATGGTTTGGCACCTCTAGGAGGAGTTAAATTGCCTCAAATTATCATTAACCATGAGGGGAAAGAATTGCGTGGCAAAGATGCTTGTCTTGCTTTAAAATCATCACAAGATTTAGCACTAACACTAGATGCAGCTGGCATACCACCAATGCAGTATCGTGAGCTTGCATCACAGCCTGATAAACCAATTACATGGCCAGCACAAAACCCACCCGAATGGTATATTCAGCTTGATAGGCAAAGTTTAATCGGAATTTATACAGGAGAATTTAATTCCAATGCTCCAAGAAGTACGGGAGGGTTTTTCCCAAATCTTGATAACCATTACTTGCGCACAATTATCAATAGAAAATTTGGTAAAGTCTTGATCATTAGAGCAAAAGCACCAAAAACACCAAAAACATTTAATTCAAATCCTATCTATGAGGATAATCAACTTCGTTATTGGTCTATTTGCTCAAATCAAAGTTTTGGAAATACAAGAGTAAATGATTGTTTATTTGATGAAGAAATACCATTAGATTCTAAGGGATATTTTACCTTGGCAATTAGTAGGCTTGAAGATCGTCCTCGAAATGCAACAAATGAATGTGGGATTGCTTGGTTGCCAATTGCAGACGATGGAGATGGTGTTTTTGATGAAGATGTTGGTATTGTTCAGTTTAGGCATATGTTGAGTCGAGATGACTTCCCATTTTCAATTCAAAGTGTTGAAAATCAAGGGGAAGTAAAAATGGTTATGCAGGAATATTTTCCAAAAGGTCAGTATTTAATGACTAATCAAGTTGAGAGTTTTTTTCCGTGCTCAGTTGATGACTGAGATAGATATATTCAAATAGCTTGCAAAGAATAACCAGAATAAATATGGCATGTAACTGAAAAAACTTCCAATCTTCTTGTTAAACCATAACTTATTTAAAATCAGCACATTTACCACAATCAGTGGAATAATTATAAATATTGCCAGACCTGGAGACTGATTAACAAAAAATATCCAAGGCCACAGACCATTTAAAAAAAGCTGAACACCAAAGAGTAACGAGATATGTTTTGCGTTGTAGAAGCTAACTGCACCCATCAATACATACAAGATTGGCCAAACTACACCAAATAACCATCTGGGAGGATTTAGTTCTGGTTTAGTGAGTGATTCATACCAGTCCCAATCGGTATATATCATTCCCAACCCTGCAGCCCAGGCTGTAATCAGTGTTAAGATTGGTAATAGTATTTTTATAAACATTGAATTAATATAATCTAAATCTTACAAGGAGAGAAATTATGGAAACTTACATTATCTATGCTCTGGCACTGACACTAGCACAATTGTGGCTTATACCCATGGCAATGAACATTAAAAATTTCTCTTGGATGGTCTCAAATAGAGATAATGACTTGGATATATCCTCAAATACTTATCTACAAAGGGTAAATAAATCCACTGCTAATCTTTATGAATCTCTCCCAGCATTTCTTGCACTAGCACTTTTATCTTTACACCTTAAAGTAGATGTTACCGTTGCTGCATGTATTTGGCTGTATGCAAGAGTTGGACATTTAGTGTTTTATGTGACGGGTATTGGGCTTTTAAGAACAGCTTCATGGTTAACATCACTAGGAGCATTAATTTGCATGTCGTACTACATGCTCAAGGCTTTATAGTAAATTTTATTCACTATCTAGGCTGAATTCTTTCATAAATCCCCAAATAGTTGTGGCGGCATCAATATCATTATCGTAGCCAAATCCATCACGATTTGGCCATTCGTGGTCTGTACCGCCAAGACGATAAAAAGCTAGACGAACACCATCGTTGCAGTCATCTTTAATTATTGCTGACCATGCATATCCATCACCATTGTTGTCAGCCCCATCAGTAATTGCTGTTGAAGTACATTGATTATGATCTGACCAATATTCTAAAACTGAGCTAAAGCCAACAGCATACGAATTTCCCTCGATTGGTATTGCACTATCGTTTTCTCCATGAATATGGATTATTGATAATGGTCTTACTGGTGTACAATTATCAATTTCTTCTGTGTACATTAATCCAGCCACTGGTCCAAATGCAGCAACCTTATCACTTAGATAACACGCTAAGCTGTAAATCATAAAACCACCATTAGAAAAGCCAGATGCATACACCCTGTCTGCATCTATGTAATAATCTGAAACTAAAGCATCAATAAGGTCAGATATGAAAGCAACATCACATACCTCCCCAGCTGTGTTGCAACCAATACCAGTAACCCAGCCAGTAGATCCTTTGCCCTCAGCTACAGTTCCTTGTGGATAGACAGCAATGAAATTTTCTGACTCTGATAATTCTCTGAAGCCTGTATATTCCATTTCATATTCAGCATACCCATCACCACCGTGAAAATTTAGTATTAGTGGTGAAATATTTGTGGAACCAATTAAATTATCCGGTATGTAAATAAAGAACTCTCTTTCTAAACCTCCAGAATTCATTGTGCAATACTTTGTATTCCCAGAGTTATCGTAGTTTATACATGAAGTTGAGCCCGGTGCAGGCGTTGGTGCAGGTGTAGGTTCTGGTGTTGGTGCCGGAGAAGGAGCTGGAGTTGGTGTTGGGCTGTAAGAACTATCTGACATACTTAATGAACCGCCTCCCCCACAAGCACTAAAAAAAATAGTTGTTACTAAAATTGTTAAAGAATTAGAAATTTTCATTACAAACTATTGGTTTAAAGGCAAGTATACAACGGTATTAGTGGATAAAATCATAATAAAAACTAAACAAGTAATAATAGGGCCAAGATACACTCGTCCAGTTAGCTGAAAGAAAATACGATTAAAATAAGGAAGAATAAACATGATGGGAACAATACCAAATAACAAATTTACACTTAACCAATTGGTGGTCCAGTAAACAGTTCCAGTTTGAGCAAATGTCAAATATTGGATAAAAATTATTAAAATTAAGCCAAGTGAATTTGCGATACCTGCAAGTAAGCGAGATTGCCATTCAGGTTGGTTAGCGAATCGCATAGCACCATTAACTCTAAGTGAATTTGAAAAGAAAAATATAAAAAATACAGGCAGATACATTGCTAAAACCAGTAACATTTCCCATTGAAAAACCCTTACACCCATAAACCAAAAACGATAATCAATGTGAAAAAGTCCGTATATTACAAATAAAATTATGTAATAAAGTACAAAAACAGTAAGTCCAACCAATACAGTTTTGAAGAGTTCAGTTGCATTAATTTCCAGGCCCCAGGCTTTTGTATTCACCCCATTTTTTTTACCAAAGAAATAATAAGTTAAGAAAAAAATTAGCAGTCCAATTGTGCCATTAAAACCCGCCCATAACATCACTGAATTATTCATTCTTTGGGGAAAGAACCAGGTTAATTCACGGTTAGTGGCTTCTGGAAATAAGATTTTTGCAACATCCACCATTGGAATAAAAGTCACACATGCAATACCAGCACTTAAGAGAAAAAGGAACCAAAATATTAATTTTCCATGTCCTTTGGGTTGAGGCAAAGCTGGCGGGATTGGTTTAACAATACTATTAAAGAACTTTATGCCCAATAGCAATTTTGTTAAAGGGACAAGCATAACAAAAGCAACAATCATATTTATCAATGTTAGTAACTCTTTCCACTGCCATATTTGATCGTATGGATCCAGTTTAATGGGGGAGTCAAAAACTTTATCAAAATATGCTAGTTGGTTTGCTGTAGCTTCAGCATTGTAGGGTTGGAAGGGATGTAGCAATTCTTCATTGAATATAACTCTACCTGTTTGATTAGATATATCTCCATAATATTTGCCTAACTCAACATTTTCTATTTTTTCATCCAACACAGCATTAACTGTTCTTAATGATTCTGGTGCTATGCGCATATCTCCTGCTTCCCAACCCTCTAATTCGTTTCTAAAGGCACCTTCATCATAGAGGGCATAACTTACTCCCATATTAGATTTTATGGGCTTTAAAATATCATCTTGAAGAGTTAACACATATCCTGAGACGTATACTGAGTTTAAGATGCTTTCTGAATTATTTGATATAGCTTTTTTACCAAAATAATTAGCCCCTCTTATTGCTGCATTACCACCCATTGAATGACCTGTAGCCCCAAGTTTAGATTTATCAATAAAATTATATTCTTCTGATTGATAAACATATTCAATTAGATGAAACATGCCATAACCTTCTGTTGTTGCTGCTCTTCTGCTGAGTGAAGAACTAGAAATACCCTGAGCATAAGGGTCAATTAAAGCAACCACGTGACCTCTGCGAGAAAGTTCAATTGCTATGTTAGATAAGGCTTCTTTAGAGCGCTGAAACCCAGGAATAATAGCTATAAATGATGCTGGATTTGATGGTGTTGCCGTTTTAGGTTTGTATAAATCGTAATAAATATATTGATTATTAACAGTATCAAGTTTTTCAAGAGTAATATGGGTTTGGCCAAAATTAGATTGAACTATAGAAGCGCCAAAACTACATATAAATAATATTGTTAAACAAACTCTCAGACCCATCTTTCTATTGTAAATAAAAAAACTCCGCCATAAATGACGGAGTTTTAAAAATATAAATAATTCTTACTTTAAACGATAGCCATACCACGTAGATGGTCTATCACAAGACATATGATCCCATCTTTCACGTTCAGCAGCTGTACCGTACGACTTTTCCCAGAAAATATCGGTATTTTCACCTCTTGCAGCAAGACCAGGTGCACCTGCACTAATCCAGAAATCTGGTCCTTGGCCTCTTGGGCCTCCAGCTCCAGGATAAATAAACCTATAGCCACCTTTTGCTCCATTTGCATAATGCTCTTTAGCGAATGTAGCTTGCAGCTCAAGAAGTTTTTCAGGATCTGCACCTTCATCATATGTGCAAGGCCAATAATCAACTGCAAATTCATCGTATTGAGTATCATCTGAAGAAGGACCTATTCTTTGGAATGCTTCTGAATTATTTTTACATTCAAAAGGGGCTTCTGGCATATTGTCATCGGCTTCCATGAGAAAATACATTGTTTCATTAAATTCGCCTAAAGCTTTACGTGATGGACCATGTGTGACAAAAAAGAAGTCATCTCCTCCTCTCATTTCCTCATTTGTAAAAATTGGAAACAATACCGACAAAGATATATCATTTTCAAATGAACTAGCATATCCTATCCTCGCACCAACATGCGCTCGAAACATTTCCTGTGCTTTATCATCATCCTCTACAATTTGAGAACAGTAATAGTACTCAGCATACATGGGCTGATACATACTCTCATGGTCGTCTGTAAAGGCAAAAAAACTAACAATTATTAAAAATAAAATTCTCATATACTCTCCTATTCAACAAAAACAGTATGATTCTTGTTTTTGTCAACAACTCTAATTAAAAGTAATTCAGTACAAACATCACCTAAATCTGGTGTATCTGCATCTCCACCATGAACCCAATCTGTTGGTTCAAACCAATATTCGCCAGATTCATAAGTTTTCCAATCACCAGTTGATTTTGATTGCGATTTACCTGAAAGCACATACACAATAGTACCTAGTGCTGGATGAAAATGCTTAGGAACATCAGCATTGCATGTATTTCTTTTCTCGACATACATATCAAGCTTTCCATCTAAATCAAAAACCTCTGAAGATAAAAGCCCTTCAAAGTTTGGTGCTTTATGATCATCTGCGACAATATAAAACGTAGCAAATATTAATAATAAAATTCTCATATTTTTCTCCAATTAATTTGCTGAATTGTAAAGCCAGTCAGTTCTAAACGTTGATATTGAACCACATTGAGCATTAGATAGAAATTCATCATAATAACCCTTTTCATTCATCATATCTCTATATTCAGGCCAGCTTGCAACAATGTTACTTCTTGCTTCAGCACTGTAATAATGTCTCATTATGACAAAGTCATATGTTACATTCTCATCTGCGCCTCTGTATGGAAGGAGGTAGTGTTCTCCGTAGCCTTCTCTGTTACCCATTTCTCTCTCACTAGCTTCGACTCTTGCATTGAGGTCTAGTAATTTATCAAGATTGCCATCTCCGACAAAATTACACTGTCTAAAATCAACAAATTTAAACCTATCATACTCCTCTGATGGAATTCTTATTCCTCTTACTCTGACACCGCGCATTGAAATGCTGCGCTCCATTTCAAATGGTTCGCTGCTATATGCACTATTTTTAGCTGCCCATTCAGGGTATTTATTCATATAAGCTCCCCATTCTTTATATTGTTCTTGTCCATCAGGCCAAAAACCATAAGAAATTAAGTCATATTCATATTCCCCAGCCCATATTGGCTGAAACAGTGCTCTGCCATAGTTTAGGTCATGGTCTTCAAGGAATTGTAAATATTCCATTTGTTGTTCAACAACATCGTTGTACGTTTTACCCTCTTTAATATTGCCAAAGAAAAACTCAGCTCTGTAAGTATATTGTTCAGAGGTTTGAGCAATTGTTTCTAGACAGAAAACTGTAAAAGTTAATAAAATCAATTTTTTCATATCTGCTCCCAATTAATCCTCAAAATCACTTTTGGAGGTTTGATGTACGCCACCATAAGCTGCAGATGAAAAATGAGATGTTTTGCGTACCCACTTACCCATTTCTTTAACCCAGGTTTCAGTAACTCTGGTTCTGTAGGGCGCATTATTTTCACCATTAACACCCTCATAGTAAAACCTTACGTAATAAACATCTTTAGCGACTTTATTTGCCTCAGCAAAATAAATATTGCTTGTTCCGACTGGGAAGTTATTTTCATAATCCTCCAATGACCATGTACGTGCTGGTTTATGAAAACTTCCATCAGAATAAGTCTCATAAACTCCAGATTTGCTTTCCATGCTTACCATGGTGGCAAAATCACGCTCTGTTCTGGCTGCATAGTATTTTGCATGAGCAGCTAGTACTGCTTTTTCTTCAGGACTATGATCATCTGAAGAAACAAAAAATGATAAAGAAAGTAAAAAAATTAAAATAAATCTCATTTTTCTCCCTATTTAGGTGCAGATTCAGGCTGATAGTCATAATAACCTTCAACTGGAATCATAAGATGAACGTAAGGTGTTCCTGCCATCATCACATATGGAGCACCAGTATTAAAGTCTGTTGTTTGTGAACCAAATGAATTTGGATCCTTTGGCATCAGCATTAGGTGTGCACCAGATACTATCCAATCTTCTGGTGCTGTATTTTCTTTATCTCCCTCAGAATAAGGGCGAAAATTATCTACACCAGTATCTCCATGAAGCATCCAAATCCATCCATCATTTTCAAGATTTGGTTCTGTTTGATTCATATAGGCATCTGCCCATGCCATTGCATTAGCATCGGCGCATGCAGGTGCTGCACTTTGAGCTGAATCATACCCCATTTGTGGCATTGCAACGAATGCTAAACAAGTCCATCCGTTTGTTCCCTCCCGTAAGACATCGCCAGTTGGGCTAATTACTGTGGCATGATCACCTATAAATGATGGTGCCGCAGATGTAAGTGTTTCCATAATCCAGTCATTATCTGAGTAAGTTTCAGAACTTGTGTCACCATGTTCTGAACAAGCTGTTAATGTAATTAGGGAAAATAAAATAAGTATTAATTTTTTCATAAAATCTCCTCAATCTTATAAATTAGCAAATTTTTTTTATTTAATGTGTGACATTTATGTGACATGTACAAAAAAGAGCAATAAATATGTAATTATTGAAAAGATGAAGAGCAAATTCAGATATATTTTAGAATTTTTAATAATTATAACAGGCGTATTAATATCGTTCTATCTTGATGATATCAGGCAGTTAAATGATAAAAAAGGTTATAAAGATAAACTTATTAGTGAGCTATTAGTAACGTCTTCACAAGATCTCGAACAGATCGAAAATATTATAAATGATTTAAATATTGTTCAGGAGAATATTGCAGCTATTCTTGAAGATATTAATGATGGAAAAAAAGATTTGAGTGACAGAGTAATAGCTGAAAAATACTTGTTCATAACACAAAAAATGAGTGTGTCCTTTTTCCCACAAAATGGTACTTTTAATCAGCTCATATCAACAGGATCGATGGAGTTAATTGATTCAGACGAATTTAGAAGGATTCTCCTAAATAATTACACGCATTATTACGAGAGAAATAGTGCCAATAATAGAACTTTAGATGATCTTTACTTAGCTTTTGGAGCTAATGTTGATCCGTACATCCTAGTAAAAACTATAGAGGAAGACGATGCATCTTTTATTTATGCAGATAAATCAGTAGATGGATATGACATTGATGGAGAGTTTTATTTATCAAATACTTTTCAAGCATATCTGCTGACAGCACAATCTATGGTAGGAAAAAATATTGATATGTTGAAAATATTTAATAGCAGTTACCAAGAAATTATTATTCTAGCAAACGAAGAAATTCAATAAAAAAAAGGCGTGCCATGCACGCCTTTTTCAATTTAACATTAACTCTTAAAAGTTATATCTAAACCTTAGAAATGCATATCTTCCACTAATACCCATTGGAGCAAGTTCACTATAAACTTGTCCAAGGATTCCTTGATAGATATCATTAGTTAAGCCAAATTCATTCTGACAGTTATCTGCTGTAGGACATTTATTTGCATCAGTGACTTTATCTCCTGAATTATCAAATAAATTATTAATTCCCCAGCTCATTGTAGTATCGCCAAAGTCATATGATCCTTCGATGTCGAATAACCATACACCCTCAAAAACACCTGGCGACCCTAAATATGCTTTTTGCCATGTATCAAACCATTCACCCCAATAACTAGTTCTTACAAGAAGACCCCAGTTACCATTTCTATGATTTGCAGCAAAGTTACCTCTATTATCAGGTGTAACACCTTTAAAAGCTTGCTCAGCAAGTGCATCAATAGCTGTTCCAGCATTTGTCACATCTACAATATTTCGGCTCCAGTTAGCTGTCCAAATTGTGGTTCCACCAAAGTCCTCTGTTTCAGTTGTTGCTGAAAAATCAAGACCTTTGGTCTTAGTAGCAAAATCATTTGTAAAATATCTAAATGTTGGGAAATCCCCAGCTCCTGGAACACCAGCTGCAACAAGATCTGCTATATCATCATCGCTTAATGAAAAGTTTCTTGAAAGAGCAAGACGGCCATCAACAGCAATTGAGTACATATCAACAGTCCAATCAACAGGGCTGTCTGTAAATGATAGTTTGGAAGATCCAAAGAACCCAATAGATCTATTTATTGACTCTTCTGGACTTAATTCTTTACCACCATATAGTTGAGCTAAAGGCAATGTTGATGGTATTACGCCTTCATTTACTAGGTCACCAGAACTATTGAATACTGTTGAAACTTTTTTTGCATTGCTTTGTCCAGGCGTAGGTGCTTTAAAACCTGTGCTGAAGGTTCCTCTAAAGCCAAAGTTTTCGGCAGCCTTATAGTTAAAACCAATTTTATAGTTTTCTGTTGTGCCAAAAGTATCATAGTCTTCCCATCTGTAAGCAAGACCAATTCTTAAATTTGAGTCTACATCCCATTCTAGATCACCATATAAAGCCTTATTATTGCGATCCCAAGATCCTGCTGCGGCAGCTGGGAATCCTGGATAACCATTTGAAGAAAGACTGAACCCTTGTGATGCAAGGCCTCCATCAAGGTAAGACTCTGGTTGTCCAGCAACAAGTGTATATTCCTCAGATCTTGCCTCGTATCCAAAAGCTACGAAAAGAGCATCTGATGCCTGATATGTAAAGTCTGCATTAAAGTTATTTTCTTCCTGCTGCTCTGCTCCAACATCAAAATTTCTTGGAGTATTGGGACCATAACTAGCATTAACAGAGTTATTTAGAAACTCATCAGCCTCGTTGTAACCATAGTAATAAGAGAAGTCGTAAGTTACACCATTAGCAAATTCACCGTCATAACCGATAAGAAATGACATATCTTCAACATCTGCTCCAAATCGAGGAGTAAATCCACCTGGTATTAATTCTTGGAATGCAAAACAGTTTGGATCTGCTTGAACAGCTGCCCATGCAACAGGATCAGGTGTGCTGCCATTAAATGCAACAACAGGACATGCATTACCATCATTTGGTGTTAAGTCACCAACTAACATTGTTGCTCCACCATCATTACTGTAAACAGCACCACGATTTGTTGGGTTTCTATAATAGAAAGTACCATCTACAGTTTTTGAGTTGTAGTTAGCATGTCCATAAATTTCACCAGACATATATGATGTTCTAAAATTTATAAATGTTTTAAGATCATCTTTAACAAAAGGTCTGCCCCATGGCATTGCTGGATCAGGAACACCTTGATAACCGTCTGCTATTAGAGCTGCTGCATCGTCTCTTTGTACAGCTCTTACAGTAGATTGCTGATTACCAAACTCATAACTTACGTTAACAAAACCATCACCAAAAGGCTTTCCAAAATTTCCCATAACATAACTTTGATCCCCATCACCTTCAGTATATTGACCTTTACGATACTCAATAAAACCTCCATCAGCTGAATCATTTAAATTGAAATTAATTACGCCAGCAATTGCATCTGATCCATATTGAGCTGAGGCTCCATCTCTCAGGACTTCGACTGATTTAAGTGCTGAAGCAGGAATTGCTGAAACATCAGGACCTTGAGCTCCATCAGAGATGTAAGCACCGAGCCATGTTAATACGCTTCCTCTGTGCCTTCTTTTACCATTGACTAATACAAGTGTATGG
>MDTC01115555.1_pt1 | contig 11282 bp, 10 predicted proteins | sample 811181 | NCBI WGS metagenome assembly MDTC01 (sample SAMN05326644, study PRJNA326480) | marine metagenome | isolation source: seawater | place: Pacific Ocean: North | collected 2011 | reverse complement strand
TTCCAGCATTCTGGGACCGGATTTACCGGAATCGACTGGTCTTGTCTCAGACAAGGTTCTGCATTTTGGCGAGTATGGTTTGCTCGGCTTGCTCGGAGGATGGGCTTACCTTGCCAATAGGAGGCGGTTATGGTTCTTGGTGTTGTTTGGCCTGGCGTTTGGCGGATTGGATGAGCTTTGGCAATCCTACGTCCCCGGCAGAGTGTGCGACTTCGCCGACTACTTGGCCGATGTCGCCGGTTATTTCGTCGGGATTTCCGCTGCCGCTTTCCTCGTGAAGCGATTTCGCTGAAGCGCGCTTCCGGGGTTGGTTGGATTCACCCAACTATTCGTTGGGCGCCGCAGGTGGTGGTGGGGGAGTTCCGGGCGTGACGATAGTCTTGACATCGGTGTATTCCGAGTTGACGCGGGTCCCGTCATCAAGCGGCCCCACGGCGCGCATTCGTAAGTAGTAAGTTCTACCGGAATCCAAGGGCCCGATTTCCGCGCCTATGGAGTCGGCGTCCTCTTCGTAGTCATGGAAGCCACCAACAAATTCTTTGTCGTCAGCGAGTTCCACCCTGTACTTTTGTTTGCCATCTCCGTTAGCCGAACCATCCCAGCTCAGTTTGAGCATTGCGCCTAGGTCTTGTGGATCATCGAGAGCTTCCAGATTAACTGAATTGATTTTCGGGGTGGCATAGGTTCTCACTGGCAATTCGAAGAAGCGTGATATGGTTTCACTGGCTGTGTCGGAGTGATTTCCACTGACCGGAACAGCTTGCAGATCGAACCAGTAGCGGGGATTCTGGTTCACGCCTAGAATGCTATACTGGAGAACGTTTAGATGATATTCGCCAAATATTTCGGTTTTTTCCTCGTTGAGATAGACCATGAGGAGGTACTCGAAAGTTTGACTGTTGTTGTTGATTGGATCCCAAGAAAAACTGATCATGTTTTCCGCTGGGCTTACCTTGAAGTTCCCCGGTGCATCGAGCTGATTTCCAGGGACATGAAATTGCTTCACCAACGGGGGTGAATCACTGTCGCTTTGGTTCGTCGATTCGGGGTCAGGCACAGCGAGAACCGTCAGCCAATAATCGAACCCCGGTTCCACAATCCAATCCTTGACCATCGGTTCCTTAAGGAGGTGGATGTCCAAGGCATTTTTCAGCGCTTCGTCTGCGTGCAAGCCCACGACGTATTCGAGCTTGCCGCTGGCGTTCGCGGGAGGATTCCATTTGGCGGAGAATTTGCCGTACCCGATCGTCAATTCGATGTTCGCTGGGTGTAGCAACGGATTGCGAATGGTGGTCGCTTCGGCGATTTCAGGTTCCGAAGGGGCGAAAGGGTAGGGTTTGTAATCAGTCGAGGTTGCATTGTTTTCGTCCGGCACGAGATAGGCCTGCGGATCGTGGTCTTGGCTCGGTTGAAGATAGGCCTGCAATCTAACGAAATATCGCGTGTTTGGTTTCAATTTGCTAACTTGGTAAAAGGTTTCCACCAAGCCCGCGAACGCCATATATTCGGTTGTGAAATTTTCGTCCTCGGCCAATTCCAGTCGGAAGAGGATGTCGCTCGATCCGTTTGCCGGCATGGTCCAAGAGGCTGAGATGCCGGTTACGTTGCCATCGGCCCCCACCACGAGTCCACAGGCCTCGAGACGGGATCGGTTGTCGTCTTCGGACATGACCCATGGTTCGGTTTGATCGCGATTCGAGCCTGTTGTTGGGCCGGGGTTTTCAATCGCGTCGTTCTTGGATCGCACAAGAGACTCTTCAGGATCGGAGGAACAGGATGCGATGACGACTGCCAAAAAAGGCGTGAGAAGGCATAAGGGCGTTTTCATGTTCTCTATCTTGAAGCTTGGAACCGCCTTTTGTCTAGTACCTTTCTTGCCATTGAAAAACTTCCTTTCACCCTTGCTTTCAATAGCCTTCGCCTTGAAAGTTCGGTCATGAAATCAACCCCCGATCAATCTTCCACCCAAGCAACGCAAAACGGCCTTGATCGACGTGGAGTCATTAAGGGAACCGCCGGCATCATGGCTGCTGGCTTAGCCGCCGCAGGTATTGCCCATGCCGCTCCCCGCGACCTCAAGAAACGCAAACCCAAGGCAATTGGGGTCAAGAAAGGTCGCATCAATCAATCCGTCGTTTCTTGGTGCTTCGCCAAGCATTGGAGTACCGAGGAAATGTGCGTAGCGGCAAAAAAGCTTGGTTGCAAGAGCATCGAGTTGATCGCTCCCGAGGAATGGCCCATGCTCAAGAAACATGGCCTCACCTGCGCCATATCGCCTATACCGGTCGAGGGTCCCCCTTTCATCAAGGGTTTCAACAATCCGAAGTATCACGACATGGTGATCGAGGCCACCCGCAGGGCAATCGATGACGCCGCTGACTTCGGTTGTCCCAACGTCATATCTTTCACCGGTTACGCCGAAGACGTTTCCCTTGAGGACGGTGCCAAGAACTGCGTGGCAGGCTACAAGAAGGTCATCGCCCATGCCGAGAAAAAGGGTGTCAACGTTTGCCTCGAAATGCTCAATACCCGCGATGACTCCGATCCAAACAAAGGGCATCCTGGATATCAGGGGGACCATATCGATTATTGCATGGATATAATCAAGAAGGTCGGGTCCCCCCGCATGAATCTTCTCTTCGACGTTTATCACGTGCAGATCATGGACGGAGACGTCATACGTCGCATCCATCAGTGTGGAGAGCATATCGGTCATATCCACACCGCCGGCAATCCCGGTCGTGGCGAGTTGGATAAGAATCAGGAGATTTACTATCCGCCCATCATGAAAGCCCTGCTCGAGATCAAGTACAAGGGATTCGTCGGCCAGGAATTCATCCCCACTCGTGATCCATTCGAAGGTCTCGCCGAGGCCGTCACCCTTTGCGACGTCTAGGCGACGCCCCTTTGGTGTTGCCAAGGTCGAGTTCCCGCAGTTAAACCTGTTTTCCGAGGGATTTCGGGGAAATGGCGGGTTATAGGTTCATAGATTTGTTTTGCGGCATAGGCGGCTTTCGCTTCGCCTTGGAGGATCTTGGCCACGAATGTGTTTTTTCCTCCGACAACGATCCCCATGCCCAAGAAACCTATGCCATGAATTTTGGTGAATCTCCTTTTGGGGACGTCACTCGAATCGATGCTTCAAAGGTGCCCGAGCAAGACGTGCTATGCGGCGGGTTTCCCTGCCAACCCTTTAGTATTTCAGGCAAGCAACGAGGTTTCGAGGATGCTCGCGGCACGCTCCTTTATCAGGTTCTGCGCATCGCTAAGTTTCATCAACCCAAGGTGCTGTTTCTTGAAAACGTAAAGAACTTTCGTGGACATGACGGGGGTCGTACGCTCGCCACCACCATCGAGATGCTCGAGCGCGTCGGTTACGATTGTCACCATGCCATCTTGAACGCTTCTCGATACGGGTTGCCCCAGAAGCGCGAGCGCATCTACTTCGTTTGTTTTCGAAAAGATTTGGGTCTGACAGAGTTTGCTTTTCCCGAACCCACTGACGAAGACGTTGTGATCGAGGATATTCTCTTGCCCCCCGATGATCCACGACTCAAGAAACTCTTCATCCGCCGCCCCGACACCTTTCTCTCCACCGATTTGCCCACTGAGCGCAAGTTGCGCCCCCTCCGAGTCGGCACCATCTCCAAGGGCGGTCAAGGCGAACGCATCTACAGCGTGAAGGGGCATGCCATAACCTTGTCTGCTTTTGGCGGGGGCGTCGGGGCCAAGACCGGCATGTATCTCGTCGACGATGGGCCGCGCCGCCTTCATCCCGAGGAATGCCGCCGCGCAATGAGTTTTCCCGAAGGTTTCAAGCTCCACCCCAAGCCCAACGTTTGCTACAAGCAGTTCGGCAACGCCGTCGCGGTGAAGGTGATTCGTTCGATCTTCCAGCAAATCGAAGCTGCCTTGAAGGGCAAAAATCGCCTAGCTGCTTAAGATTTGCATGCAAGTCTGGATTGTTTCAATCCTCGCGCCTTGCCGAAGGATCGCCCTTTTTATTCCTCAAGCCACTGTTGGCCAGGGCCTTGCATTTTTCATCACGCCGTTTCCCTGTAGATGAATTTGCAAGGTGAGAATGAAAACCCCCTTGCGAATTTGAAGTTCGGCAAGATAAACTGCATGCATGCTGACCATAAGTTCCAGCGAAACCGTCGCTACTTGCGAAGGCTCATCGCGCAGGGAATTTCTTCGCATCGGCGCACTCGGCCTAGGCGGACTTACCTTGGCCGATCTGCTCGCCCTCAAGACTCGGGCAGCCGAGAGCCAAGTCTACGACGTCTTGCGAGACAAGTCGGTCGTCATGTTGAACCTGCAGGGTGGCCCCACCCACGTCGAGACCTTCGATCCGAAGATGTCGGCGCCTTCCGAATATCGGGCGATGTTCGGCGAGGTGAAGACCTCTCTCCCAGGTGTTACTTTCGGCAGTCATTTTCCCATGCTCGGCAAGTTGGCCCACAAGATGGCGGTGGTGCGCTCTTTCCGCCATGGAAATGGCAGTCATGGTTCGGCTGCTGCTTTGGTTGCTGCCGGCGGCAATTCCACGGGAGCCTGCATGGGATCGCTTTTTTCGCGCGTAGCAGGCATCACCAATTCGGAAACAGGCCTTCCGAACAATTGCTTGATCGTGCCAGCCACCGCAGGGAGCGAATACGATTCCCTGAATGCGGTGCCTGAGCGCATCACCTCCGTGGGCAACCTGCCCAAATCCTTTGCGGCTTTTGATCCCAGCAAAGGTGGAACCATCCTCAACGACATGCAGTTGCACTTGCCGGAGGGGCGTTTCGAGAATCGGCGTGGATTGCTTTCCCGTATCGATGACCTCAAGAGTTCCGCCGAATCTTCTCTTTCTTCCGCTGATGCTCTTCACCAGCGAGCCTTCGAGGTTATTCTCGGCGGCGTGACCGATTCCTTTGATCTTTCCAAGGAAGACCCCCGTATTCTGGAACGCTATGACACGGGCATGTACAAAATCCCCAAGGGTCTTTCCAAGAAAAAGAAGAACGGAAAGGCCATTCCCGGGTTTTCTCCCGTTGCCTTGGGCAAGCAGATGTTGATGGCTCGCCGCCTCTGTGAAGCAGGATGCGGTTTCGTCACGGTGACCAGCACGGGTTGGGACATGCACGGCAACGCCTTCGGCATCGATGACGGCATGCCTGTCTTGGGTCCTGCAGTCGACAAGGCGGCCAGCGCGTTCATCGAGGATTGCGCTTCGCGAGGTCTCTCCGAGAAAATATTGCTCGTCATAACGGGCGAGTTCGGGCGCACCCCGAAAATCAATTCCAAAGGTGGTCGCGATCACTGGGGCAACCTCTGCACCCTCGCGTTCGCAGGTGGAGGCCTCAAAATGGGTCAGGTAGTGGGCAAGTCGGATAAGTTGGTTGGTCAACCGGTCGAGGATTTGGTTTCGCCGAACATGCTGCTAGGCACCGTTATGAGCGTTCTGTTCAACACCGGCTTGGTTCGCCTTCTCTCCAGTTTACCCGATGAGGTGCGAAAGACTGTCTCCGAAGCCAAACCGATTCGTCAGTTGGTTTGATCCAAGTTCCGCTTTGGCCGAGAACCGTTGTATCCTAGCTCGAAATAGAGCGAGCTAACCCCCGTTTTCCTGAAGCCCTAGGATTTCCTCGAGCAGCGCGTTCGCTTTTTGAAACAAATCGGGTTTTGCCGTAAAATCGTTTGGATTTTGCACGTAGGGACCAGGAGATAGGTCGTGCGGGCAAGCTTGGGCAATTCGAATCGCGTCCTCGGGGCGCAACTCGAGATGGAATTGCAGGGCAAGTGCTCTCGAACCTACTGAAAACCCTTGGTTTGCCGTGGCTTCGGTTGAACCGATCGGGTCGGTGTTAGTTGGTAGGTCGAAGGTGTCTTCATGCCAATGCAAGGCATCGAATCGCGGCGGCATGATTTCGCTGAATGAGTTTTCATGATCTTTCTCCGAATCAACTGGAAACCATCCGATTTCCTTGTGTCGGTTCTTTTTGACTTCCGCCCCGAGGGCCGCTGCCATGAATTGGGCTCCAAGACAAATTCCGAGAATGCGCTTGGATTCTTCCAGCGTCGCCTTGATCAGCTCGATTTCATGCTCCAGCCAAGAGTACTGGGCTTGGTCATTCACCCCCATAGGTCCCCCCATCACGACCAACCAGTCGAAGTCCTCCGTAGAAGGAAGGTCAGTCTTCTCGAACGTCCTTGTGCACGACAAGTCGTGTCCCTGTGAAAGGAACCAATCTTCCATGCATCCCAAGCCTTCGAAGGGGATGTGCTGCAACCAATGGACACGCATGCGTCGTTACCTCTTCACCATTCGTAGCAGGCGATTGCCTTGAGTTCGCGGACGAACAATTGATTCCCTGCCAAGGCGAGGTGGTCCCAAGTGGGTTGTTTGGAGATTTCCCGACTTTCCTTGATCACCAACTTTTCGAGGTTGGGTTCGATCAGGAAGAGGTCGCCGTCTTCATCGAGGGCGAGGATTTCCTTTCCGTTGGAAACCATGGACCAGTAATTTCCGAAGGATTTCGAACTGATCCATTTGGTCTCTCCGTTCTTCATGTCGATGCAGGTAAGCCGTTGCTTTCTCAAGTGCATGTAGCAATGCCCGTCGATCACGATCGGGCTCGACATGTAGGCCTCCTGGCGATTTTCCCATTTTTTGCTGACCGAAAAGCCGGCAGGTGTTTTCGACAAGTTGAATAGCAGTGACTTGCCCCCGTAGCTGCTGGTGAACACGTTGTCGTTGAAAATGGTGGGGGTGAGGATGTTCATGCCGCGAAAAGCTTTCACGGGTTGACTCCACAACACCTCGCCACTTGCCAAGTCGACTCCGGCCAAATTGGTTCTGGTCTGGGTAAGCAACTGCCTTTTGCCTTTCGGGGAAGCAATTGAGGGCGAGGAGAAGGCGCTGCCGTACATTCCGCCTTTGTCCGCCAAGGTGCGCCAAACGGATTTCCCGGTCTCCGTTTCCAGTTTGACCAAGCCGGATCCTGCTTGAACGAAAAGGTGGTCATCCGTGACCAAGGGCGAGCAGACGAAACCAAAGGAGGGCACGGGGGACTCGTATCGTTTCGTGAAATCGACCGACCATTTCTTTTTTCCCGTTTTCGCCTCGAGGCAGACCAGCAAATCGCGCATCCCGCCCACGTACAGATTCTTGCCGTCGTAGGCTGGGGTGGAACGCACCCAACTCCCGTTCTTCCAAGCGAAGAAAGGAACTCGCATGGATCCAGGCCATTCCGCTTCCCAAACCTGTTCACCACTAGCTCGGTCGAATGCTCGTACCACTTCGTCCTTGGCATCTCTGGTCTCCGCCGTGAAGACCAATTTCCCGGATACGATGGGGCCGGGATATCCTTTGTTGATCTCTTTTCGCCAAACCAGCTTCAACTTGTCCTTGACGATGCTTATTGGCCAAGGCGCCCCCTCCTTGATGAAACCGTCCCGTGTCGGGCCGCGCCATTGTGGCCATGCCATGTCGTCGAACTTGGTCTCTTTGGCGGTTTCGGTTTGAGCGGATACGACGGTACTGGCGATGAATATCGAAAAACAACAAAGGAAGGGCCATGTTTTCATGACTGAGAGCTTTGTTTTTTCTTTTGAGCGAGACATGCGTTTGGCTTTACTTCTTCAACCTTTTGGGTTGGGCCTTTCGCCATTCCGCTTGAGACACCTTCTTGGTCGAGTGCAGGTGGACGAAGGCACCCTTCTTGTTGCCCACCACGACGTCGAGGAGATCGTCTCCATTCACGTCGACGGCTTTCACCTGTGTCCCAACTCCGGAGTCGTCGTCGATCAGGTGAGGAACGTAGTGAGCCTTGCCTTTGGCGGGACGGGTCAATTGAAACCAGTAGACCACGGCGGGGGCGTTGGGCTCGGCGTCTTTTTTTGGGCCATGGGCCCAGAAGCGCTTGCCGGTGACGATGTCCATGAGACCATCTCCATCTACGTCGGCCAAGTCGAGGGCGTGCAACTGGGAGAACTTCACCCCGTATGGACTGTCCGACGGCTTGCTGTTTATGATGATATGCAGCTTGAAGCTGATGTTGCCGCCTTTGCGGATTTGCTCGTACCAACCGAGGCCGTAGCCATGGGCGGCAAGTGAGGTGATGACGTCGTTGAGGCCGTCCCCGTTGACGTCGTAGGCGAACATGTGGGCTCCGCCGGTTCCGAAGGCGAAGGGGTGAAATTTCCATTTGGGATCACCTTTCAGGTCAACCGGCTGTTCCCACCAGCCTTCTTTCAATAGAAGGTCTTTCCGCCCGTCCCCGTTGACGTCTCCGTAACCGATCCCATGGCTGTATCGTTGCCATTTTCCTTTGGCCGAAATGCGGTGAACGGTCCACTTGTCGGAGAGATTTTTCCAGTTGGGCGAGGCATAGGAAACATACCCTTTGCTGTTGCAGATTACTTCCGGCTTGCCGTCGCCAGTGACGTCCACGAAGGAGGGAGATTCGTTATCCGTCTTGTCGAAGCCAAAGTGCTGTTTCCAGTGACCTTTGGCACCCTTGGGGTTTTCGTACCAATAGGTGATTTTGCCCGGCCAGGGAATGGCCAGGACGTCGTCCCACCCGTCTCCGTTCAAGTCATGCGCGTAGGTGAGGAAGTTGTCCGAATATCCGTTCCCGCCACTGAGTTCTCCCTTGAAGCCCTGGATTTTTTCCACTTTCCCATCCGGTTTCTTCAACTCGAAGCTTTCGGTGGCGGGGCGCAATTCGTGGCGTTTCTTGAAGGTCGGTCCCTCGAACCAGTAGGGTCCGTACGCGACGTCGCCGTGACCATCCTTGTTGAAGTCGCCTGAGTCGGCTCCCTCGGCCCAGAATTCATTGGTCAGCCTAATTTTCTTCCATTCGTGGACGACGTAATCCCTCGCCGTGGCAAAGAGCGGCAAGGTGGCGGGCAAAGCGAGGAGCAACAATTTTTTCATGGTTCGAAGCATTGGGATGGTGATGGCCTCGGCAAGGCCGAAACGCTTTTTCAGTCAAGCAGGGTCAAGGGATTGACGCGGTTCCTCAAAGGCTTTTTCACGGTTTGGCCACCTAACCTGTGGGACTCGAAGACGGAACAGGCGAATTCGGCGGTCATGCGGCCTGCCTCCAGGTCGCATAGGGGTGACCGATCTTCTTGAATGGCCGCGACCAAGTCGCGGGCGGCGGAAACATGGTTGTGGATTGTGCCGCGGACATCGTGAGATTCGGGTTTGCCGACACCCGCGGAGGTGACGGGAATCCACTTGCGGTCCGCTTTGGCGGGCTCCCAAGGCGAATTCTCCATGAAATGAACAAGAGGTTCCTTGTCGTTGCGAAGATCGACGACTCCTTTGTTACCGATGATTTGCAGACCGAAGGCAGCCTCACGGCGTCCGCGGTTGCGCACACTGTCGAAGTAGGCCGTCCAACCGTTCGTCATGCGCCAGCGGGCGTGCAGTTCATCGCCAGCGAGAGGCCCGAGGCCTTCGTTGCCATCGTAAACGTCGTTCTTGGTCACCGGTTTGCCGCCTTGTCGCATCTCGGCGGAACAAGTGAGCGGTTTTCCCGCGAGGTTGTTGAACAGGTCGAACACATGCGTGCCCAGCACCCAAAGGTCTTCGCCGCCGCCCCGCCGATCCTCCTTGCCCCGTCCGCGCAATTCGAGCACCTCCCCGATCAAGCCGTCGGCGAGCAATTTCTTCAAGACAGGCAGGACCGGATGGTAGCGGTTGCGATGGGCAACCGCCAATTTCGTTCCTGCCTTGGCGCAAGCTGCTGCGATTTGGTCGCCTTCCTCAGGTGAGCGAACAAAAGGTTTCTCGACGTAGATTCCCTTGGCTCCCGCTTCGCAGGCGGCCGTGATCATGGGAACCCGCTGGTCGGCGTGCCGCGGGCAAACGGCCACGATTTCAGGTTTCTCTTGTTTCAGCATGTCGCGGTAGTTCGCGTATGCCTTTTCGATCTTCAACTTGTTCTTCGCCTTGGCCAGACCGCCGTCATTGGCGTCGGCCACCGCCACGATGGTTGTTTCGTCCAACAGGTTCCACACGACGTCGAGACCGTGTCCGTAGTTGCCGCGCCCGGTATGCCCTATGACAGCCACTCGAAAACCTGGTTTCCTTGATTGCCCGAGAATGGCGGGCGTCGTCGCCACCGCCAGTGATTGGGCCAAAAAAGCTCTTCTTGTCGTCATTGTGGTTTCGCCTCGAAAGCCTTGAGGTTCTCCAAATCGATTATTTCGAGGGCGCTCTCTTCACTGGACTCCAGCTTGACCTGCGGCGCCATGTCGGCCTCGAAAGCTTCCTGCCATCGGGCGGCGCAGAGGCACCAGCAATCACCTTCCTTGAGACCGGGGAACTGGTATTGCGGCATCGGCGCGCTGAGGTCGTTCCCGACCATCTTGCTGAAGGCGAGAAATTCGTCGGTCATCACGGTGCATACGACATGACGGCCATGGTCGCTTTCATCCGTTTCACAGGATCCGTTGCGATACCAACCGGTCTTCAGTTTGTTGCAACAGGGCTCCAGGGGATTCCCCAGAACGTTCAGTGGAGCTTTCTTGATGGGAGCGATCATTTCTTGATAAAGGAAGCAAAGGCGCTTGCCGACAAGCGTGAAAGTCCTTTCTTGGGACTTCCATGAGCGCAGACAAACCAGACGTTCTCTTCGCCCGTCCCTTGTACAGTTATTCGCTGGACGAGGTGGCTGGGTTCTGCGCGGCCCACAAATTGTGGGAAGCGGAGGATGAGGACGCCCTCCTTGCGGGGATTGCCTCGACTTGTCGGGCGGCAGTCACTCGCGCCGTCTTTACCGAGGACTGGATGGTCAAGCTCCCGAATCTCGGCCTCATCGCGGTTTGTGGGGTGGGTTACGAGGGAGTTGAGGTCGAGACCGCCAAGCGTCGCGGCATCGTTGTGACCAACACGCCGGACGTATTGACCGAAGAGGTAGCCGATTACGGAGTGGCCTTGCTTTTGGCGTCCGCTCGTCGAATCGTCGCAGGTGATCGTTACGTTCGCCAAGGACGTTGGCCGAAGGAAGGAGCCATGGTTTACGGGCAGCGTTTCCACGGCAAACGCCTCGGTATTTTGGGATTGGGGCGGATCGGCATGGCCGTCGCTCGTCGCTGCGAGGCTTTTGGAATGGAAATCGGTTACCATAATCGCAACCAGCGCGAGGGCGTGACCTATCCTTATTTCTCTGATGCCGTAGCTCTGGGAAACTGGGCCGACTACTTCATCGTGATTACTCCTGGAGGGGAGGGGACGCGCCACCTCGTCGATGCCGCCGTAATGAACGCCATAGGCCCTGAAGGTA
>MDTC01263851.1_pt1 | contig 11284 bp, 6 predicted proteins | sample 811181 | NCBI WGS metagenome assembly MDTC01 (sample SAMN05326644, study PRJNA326480) | marine metagenome | isolation source: seawater | place: Pacific Ocean: North | collected 2011 | reverse complement strand
TTTAAAAGCTTTGCATACTGGTATGTGTCTAACCATATACGCTTTACCATCACCATTTTGAATAGTTGAATCTCTACCAGAACCTGTAATTGCTGTTAGATTTTTTGTACCTTCTGAATCTACAAATATAGGTGTATAAGCATCTGAATCTCTCATATAATTCAGAGCACCGTCTGAATCTAAAAATCCTTGTTGAATAATAGTAAACTTAACATTCAAACCCGCTTCGTCTGAATCTAGAATTCTTCTTGAAATAACTTTAATCTGTCCACCATTTTCAATCTGTTGACCAAATGGTTGGAAACCAGGTAATCTATACTTTACGCCTGAGCGTAAAATCTTACCAACTTCTAGAATATCTGACTTTCCATCAGAGTCACGTGAAACAGTAGGACGCTTTGTGTATAACTTTCTTGTAGAAAGGTTAATTGCAATTTCACCTTGTTCTATCTGGTCGGTAGTCGGTTGACCTTCAGCATTCAAACCAGTCGATAAAGATCGTCTGTGCTGATATGTTGGTCTACCGTTGTTAAAGTTAATAGTCATTTATTATCCTAAAGTTAAAATCTTAGCTTGTCCCTTAAATTTAGTTTGAGAGAATACAATAGCGTTACCCTCATTATCCATTACCGTGGTGACATCTACAGGAATAAACATCTTATCTACATCATCAAATCCTGTATAACCATCTGCACCATAGTTATTTGTATTAGTATAGGAACCAGGTTGTGCAGAATCTGAGTCAGCACCTTGAGTACCCCATACCGTTTTAAATCTTTGTACTTTATCAGAATCAGTATTACTTGCACTCATTTCAGAATCAATAGAGTTATAAAGCTGAGTTCTAATAAATTCTAATACTTCATTATTTATTGTTGTTTTGTTTCCCTGCTGCATAACTGATTTAAAGACCTTCACATCCATAACAGATTGCAAGTTTTCAAATTCTCTGCTAAACGTAGTATCACCGAATGAATATCTCGTGATTGGAAGCATGTATCTACCTGATGGTACTTCAGTCACACCACCAATTGTAAAGTTAGCCGTTGTCTTATGCCAATCATCTGAGTCAAACACATCAGTATAAATTTTTAAATTATCTGAGTCTCTAGCCGATGCTCTAATATTATGTCTTACAAATACCCAACCAATATCATGGCCAGAATATGTAAACTCATATATAGAGTGATTAGAATTTAATTCAATAGGAGATTTAACACCATAAACTGAACTCTCTCCAGCAAACGGTACCGCATAACCTAAGGAACGTTGAGCAAATGGTGAACCTTCAGAGTCAAAAGATATACCATGAACTGATGCATTTTGGAAAACACCATCGATATCTCTTATGAATGTATGCTTATTCTGAGGAGCACTCACACCTTGTGAGTTGTTTGACCATTCTGCTCTTTGGTCTGAATCTTTAAATCTAAATGGTGTAGTCCAAACTGACATAGACCTACCATTTGAGAAAGAACCTCTTGATTCTCTAATCTTAATAACATCACCAGCTTGAGCTAGCGGTAATACTACGTGACATGTTCTGTTTGTATCTACACCTGAAACATCTACATCGATTGTTTCACCTCTAGATACAAAGTAAAATTCTGAATCTAAATATAAATCAGGAATACCATCATTATCTGAATCAGCATCAATTCTCCAACCTCTAGTTGCGTCTAATAATTTAGAGCCAACACCTAAGTTATCGGAATCTCTTGTTTGTTCTACTGTTCTGAAAGAAATATTGAGGTATTTACCTGCTGGATGTAGTTCACCTACTCTGTATTCGAACTCACCAAATCTTCTACGATATCCATAGAAAGGTTTGTCTACATCTTGACCAATTGGATTATCACCAAACTTACTATATACATCTGATAAGAGTTCATTTATCTTTGCTCCACCTTTACGCGCTGAGTCTCCTGTACCAGAATCTGGTGAGATACCTAAATTAATTAAATCTTTTGTGGCCATGATTTATTTATTCCCATTAGAGGTTGAAATCTCTTACTAATAATACTCTTGCTCCGTCAGAGTCAGTTAAGTTTGTTATTCTTGGACTTACTTTCGAGTCACTGTCATATATACCTTCGGAGTCATTCTTCTGTAGCACCGCATATCCAACATCAGCACCTAATATATCACTATCACTTCTTCTAATTAGGTTAAGGTCTTGTCTATCTGAATCGGTTGCATTACCAGGTGTAGCAACAATAGCTCTTGAATCTAGAATTACTTTTGTTTGAGCAATTGGTCCATGGAACCATACTTTAGTTTCAAATTCTAATGTCCATTCAACAGTTCTTCTTGTATTAATATCACCTGTCCAATCATCTGTCCATGTCACAGATGTAAGTTGAAACGGCATGTCAAATGCATTTGTTGGTGTTGGTGTATTTGTATCTGCATCAGCTGGAAAATGTCTTACTTTAACTGTATATGCTGGATTGAAGAAAGGTACAATCTGTTCTATAATTTGCCAACCATCATTTAAAGTCTTTGTTTCTAAATGTAATGTATAAGACAATGTATATGGTACTGGCATATTTGCCTTTTGTCTTGGATATTGTAAACTGTCTGGACTTCTAAACACATTTGGTTTATTTCCAAGTTTTCTGTTTGAATCATAGACCATAGCTACAAATTCATAAGACATTCTTGGTAGAAGTTTTTCAAACATCTCTTCAGTAGGTCTTAAACCTTTTTGAGCTTCTAACCATTTTTGTCTTGGACCGTATGCAATTGGCACAGGTACTAACTTACCATCACGTCTTTTTACAACGATGTTGTTGAATAAACTACCAAAGACCGCAGTTGCAGTCTTTACAGTTTCATGGTAAAAGTGTTGTCCTAACATTAAATATCATCCAAATTTCTAATTCCAGGTTGACCAAAAGCTCTCGCTGTATAGTCATCCATTATATTTCCTGGTGCTTCTCTTACTATTCCATTATTATCATATACTTCTTGATTTTCTGACCTTTGTTCAATCTCTGTATTTGATGCCCAAGAGTCTGTGATTAATTCACTATCAGTAATATCTATTGCTTTAGTTTCTGAATCTGTAAACGTGACACCATCAGCCGCTTGCGTAACTATCTCATCAGTTGTACTCGTTGCAGCACCAGTATTGTCATAAGTAATTGCAGTAGGATTGAAGTATAAATCTTCTCCTGATAACTCGAATAGTTTAGCATGTATCTTATATTGATAGTTATTTCCTAACTGGAAGAAAGCACCGTCATGATACGTAGTCACACGAGTAATCTCAAATACTTTTGGCACATACTGACTTTTATTCTGTGCAGACCTACCAAATGGTATTACAATTAAGTCACCTTCAAGAGGTCTTGTTCTTGCAAACTTTGTTAATAGTTTTTGATATTGGTCTGAATCAGAATCATTAGATGCAGATGAAACACCAAAACTATCAGAGTCAGTAAGTCTTTGTTTCAGTATAGTTCTATAATCAGAATCTTTTGCTGTAAAATTATTTATAGCAACTGACATAATAACTTCTTCTCTAAACTCCATACCATATAAAGTCATTGTATCACCTTCACCTTCAAAACCGGCTGAGGCTACGAGAAGCATGTCTATTTGATAACCTGAATCAAAGTGTGATTCTGGTCTTTCATTCCAAACATCATCAGTATAATCAGATGCTCTTGGCATATAACGTACAGTTATACCATTTACATTAATTGATTCTCTAATAAGGTTCTGCATTGTTCTCTGTTCGTTTGTAGAGAAACGTGATGATGCACCGAATTGGTTGATATAACCATCAATGAAAGTATTTTGAATTCCAGCTTTGATGGAATATGATTTATTGATTGCTTGAATGGAACGGTTTAGATTTTCGCCAAAATCTGAATCGTTATCTGAGTCGCCACCAAATCCTGTGGCTGCTATTGTGAATCCTGCAAAATTGTTCTTTACTGTCGACATTTGTACTCATTATCCATAGAACCCTGCATCGTATCCGACCCTTACTTGTCTTGCCATCATTTCTGCAAAGGCATCTTCTACGTTGCTCGCACTTAATCTAAATGATGAACTTGTTAATCCTTGAACATCATTAAAATCTTTGTACAATTGTTTTTGTTCTGCAGAAGATAATTTACTTTTCTGAGTACCAGCACTTAATCTTTCTAATGCGCCATCAAAGTCAAGACCAACTTGGTCAAGTGCAAATTCTGTTTGTACTTTTAAAAGACCATCAGAACCTACTTTCAAGAAAGCTGGTGCATTAATACTATACTCATTATTTTTTAATCTTACAGTATTAATATCAATACGGCCGTGTGGATTAGAACGAGAGAATTTATCTACAAAATCCTGTCTGTTTGATGGGTCTATTCTATCTACAAGTACAAGTGTATCTCCAGGTTTTAAACCTGCAAATGTATCACTATCAAAACCAGTATTTGCATTACCTAAATTTGTATGTATTGCATCAGAATCCCATCTTAAATCATTTCCTGTTTTTACACCAAGAATTCTAAAGTCAGAATCACCGACTGGAGTTTCAAATCTTTTAATACGTAAATCTTTATCTGAATCTGCTCGATATACAGCTTCCATAAAGTTGCCTACTTTAATAAAGGCAGTTCTTAATGGGTCACCAGTGTTTGAGTTTGGAGATGAACCAATGTTAATTCTTACATTGTTTTTTACAATTCTATTAGCATCATTAAATGATATAGTACCAGCTTGTGTATTAACTGGCGCAATACCAACCTGAGTATCAGAGTCCTGAAAACCAAAATTAGGTACTAATATATCTCTTAAGTTAGCCATTTGCTATCTTCTCCATTACTTGTAAAATCTTATCCATTTTAAATTCTAATGTTTGTAATCTTTCTTCAGTTTGTTTTTCCTTTTCGAGCTTTTTCTTATACTCGATTATTTCTTCTCTATTAGTATTTAATAGAGCGCCATTCTTCGGGTCTCTTTTTAAATGACGTTTATCCATTATACTACTGCAATAATCCTCAAGTCTCTGACTAAACTAATAAAGGATGAGTTTTGTGAATTCATTTCTAGCTTAATTTTGAAAGCTTCAAACTCAAAACCAATATCTTCAGTAAGTGAATACTGGTCAAATTGTATATCTGAAGTAAATTTACCAAAGTTTGTTTCATTTACAATCTGATTTCTTGGGAATGTTTGCCAATCTAGTTCTTCAAATTCTGTGTTATCACCTACAGCTCTTGCTTTATATTTCACAACAATCTCAGCCGCTGGGTCCATGTCAGCATCAAAGAATACTCTTAGTTGACTTGCAGGAACTTCTAAAGTAATATCTTTTGTAATGTATGCAGCATTTTCATCGAAACTAGAAAGACCAGCTTTATATGAAGCATATTGTTTCTGTGCAATTGCACTAGCAGATGGTACTAAATCTGAGTCAATGAAACCAGAAAGTTCAGAATCATCGATATATGTACCAAGATTGTTCTTATATACAAACATTTGACTCGCTGCATCTAATCTTATAACTGGTGATAGATACTCATTAGTAGTTTTTAACTTCAATATTTGTTCAAAGTCTGCTGATGCTGTTTTGTTCATAGAACCAAGTACAAGTCTCGGTGCATCAAAGTCAGTAAGTTTATCCATTGGAAGATTTACTGCACTTGTTTCTTTTACAAGAGGTGATTTATAATATATTGAATCTGTATTATAACCAAACAAGTTAGAAGCTGACCTTAAAATAAGGTTTGCACCACTAGTTGTTTTCACTTCTTGAGATACTGATGTCTCATCGAAGTTTACTGGTTGTGTATTAGTTCTAATAGAATCATACTGAACGTTTGATGTAGCAATAACAAGTTCTCCACCACCTCTACCGGCTTTTACATTTTTATGCCAACCACCAGTAGATGGATTTGTATTGATTGCAGAAGCATCTGAATCTTTTTCTCTCAAATCGATTATGTATGAGTCTTGAGTTGCAAACTTAACTTTATGTTTTTGTCCAGTTGTTGAACTTGTAAGATTTGCTAAACCATCTACATTATTTATGAGTGAAATTGGTAATCCATTTAATGCTGACTCACCTCTGAATCTTACTAAGTCAGAATCAGCAGTGTTGCTAATTGTTCCATTACCACCAACACCAAGAATTCTTACAGTGTGTGTATCATCTGGACCATACATACCGTGGTTCGGATGATGTACTTTAATATAGTATGAGCTATCGAATGTTTCAATTGCTAGACCGCCACTTGCTTGACCAATTGGCTGACCATAGAAGTTAGACTTATCTCTCATTGTAATAGATGATTCAGCCGTTGTAAACTTCGCTCTGTAAGCTTTAAATGTTAGGTCTCTATTTTGTTCTGCTGTCCATGTTGAAGCATTTTGTGATTTAAAGAATGAACCAAAATAACCACCAACATTTGGTTGTGCATCAATCTTACCACCTGTAATTACATCTTCTTCTCCTTGTAATGCTGTCCAAGCAGATGTTGTATCTGAAGGTGATAGCAATACAATAGCATATTCAGTTCTTTCTTGTAAAAATACTGGATTTGTAAATCTAAAGTTTGTAGCTATTTCTGGTTTGTTTAAGTTTTGATTTGCTTTAGTGACATCTACTCTTGCTCTACCGAGTATTTCTCTACCAGGATAACCATTATCAGTACTTCTAATCTCACAAATTACATGGTCATTATTAGCTCTAGTATCAACAAAACCTAAGAATACATCAACTGATGTTATGAATGAACCTGTCACTCTCGCCTGTGTATTTACCGGGTTGAAACTATTTGGGTCGGAACCTGGGTCAAGAGGCAATGTAAATAATTGTGCAATTGGGTCACCAAAGTTTAATGAACCAATATTAAAGAAGAATGGGAATCCGCCAGTAGTAGTTGTGGTTGTAGTTGATTCTCCAACAGCATCTTGTGATGAAGTAGATACTAATCTATTACCAGCATCTCTTGTAGCTCTAAAGTTAGTTAAATCACCGATCTCAAAGAATCCACGTGATGTAAAGAATACTGTACCGTTTGTTGTTGCACCACCATCTTTATCAGTTAATATGAAACCTTTAGTTCCAGTTTTAAATGTCTGTGCTGGTACTGTAAATCTACCACGTATTTGTCCTTTACCATCAGTTTTTAAAACACTTAATGCACCATAAGTTCTAGCAGCTGTAGTTGATAATGGTAGGAAATCTGTTTGTGCACAATTATTTGTCACAGTGATTCCATCAAATACTGCTTTTAATTCTGTGTTAGGTCTGAAACCAGTACCTTCAAATTCTATGACTTGTGACCTAATCCAAGCGTCATCTTTTTCTCTTACTTCTCTAACATTAAAGTCTGATGAGCTTGTAAATTCTTCTTCTTGTGCAATGAAATTACTTGTAGTAGTTGTACCAACCTCAGTTGTTGTTGTAGTGGTTGTAGTTGTGGACCACCATGGACCAAGAATATTATCTGTTGTAGTTGATGCTGTGCTTGTGACTGTACCTGTCCAGTTTGTTTCTGTAGTATTAAACTCAGAATTAGGAATATCTCTTGTGACTGGTGCAAGGTTATCAAACACCGCTTCAGATACACTCGTTACACCACCACCAAATGCTGTTCTATCAACAAAGTGATTTTCTACAATATTCCAGGATGGGTCTCTCCAGAAGTCTTGAGATGGGTTTAAATTGATTTCACCTTCATAAACCCAAGTTGCATAAGGATTAATTCTTACTTTACTCGAAGCAAATGTTTGTTCTAACATTTGTTCCTGTGTATATGATTTCATTATGAAACCTGGACCAGATGTTAGATAGTATGGGTCAATATTTGTACCATCACTTACTCTTTCAAGTACTACATTACTTTCAACTGATGGTGGTCTTAATACATTCCTAGAAACATCAATTGATGCTCTAAAATTACTATTTGTCAAATCTGCAGGTGTACTACTTACTGATGAAAAGTCATCTACAATAAAACCAGATTTTACTCGTGAACCAATATTATCTTGTAATGCTTTAGACTCTAAGAGAGATAAGCTTACAGATGTTTCTAAATTTTTAATACGTCTTTCAAGTTTTCCAATATCGCGCATTGTATATCCACGTTGTTGGTCACTAAACAATGCAATTTCTCTGGCTGGATATCTTACTGCAGGTGGAACTTTAATAGTAGCAAGTAGCATACCATCTACTTGAATATCTGGGTCTTTTGGATTTTGTACATCTGAAACACCGAGTACTGTTTTAATATTTCCCTTATTAGTGAGAACAAAAGAAATATTCTGTGCAGTAAAGAATTCTGCATCAGTGGCAAATTGTCCATCAGGTAAAATACTAATACCTGTGTTTTCAAGTTCTCTATATCTAAATGATAGTGGGTTATTTGATGTTGAATAACCATTTGTAAGTCTCTGTCTAAATCTAAAGTCAATTACATCTCTTAGATTTGTACCAGTTGTTGCATCATATCCTTTGATTTCTATTGGACGACCATAATATCTTGGGTCAACTTTATAGAAACCATCACCTGAATATGAATCTACACTGTAGTAAAAAGATTCAAATGGATTAGCATCGAAATATGAGTAGAATATAAGGATATCACCATTTGATGGTGCTGGTACTCCAGTTTTTCTAATAATAGAACCAATACCGTAGTAGTCAACTCTTTGACCATTATCTAACAAATAGTTTCCAGTAATATCTGAACCTGCAACTTTGCTATCTACTTCAGTAAATGTAATTGTTGTTGTAATTGCTGATTCTCTTTCAGGCACATCTACTCTTAATTCTTCTCCAGCAGTAAATGCTGAACCTTTCTCAAAGCATACTTCAAGTAAATCACTTGCTCCTGTACCAGTTTTTAAAATGTGATAACCTGTAGAACCTGATTTTGTACTTTCACCAGTTGCAATTGTATTTGATAAAGCAACTCTTGCTCTTGTTTTAGATGATTTACCTACAAGTACTGAACCTTGAGGAATAGTAGCACCACCAGAAATATTTACCTTAATAGTATCAAATGCGGCGTTTGCTTCAGTGGTTGATGTACCAAATGAATTGTTAGTTGTACCATGTACAATCTTATAAACTCTGTAGATATCTGGATAGAAAAGATTTATCTTTCTATCTCTCGCGGACCATGATGAGTTAACTGATGATGTACGTGTAATGTCTGATGTATTTCTTACTTTTAATACAGCAAACTTAAGTTGTTTAGTAATCTCTACTGCATCATCAACTCTTGTTTTCTTATAATCACCATTTCTAAAGTGTGTTGACCATTGTGAGTTTGCAAAATCTGGTGTGACTGCAAGGCTACCATCTGTTGATGAAATAGTAGGTGGTGCTTTATATAGTACATCAAAGTCATTATCAAATGGTACTGTTCCAGAACGTAGTGTCTTAAATGTTTTACCACTCTTACCAAATAATTTTCCAGAAACATTCCTTAATGTAGCACCTGTACCTGGTGTCCATTGTGTTTGAGCTTCAAAAGAAACTCCTTCTGAATCATTTGTTGAACCTTTAATTTTATGTACATCTGCAAACTTAAATTGTCTAGCACTTGCAACTCTTGGAGAATTGGTATCAAATGACCTGCTTATATCACCTTCAATTCTTGCTCTTGATTGGAATTGGCTGTTTGAATTAGTAAGTAGAACACCATTGGTTTTGAAACTAGCAGTTCCTCCAACCGTTGCTGTATGACCATTTGCAGAGTTATTTGTCCAATCGGAATCATTTCTTCCTGAATTATCTAATTTTATTACATCACCATGTTGAACTTTACCATTAAGGTTAACTCTTATGTGTTCACCTGCAATCAGATTATCTTTCCAATATTTTGATGAATCTGAATCATAAGTACTAGCACTACCAAACGTGACATGTTGGAACATCTTAATATCATGTAGATATAGTCTACCTTCAGTTTCTCCGTTTGTTGCTTGGAAAGCATAAGCTCTTGCAAAACCAATTGTGTGATTCTCAGAATCTCTTAAAGCAACTTTATTAGCATAAGCACCAATACCATTTGCATCAGCAGTTAACATTCCAGATAATGTACCACTATTTACGTTAAATACATCAACGTATGGTGCACCTTTCATTGGAACTTTGTGATTCGTTTCTTTCTTAGCTTCTGTATTTCTATTAAGGAATATTTGTGTATCAGCAAATGTTTCTTGTCTATAACCATTAATGTAAGCTAGACCCTTAGAGAATGAAACTGAGAACTTATCTGAATCATCATAGGTATTATCATTAATTTTTGGTACGAATTTTTTAACAGCATAAGAACCTGATTCTTCTTTTCTTCTTCTTGCAATTGTATCACCTAATCCATTATACATTGGATTTGGTGTTGTTCTTAAACCTTGCGGTGTAGGTTCTGTATCACCTAAAATTACACCATCTTCAATTTCAACTTGTTTGTAAAATGTAGGGTCTGAGCCTTGGTCTAGTGTACTCTTAATTAGAATACTAATAGAATTCTGTAGTCTGTTCGCACCTGGAGCACCTTCGTTTGTAGAACCACGTGCATTATCGAATAGTGAAGCATCATCATTTGCGGATATCGCCTTTGATGTAATACTAAAGCCTATAGCCGCAGTTGGTTTATTTGTTGTGGATGATACAACTACGTTTTGCTCTTGTATTCTTGAGAAAAATCCATCAATATAATATACACCTGGCAAAATAGTTGCCATTGTTGCTGGACTTATACTTGTATATACGTTTGCATATGTGACCGTTTGTTCTGGGTTATCTTCATTTCTTGCGTAGATATAACCTTCATCTGAATCACTAAATTGTTTAGATGTGATATATGTAAAGTAAATATTACCAGTCTTATTAGTTCCAACAGAACCTGCGGGTGTTCTTAAAACACGTGCTTGAATAGAATTATCTTGGTTTGATATGATAGTTTCTGAGAAATTATTTAGCGTTCCCTCTATTGAACCTGGAAGTGCACCAGAGAGTGGAAAGTTTACATTACCTGAACCTGAAATTAGGTTCATTGTATGTACATTAAAGTTTACATTTACATTACCTTCTGTGACTCTAGAACCATCCTTAAATATATGATTACCAAGTCTCGAGGTTTGTTTTTGTTGTATTGTCTGAAGCTGTGTTAACTCTCTTGCCTGAACCGCAAAACCAGGTCGAAATAGGACTCTAAGGTAATCCTTAGACTCATCAAAATCGTCAAAGAATGGCGATACGTTTAAGTTAATTGTTGACATATATTAAAAATCTCTCTCTTTTTATTTATTACAATTTCAAGATAAT
>MDTC01113127.1_pt1 | contig 11284 bp, 12 predicted proteins | sample 811181 | NCBI WGS metagenome assembly MDTC01 (sample SAMN05326644, study PRJNA326480) | marine metagenome | isolation source: seawater | place: Pacific Ocean: North | collected 2011 | reverse complement strand
TCTCTTGGAGGGCTTGATTAAACTGATCATAAATTTTTTTACTTAAAAGAGGTTTGCTAGAAGTCAATTTATTATCATTATCGCTAAAGTCTGTTATAATGGTTTCATAAGCAATTTTAGCTCCATTTAAAAATTCTTTTTTTGCAGGCTCGTCAAAAGTTTTGGGAGTTTTGATATTCTTATCTAAATTAACATTATTAATTACTTCTTGAAATTGTGATGGAGCTTTACCTTCAAATCCTGTTCTTTTACCTAAAATACCCCTTAGTCTAAGAAAAATAAAACCAGCAATCATTGCTAAGAGAATTATATCAATATATTCAAAACTGTAATTCATATGTTAATAGTAATTACTATGTTGATTAATTTCAACCAACAATTACATTAAAGACAAATGAACACAGTAATATTATCAATTATTTTAGTCCCTATTATAGAGATTTATCTATTCATAAAAATAGGAGCACAAATTGGAGCTATTAAAACAATTTTGTTAATATTTGTTACAGCAATGATAGGGGTTTATTATGCAAAATATGAGGGTCTAAACACTTTACGATCTGGTTTCACATCAATGGTTAAAAATCAATTACCTGCTTACGAAATAATCTCTGGGGCAGCTATTGCATTTGGAGCCTTGCTTTTGATCATTCCAGGTTTTGCAACGGATATAATTGGATTTTTAATTATTTTTCCTTTTACAAGAAAAATAATTTTAGGAAGATTTTCAAACAATTTACAAAATAAAAGACCACCAAAAAAAGATTTTATAGAAGGTGAATTTGAAGATATAGAAGACAATGATGACAGAAAAATTTAAAATTTTATCTAAATATATTAAGGATATGTCTAGTGAGACACCTGACTTAGAAACCTTTTTATTTGTGAAAGACAATATTCAAAAATATCAACTAAATATAGATATTACTTCAAAAGCATTAAAAAATAAACTTATTGAAATAAATACCAAGTTAAAATTTGAAGACAAAGAACCTAATGAAAAAAAATCTTATTTTGAAGTTGTTTATGCAACTATCATTAAAGTTGATGACTCAGTCCAGGATAAAAAAGAATTAGAAAAAATAATTTTGTGTGATGTTCAAAATCAAATTTATAAAGAATTGGAAAATTCTTTTTTAAACTTAGTGCATAATTCAGGCCATCCAGAAATAAAGTTAGAGAAGAAAATTGATTTTGATAAACTATACAATGAACGCTTTAATTAAAAAAATTTTTTTTTAAATTTTTTTTTAAAAAAATTTTATGGTTTTCAATTTCTTCAGGTGATAATTTAATAATTTTTTTAGAATATAATTTATTTTTTAAATTTGTCTCTTTAATTTTGGACTCAAAATTTTGAAAGTCTAAAGTGGGCTCTTTTTGATCTAGTAAATTAATGTAAACTTTCGCTAATAAATCACAATCAATTAAAGCCGTATGTTGAACCCTTTTTGAATTATCAATTCTATATTTTTTACAAAGTGCATCTAGGCTTATTGATGAACCAGGAAATTTATCTCTAGCTAGAATTAGTGTGTCAACAACGTCATTATCAAGCTTCTCTTTATTAAGAATTTTCAACTCATTATTCAGATGTGATAGATCGAACTCAGCGTTATGAATTACTAACCTTTTTCCTTTAATGAAATTAAGAAATTCATCAACAATTTCATTGAATTTTTTTTTATTAGACAAAAATTCATCTGTATAACCATGAACTTCTAAAGCTTTCTCAGAAACTTTTCTTTCTGGATTTAAATAACAATGGAACTTGTTTTTTGTTGGAATTAAATTTTCTACTTCTATACAACCAATCTCAACAATTCTATGTCCATCTTTAACTGAAAGCCCAGTTGTTTCTGTATCTAAAATGACTTCTTTCATTTATTAAATATTTTTTAAAATATTATTAATCTGTACTTTAACAGACCTTTTTGTAAAATTATTGTTAATTACAAAATCTGATTTTTTTCTTTTATATTCAATTGGAAGTTGAACATTTTTAAATTTATTCATTAGTTTTTTGTTAAAATTTTTCCTTTTGCGTAACCTTTTTAAAATTTCTTTTTTTTGTGACTGAACGAATATTAAAATATCTTTTTTTTTATTTATCTTATTTTCTAATAAAAGAGGGATATCTAAAATTACAAACTTTTTGTTTTTATTTTTTTTTAAAAAAATATTCATTTTTTTTCTAACTTCAAAATGAATTACTTTAACAATTTTTATTAGATTATTTTTATTATCTAAAATTGCTTGTGAAACATCATTCTTTTTAATCGGGTAAGTATTGAAATATTTAGGTAGAATTTTTTTAAATTTAATAAAAATTTTTTTATTTTTTTTGTATAATTTTCCAACTTCAAGATCAGCGTTAAAAACTGGATACCCAAAATTTTCTGCAACAAAACTTTTGCCTGACCCAATATCTCCTACAATACCTATTCTTATCATCAATCTAAAAGTTTGTTTACTTCCTCATTAATTTCGGGTTCAATCTCGTGCCATATTTTAAATGCCAAGGCAGCTTGGTAGATAAACATTTTTTTTCCATTTTCAGTATAATTCTTATTAATTTTTGCATTTTTTAAAAAGTTAGTTTCTTTAGGATTATAAATTATATCATAAAACAATTTACCTTTATCAAGTTTTGATAAGTCGATATCTATCATATCATTCTTATTTAAACCTAAACTCGTTGCATTAATTATCATATCAAAATCTGTAATTTCTCCCCAATTTACTATTTTAATGTCATTGAATAAATCTTTCAAATTTTCAGCTTTATTTTTTGTCCTGTTGCTAATTGTTATTTGCGAAACACTCATTTTTTTTAAAGCATAAATAATTGAAGGCACAACACCACCGGCGCCCAATATAAAAATTTTTTTATTTGCCAATAAAGACTTGGTTTGTTCAATAGCCATTTTAAAACCATCTATATCTGTGTTATGACCTATAACTTTATCATTATCTAAATATATAGTATTTACTGATTGGGTGCTCTCTGCCTCTGAACTTAATTTATCTAAATAAGTAATGATTTCCTTTTTGAAAGGAACGGTCACGTTCACACCATAAAATTTTTTTTTTCTAATTTCTAAAATTAATTCTTTTAGACCATCACTATTTAATTTTTTCTTTTCATAAACTGCATCTATATTATATTTTTTGATCCAATAATTATGTAATTTAGGCGACAAAGAGTGCTCAATAGGATTTCCAACTACTAAATATTTTTTCATTTATAATTATTTAAATATTCTGTTATTTTTTTAATTGGTAGGCCCATTATAGTATCCTCGTCTCCCTCAATATTTGAAAATAAATTTTTACCCTCTCCTTCAATCTGGTAAACATTATAAGCATAAAGAGTTTCATCTGGTATTTTGTTTAAATATTGTTTTAATTCATCATCTGAAAAATTTTTCATTGTAAGGTTAGCTTTATCGGTATAATTCCAAAGCATTAAACCATTTCTTGATATACAAACGGAGCTTATTAGGTGGTGTGTCTTAGCATTTAATTTTTTCAAAATCGTCATTGCTTCATTTCTGTTTTCCGGTTTGGATATTAACTCTCCATTCAAATCTATAACGCTGTCTGCACCTAAGACTAGTTGATCAGGTTTTTTCATACTAACTTTGTTTGCTTTCAATTCTGCTAAATTTTTTGAGATAATTTCTGGCTTTGCTTTTTCTCTTAACAGACTGTCTTTAACGATATTTTCATCTACATTAGATGGTTCAACAATACATTTAATATTATTTTTATCTAATATTTCTTTTCTTACTTTGCTTTTTGAGGCAAGAATTATTTTATCCATTCTGTTTATATATTTCGTAAATTTTAATTATTGAAGCTGCCGTTTCTTCTACTGATTTTCTGGTAACATCAATTGTTGGCCATTTGTATTTTTTAAAAGTGTTTTTTGCTTCATTGACCTCTTTTTTAATTTTTTCTAAATTTGTGTATGATTTATTTACTGTTTCTTTTAATGAAGTCATTCTATTTTTTCTTATATCTACTAATCTTTCCGGCTCTGTGTTTAATCCAATCACACAAGCAATTTTTGGATTATCTTTTAAAGCTTGAGGTAAAGAATTTTCGTTAACAAGAGGAATATTTGAAGTTTTGAATCCTTTGTTTGCTAAATAAATTGATGTTGGTGTTTTACTAGTTCTACTTACACCCAATAGTATTATATCAGATTTTTCTATCTCTTTAACGAGATTTCCATCGTCATGATTCATGGTAAATTGGATGGCCGCAATCCTTTTATAATATTCATCATTTAATACATGTTGTCCACTTGGTTCGTGAGAGGCTTTTTGGTTTAATAATTTCGAGAAACTTAAAATTAGATCGCCCAGTACTCCAAAACAAGGTATATTTTTATCATCACTTGTATTTGCAAGGTATTTGGCCAAACTACTATCAACTATTGAATATAATATTATTGAGTTGGGTTTTTTTTTAGCATTAGATAAAATTTTCAGAATCTGATTTTCTGTTCTTGTGAATGAATATGTATAAATTTTGTAATCTATATTTTTAAACTGAGCTTTTATAGCAAGAAAAATTCTGTCTAAAGTTTCTCCTGTTGAGTCCGAAATAAGATAAATTTGGTATGTATTCTTCATGTATTAACTGTTAATAATTTTTTACTATTTAAATCATATTATTAAATTTTAGTATTTTTAAATTTTTACTGTAAAACAAGGTTTTTATTAACATTATTAAACAAGTGTATAAAGTTTTTCGCTAAATTGTGTAACTTTGTAAATTAGCTTCAATTTTTCTCATATATTAATAATTTTAAAGGTCTAAATGTTGATAATATGTTTATAAAATGTTTATTAAATTTAATTACCATTATTCACAGGCCATACTAATACTACTATTAATTATATTTAATTATTTATATGTCACCAATTAACAAAGTAATAATAAACAAAGAAACTAAAAATAAGCCTATATGGATTATGAGGCAAGCAGGTAGATATTTGCCAGAGTTTAGAGAAATAAGAAAACAAAATACTGATTTTATTAAGTTATGTTTGAATCCAAATTTAGCTTCTGAAATTTCACTTCAACCATTAAAAAGGTTTGATTTAGATGCTGCAATTTTTTTTTCTGACATTTTAATGTTACCATATGGACTAAATCAAAAGGTTGAATTTAAGAAAAATTTTGGACCTTTGTTAGGAGAGATAAATTTAGATAAACTTTTAAAATTAGATCAAATAGATTTTGTTGAAAAAGTACATCCTGTTTATAAAGGAATTGATTTAGTAAGTAAAAGCAAACTTACCGCAAATAAAAGCACCATAGGGTTCGTAGGAGCACCCTGGACCTTACTTGTTTATATGATTAATAAACAATCTCCTAAACTAGAATTAAAAAAAGATTTTTTTAAAGATGATTTTTTAATAAATAGATTATTAATAATTTTAGAAAAATTTTTAAAAGTCCATATTAAAAATCAAATTGATAATGGCGCGCAAATAATACAAATATTCGATAGTTGGGCAGGTTTATTAGACACAAAAGATCTACCTAATTATGTTTATATTCCAACTTTGAATTTAGTTGATTATATTAAATCATTAAAAATTCCAGTTATATGTTTTCCAAGAGGGATTAAAAATTATAAAGAGTTTTGTGAAATAGTTAAACCAGATACAATTTGCATTGATTATGAAATTGATCCTCACCAGATTGAAAAAGATATAAAGATTCCAATACAAGGAGGTATGGACCCAAAAATTTTATTAACTAATAAAGAAAAGCTAAGAATAGAAGCAAAAAAATATTTAGATATATTTAAAGACCATCCATATATTTTTAATTTAGGTCATGGCGTCCTTCCAGAAACAGACCCAAACATGGTGGATTATTTAGTTAAAATGGTAAAAGATTATTAAATGAAAAAAGCTATAATTTTATTTAATCTGGGTGGACCTGATAGTTTAAAAAACGTTAAACCTTTTCTTTTTAATCTTTTTTACGATCCAGCAATTCTTAATTTACCAACAATATTAAGATACCCACTAGCAAAACTTATTTCTAGTAGGAGAGCTCCAATTGCAAAAAAAATTTATGAAGAGTTAGGTGGATCGTCTCCAATTCTAAAACTTACTAAAGATCAATCAAATGCGTTAGAGAAAACACTTAATCAAAACGATAATGAAAATAATTATAAATGTTTCATCGTTATGAGATGTTGGCATCCTAGGGCCGAAGAAGTTATTAAAGATGTGAAAAATTTTAACCCAAATGAAATTATTTTATTACCCCTATACCCACAATATTCAGCTGCAACCTCCGGTTCTTCAATTAAAGAATGGCACGAGGTATGTAAAAAAAATAGTTTTAAAACAAAAACATCAACAATTTGTTGTTACCCTTCTGATGATTATTTTATTAGAAGTCATGTAAATTTAATAAAAGATAAGATTCAAAATTTAGAAAATTATAAATTAATTTTCTCTGCCCATGGTTTACCTGAAAAAAATATTAAAAAAGGAGATCCCTACCAATGGCAAGTAGAACAATCTGTAAAAAATATTGTTTCAAAACTTAATTTTAAAAAACTTGATTGGACATTAAGCTATCAGAGTCGAGTAGGACCTCTTAAGTGGATTGGGCCATCAACCGATGATGTGATAATAAAAAGTTCTAAATTAGGAAAAAAAATTGTTTTAGTTCCAATAGCCTTTGTCTCAGAACATTCAGAAACTTTAGTTGAATTAGATATAGAATATAAAGAATTGGCTGATAAAAATGGTTGTAAAGAATACATAAGAGTTCCAGCATTAGGAACTAATCCGGAATTTATTAACTCTCTATCTAATTTGGTTATGAATAAAGATTCAAGTAAATTTTCAGATAATTTATACCCACCAAAAATACGTTGTCCAAACCAATTTGTAAAATGTCCCTGTTTATAAAATGAATATTTATCTATTATTAAAAAGCTTACATTTAATCTCCGTTATTTCTTGGATGGCAGGACTTTTGTACCTCCCAAGAATATTTGTTTATCATTCTGAAAATAATAACGAAATAGTTACTTCCGTATTTAAAACTATGGAACGAAAACTTTTTTATTACATAATGACCCCGGCTATGTTTTTAAGCTGGTTGTTTGGATTGTTGCTTTTGTCCAATATTGGATTTGATCAATTAAGTTTTTTATGGATGCAATTAAAATTAGTTTTAGTGATTTTTTTAACAGCTTATCATTTTTATCTTGGTAATTTACTTAATGATTTTAAACATGATCAAAACAACAAAACATCTCGATTTTATCGTTTTATTAATGAAATACCCACATTACTGCTAATATTTATTGTTTTTATTGTAATATTTAAGCCTATCCAAGGTTGAATAAAAACAAATACAATATATATTAAATATAGTTATTAAGTCCTTAATAATTTTAAAATCATGAACATACAAGAACTAAAACTTAAATCATCTGAACAGCTCATTTCACAAGCAGAAGAATTGGGAATAGAAAATGCCAGCACTCTAAGAAAACAAGAGATTTTATTTGCAATTCTTAAAAAGGTTGCAGAAAAAGAAGAAATTACAGGAGCTGGTGTTTTACAATTACTACAAGATGGATTTGGTTTTTTAAGAGCAATGGAGTCAAACTATCTTCCGGGCCCTGATGATATTTATGTAAGCCCAAGTCAAATAAGAAAATTTGGTTTAAGAACGGGTGACACTGTGGAGGGGCCAGTTAGAGCTCCAAAAGAAGGAGAAAGATACTTTGCATTACTTCAGGTAAGTAAAATTAATTTTGAAGAACCTGAAAAATCTAGACATAAAATTGCATTTGACAACCTAACCCCTCTTTATCCAGACAAACAACTTATTATGGAAGTTGAAATTTCGAAACCTGAAAAAAAACAAGATTTAACACCTAGATTAATTGATTTAGTAAGTCCGATTGGTAAAGGACAAAGATCAATAATTATTTCTCCACCAAAAGCTGGAAAAACTATGATTTTACAAAGTATTGCAAACTCGATCGCAAAAAATTATCCAGAATGTTATTTAATTGTTTTACTTATCGATGAACGTCCGGAAGAAGTTACCGATATGCAAAGAACAGTTAAAGGAGAAGTTATAAGTTCTACCTTTGACGAGCCAGCGCAACGTCATGTTTCCGTTGCTGAAATGGTTATTGAGAAAGCAAAAAGACTTACTGAACATAAAAAAGATGTGGTTATATTATTAGATTCTATTACAAGATTAGGGCGAGCTTATAATGCTGTGATACCAAGTTCAGGTAAAGTTTTAACAGGAGGTGTTGATGCAAATGCACTTCAAAGACCAAAGAGATTTTTTGGTGCAGCTAGAAATATTGAAGAGGGTGGATCATTAACAATTATATCAACAGCACTAATTGATACTGGAAGTAGAATGGATGAAGTAATTTTTGAAGAGTTTAAAGGTACAGGTAATAGTGAGACTGTTTTAGACAGAAAAATTGCAGATAAAAGAATATACCCAGCAATTGATATTACGAAATCAGGCACCAGAAGAGAAGAACTTTTATTTGATAAAAATGATCTTCAAAAAATGAATGTTTTAAGGAGAATAATTGCTCCTATGGGCACAATGGATGCTATAGAGTTTATAAATTCTAAATTGAAAGATACAAAAAACAATGCGGAGTTTTTTAACTCCATGAACAAACCCGCATAATTAAATGACTTTGCTTAATCAAGAGCAAAAAATAAGACTTCACAAACTATATAACGAACAAAAATTTGCAGAATTAGAACTAGAGATTGAAATGATTTCTAATGCAAAAACAAGGTCGGCATTTTTATCTAACTTGCTGGGCGTAGCTAAATTAAAAAAGAAAGATCAAAAGGATTGGGCTGGAGCAAGAGATTTGTTTTTAGATTCGTATAATAAAGATCCTAACTATGTAGATGCACTTTGTAATTACGCCCATATAAGTGTAAAATTACAAGATTACAACGATGCCTGTAAAAAATTAATTGAATTCAAAAAGAAGGGTTATAATTCAAAAATAAATGAAGCTTTAGCTAGAATTTATTTTTTTGCAGGTGAGATTGATAAAGAACTAGAATTATTCAAAGAGACTGAAAAAAATAATGATTTAAACAGAGTTACAGCCTCACATTTTATATCTTCGTTAAATTATTCATCAAGTATATCTCAGAAGAATTATTTTGATTACTCAAAAAAAATTGAAGAAAATCTTAAAATTCCTCAAACTGAATTAGATAAACTTAAAGATTTAAATTTGGGTGATGAATTGAAGATTGGATTTTTATCACCAGATTTAAAAGAACATTCGGTATATTATTTTTTAGATTCAACCATTAAACATCTAAAAAAAAGTGGATTTAAAATTGTTTTATTTAATTTAAGAGACCATGGCGAGTTAGACAAAAAATCAGATATCTTAAAATCGAATTGTGATGAATGGGTTGATCTCATTAATCTAAATGACTTGCAGTCAGCAAATCTTATAAGAGATAAACAAATAAATATTCTTTTTGATATAGCTGGTCATTTTGGAAGAAATAAAATATCAATATTCAAATTTAAGCCTGCACCAGTACAAATTGCATGGATGGGGTATGTAAATTCTACTGGTATCAAAGAAATTGATTATATTATCGCAGATAAAAATCTAATTAAAAATGACGAGGATGCTTTGTATATTGAAAAAGTTTATAGATTAGAAAATATTTGGAACTGCCACAAAGGTTTTGACGATAATATCGAAATTCCAAATTCACCATTTTTAAAAAATGGATATTTAACATTTGGATGTTTTAATAATACGGTAAAAATATCAGATAAATGTATTTTAACTTGGTCAGAAATTCTAAATAAAATTAGCGATAGTAAGTTAATAATAAAGGCAGTATCGAAAGATGCTGAAATAGCAGAAAATAAAATATTAGAAAAATTTTCTAAGAATAAAATAGATACAAAAAGGATAATTTTTGAAAAAACAAAAAAAGATAGAGTCGATCATTTAAAAATGTATCAAAATATTGATATCAGCCTTGATACTTTTCCGTATCCTGGGGTTACAACTTCATTCGAGTCTATTTGGATGGGTGTTCCAGTGATTACAATGATGGGAAAAAATTTTGTATCACGTTGCGGTGAAAGTATAAATTTAAATTTAGGATTAAAAAATTTTATTGCTAAAGACGAAAAAGATTATGTAACAAAAGCAGTTTCTTTGAATACTAATAAAGATGAATTAGCTAAAATTAGATTAAATCTACGAACAAAGGCTCTAGAATCACCCTTATTTGATACAGATTCATTTAATCTTCAATTTTCAAATATGATAAAAGAAATTTGGAGCAATTATTTAAAATAAAACTCAAAAATATTTATATTTATATTTATAACAAGTTGATGTTAACTTAGTGTATGACAATTTATGCGTTATCTACTGGACCGGGGGTATCAGGTGTAGCAATTATAAGAATATCAGGCCCTGAAGCATCAAACATCATAAAATCTCTTACTGGCAAAGAAATTCCTAAGCCAAGAATGGCTATTCTTCGAAAAATTAACTATATCAACACTTCTGAGCTTATTGATGAAGGGATAATTATCTGGTTTCCTGGGCCTGAGAGCTACACAGGTGAGGATATGGCCGAAATTCATGTCCATGGAGGCAAGGCTGTGGTCTTAGCACTTCAAAAAGAGATTTCAAGAATTAAAAATTGTAGATTGGCCGAACCAGGTGAATTTACTAAGCTTGCTTTTAAAAATGGAAAGATAAATTTACTCAAAGCAGAAAGTATAGCTGATTTAATCTCGGCTGAGACCGAAATTCAAAGATTACAAGCTGTAAAAATAATGAAGGGAAAATCTTCAAAAAAATTTAATGAGTTAAGAGAAAAATTATTAAAACTTTTATCATTTGTAGAAGCTAAAATAGATTTTCCTGATGAAGACTTACCAGAAGAAAATTTAAAAAAATTAAAAAAAGATTCCTCATATGTTTTAAAAGAAATAAATAAAATTTTAAATGACCAGAAGATTGGAGAAATAATTCGTGAAGGTTTTAAAATTGCAATTGTAGGACCGACTAATGCAGGTAAATCAAGTCTATTAAATAATTTGTCTAACAGAGAGGTTGCTATAGTATCTGAGATTGCTGGCACCACTAGGGATGTTGTTGAAACGCATTTAAATATAGATGGTTATCCTGTTATTATTTCTGATACTGCAGGGATAAGAGATTCAAAAGATGAAATAG
>MDTC01014884.1_pt1 | contig 11284 bp, 20 predicted proteins | sample 811181 | NCBI WGS metagenome assembly MDTC01 (sample SAMN05326644, study PRJNA326480) | marine metagenome | isolation source: seawater | place: Pacific Ocean: North | collected 2011 | reverse complement strand
TGGTCTCCGCGCTGGTTTCCGCGCTGGTTTCCGCGCTGGTCTCCGCACTGGTCTCCGCACTGGTCTCCGCACTGGTTTCGGGACTTTTCTTAAACCAACGAGGTCGTAACTTACGAAGTGCAGCGAAGAATTGAGCCAAAAGTTTTTTAGCATCGAAGACTATATACTTTGAAAAATCCGCTTCAGTAATTGTATAATTTGTCGATACGTTTGCCCGTGTATCAGCGGTCACAATCATGGAGTTAATATCTGAAATATGATCCGCTATAGCAGTCCCAGATCCCGCACCACCAAATGTCCAAACAGTTATAAGAACAGGCTCACCTTTGAATACTAAAAATGCAGGGTTGCCACTGTCGCCACTGATTTTATTCTCATGGAAAATAAGTCTTTTCGGATCTGTGGGTGTCTGCATCCTACCTCCAGAACGCCAATCTATGATGAGAGCCTTCTCCTCTTGATCAAGGCCAAGGCAAGGTATCTTGCTGAAAGTATCTAAATAGTCACTGTAATTACTAGGCATTACAGAGCAAGGCTTTATCGTAGAGGGGAGGTCACTGTCCAAAGTATAAATTGTTAAGTCTGGAAAGTAACGTCTACATTCGGGATGTCGAGCTTTCCCTATTACAGTTCGTTCATGCACTGAACCGTTTTTCTCTACAAACCTAACCACTGTCCCTACAGAATACTCGTAGTGTGCTGCACCTATAATGTGCCTTGGGGTCACTAGTGTCCCCGCTTTCTTATGATCACCACTACTATTCCAAGGTGATAAACAGGTAATATCTAAGCCTCCACACCATAGATTGGGATTCCTGACATAAGAGGAGCTTGCATGATCTTGAGAGGCGAACACTTTACCGTTAGCCTCCATAGTCATAGACTCATCTAAAAGGTCATCAATTTGTTTGGAGCAGTGAAGAGTGATAGGTTTCATAATTTATTATATCTTTGTATTTAAATTTATCTAATTAAAAATGGTGCGCTCGGTGAGATTTGAACTCACGGCCAAGGGTTTATGAGACCCCTGCTCTAACCACTGAGCTACAAGCGCATTTTTTATTCTCCGAATTTATAATTAAAAGCCTCAATGTCTCGCGCATATAGCTCTGCGATCACCCGCTTTGCTTCGTCATTGTAATATTCGGTATAGTGTTTATGTTTGGATTTGTTTTTGTGCGGAAGTTCCTGTCTTGTAATTCTAATTTTATCACAGATAATATTAAAGTCTTCTTGTAAGTTTTCTACTTTGCCTATGAAATTACAACCTTTCGTGAAATCATACTGTGATCCATATTTTGAAAAAAATCTGTCTTTTATAATAAATTCACTACTAATACCACCCGTAAAAAAATCTATAAAATCAAAAGTAGGGCCACCCTTTTTTTTACTACGCTTATTCCAATATTCTACTATTGAAACCGCTCTATCAAATGGATTTCTTACGAACGCGAACTTAAAGAATGTATTAAAAATATTTTCATTTAAAATTTGTTTCCGATGCCATAAAGGAACATGGTTCCAATCGTAGTCCCATTCTTCACATAGTCTATCGCATTTAGGTAGCTTATCAAGAATGCTTGTTGATGCTGTTTTAGCGACTCTTGCAAATATAAATTTATGCTCGTAATTAATCATAGTTAATATCCGAATTCATAATCGAAAGCCTCAATATCGTCAAAATACCTATCTGTAACTAGATTTTTATTTTCATCAGTATACCACTCAGTATAATGTTCATGATTTGTCTTATTTTCATGTGGTAATTTCTTGGACTCAAAGCCTAGCTTTTGGCAAATTAAATTAAAATCTTCTTGCAAGTTCTCAAACCTGCCTATAAAATCTATATTCTTATTAAGAAAACAAAATTGCGGTTTACAGTGAATACGAGATTTATTAGATTCTAAAAAAGATTTAAAGGTAAACTTACATCCAAGCCCCTTATAATAAAAATAAGAAGACATAATCCTATCCCAAGGGTTCCTGACGAAAGCAAATGAAAAGTATTCTTCTTGCTTTTCTAAGGGGAAATCATTTAATGACATGTGTTGCTTATGCCGAAAGCCAATACTAAATTCAGATTTAATTTTCATTGGCAGCGCCGACAGAGGATATTTACTCGTCCAATCATTACTCACTCCATAGTTAGATAAAATAAATCTCTCTATTGAAGTGCCTCCACATTTAGGTATATGCACGAATATAAATTTATCTCTATCACTAATCATTAAATATAAATTCTTTTTACCAATGTCTAATTGTATTTGCGATAATGAAACCGCAAGTTGTAATATGTATTAACCACCAAAAAGTTCTAATGACTGCTGCAATATCTGCTTCTACACCATCATCTGAGATTTTTTGGCCCATTGTCCTAGCCCATATTCTCCAAATTTTTTTTTATTCATAACTTGCCCAAATTAATGACCTTCAATAAGATTATTAATCGTTTCAACTACTTCATTATGATGAGCGATGATCTCTACTTTCTTTTCGATTTCTACGCCCAGATCAGGATGTTCTCCGATAGCTACTTGATTATTCAAATAGGTTTCTAAATCTGCTCTGGCGATATCTGCAAGAGCTTCGTGCTTTTTCTTAATTGCTTTTAAATGTGCATTCATATTATTTTTTATTAGTATTTTTTAAAGTTGGCAACCCGTAGGGGGATCGAACCCCTATTGCCAGAATGAAAATCTGGAGTCCTAACCATTAGACGAACGGGTCTTGAGTGGTAGCTCTGGAGGGGATCGAACCCTCACGATCTAGGATCAACGGATTTTAAATCCGCAGCGTCTACCAATTGCGCCACAGAGCCTAAATTTACTTGGCCGATACTACAATATATTCGTGATTATCTTGATAGCTGTGAGCGTAGGTGATACAATCCTTGAAATTTCCATGATAATCAATAAACGAGGCATCAACAACTAGGAAATCACCATCTGGAAGTGGATGCTCATCTGCACCTTTAGCCAAGTGAGTTGAAGAGATTCTCCAACCATTCACATCTTTCTTAACCAAACTTTTGAAACGCTTCATTTCGGAAGGATGATCGTCCTCATTAAAATGACTAAGCATTTTCTCCAGTTGAAACTTGGTGAGAGACACGCAAGCCTCAACTTTTTCTGGATAAATAATCTCCTCTTGAATGACCGTTTTAACTTCAGGAGTCTTAAAGTAATCCCAAGTCACAAGCACACAAAACGTTAGTGATGCAGCTAAGAATAATCGTGTTTTTGATACAGCTAAAAATAATTGTGTTTTCATTTTCTTTTTTTAGTAATCAGCAGGAGCTTCACCATCTTCATCTTTGATAGTGACTGTTCTCGCAATTGTCCCTTCAGTGTAGCCCATGCCAACAAGCATCGGGAAAATAGCTTGTGTCATGAATTCGGGTAGAGTCATATCATCCATAGGATGCTCAATCGAAACACTGGAGTTTAATAAAGTGGGATCACCTTTTCCAAGATATTCCTCAATTTGCTTTTTGTTGGTCGGAGTATATGTTACTTTCATTTTTTTCTTTTTTTGATTTCAGGACTCTAAGATAGAAGCTCGTCCTTGTCAAGCTCCTTTGATAAAAAACATGGTGTAGAGTCACCCATCCACGCTCCTATTTGATTATAATAAAAAAACTCTTCTGCCTCGGATCTGTTCATGCCTTTGGATTCCAGCTTGCAAAGCACTTCTTCTTTGCCGTAACAGAGAATCGATTCTTGACCAGCTCTTTCTACTACCCCGACAATACAGTCATCATAGCCATCCATTTTTATTAATTTTTTATCCATCATATTATTGGTGGTGCAGTGAGATTTGAACTCACACATTGGCACTCTTTGTATCGAGCCGTCTCTACATTGGACTATGCACCCTCTTCTATTGATTAAAGCAATTAATAAGTAATATTAGCATACCAATCAGTGCGACAAACAACCACATTGCTTCAGCATTCATTTATCCATTTCCCTCATTTGGGAATACTTCTTTCTCTGATCCGTCTTGGAACATAGCTAGCACCTTGCCTTTGCATTGAACAGCATTTTGCTTTGCCATCTCCAAGCAATTTATGGAGGGATTCACCTTCTCAAGGTCGGTTGAATACCCGCCCATCCAATCACCCTTACGACTGTAAACATTGTATGTTTTGATTTCAGACATTATGCTTCAAGCTTGATGTCAATCTTCGAAACCTCTTCTGTAGGAGCTTCGCTGCTAGTGATTACTGCACTAGGGGTAGAGTCAACCACAATGTTCAATTTCTCCAGCCAAACCCTTGATACGGGGATTGTCTGCTTTCGACCGAACAAGTCATTCAGTTGCTCTAGGTTGATGTTCACAAATGATGTGCCACCTTTGGGTCTTCCACGTTTTGCCATTTTATTAGTTGGTTTGTTTTTTAGTTGAAAAGATTAATCGTAAAGTTCTTCTGATCTGTCTAACACTTTGATCGATGTCGTTATAATAGTAGGTTTCGTTTTAGGGTCAAGTTTTTTTTCATTAAATTGTTTGAGCAAGTGCCATACCTTGTCTGGTAAGTTTTCTCTTGACATCTATCTCTAGCAAGTTCTTTCTGACCAGAATCTGCTCGTAGTCTCTCTGGATAGCTTGCTTCTGATAGCCAGTGACAGAGGAGAGGCCATTGAGCGTCATCGCCCCCCTTTCTTTTAGAGTCTTCACGATCTGAAGCTCAGAGTTAGAGAGGCCCATTGGATTGATTCCCATAGCAATACAGAACTCAGACCAGACAGTCTTTGTGAAGACTTTCAGCTTGGTAGCGGAGGAATACGTCTGAGCGTCCTGAGCCTTGACTACAGCATCCCTTGGGTTTCCCCTCAATACAGAAACGATCTCCTGCTTCGTCGCAGGATCAATCTGCACCTTTTTTTCTAGATTAGATTCAAAGATTTTATAAAGCTCTTCCCCAGAGTAATCTTCAAAAGAAATATCCCTAAGCCGATCTCTGAGTGGCTCACAAAGCTTTTCTTGATTTGTTGTCGCCATGCAAAGTGAAAGCTTCGAAAAATCGAATGTGAAAGTTCCCTCTTCTGTAGTAACAGTTCGAACTGGATTCTTGTCCACGTTCAGTGCTGTCAAGAAAATTTCCTGCAAGTCCTTGGGGATGTTGTGTCCCTCATCAATAAACAAAAAGGCATTATGCTCAACCCACAGTGGATAAACCTGCTCAAAGAACGCACGAGCGTTTCTGATTGTCTTGCCGTTAATCTCAAGCATTGGAGGACGAGTGCCGTCTGGACGCTCAAGGGCTTCGCGGAACTTACGAGCAAAGAAGGTTTTGCCTCCACCCTTCTGAGTAGTAAGATTAATAAATGGCAAACGGTTTGTCGCCTTATAAGAGTCAATGAATACACTCAAAGTGCGCTTGACCGATTCTTGTCCAATAGCTCCTTCGAATACCTTGTTGATTTCCATGTCCGAAGAATAACAGTATTCTCGGATAGATCAACACTTTTTTGATTAAAAATTACTTTTTTCTTAACCCACTGTTATTCAATGCCCAAGGGATCACTAAATTCTCAACACACCTTACATAAGCCTCTTCGTCGTTCAATTCCATGAAGGCTATGCCTGTCATCTCAAAAATCATGTGCGTTACTTCGTGAACTAAGGTCCACCAGTGCTGCTCTGGATCTTTTAGGCATTTTTTATTCAATTTAATTACCTTATCATCCATCAAACATTCTCCCCAATCTTCCATTTCCTCGTAAATAATTTTTATTTTTTTATCTAAAACCTCGACGGAAGAAAGCTTTTTCATCTTAAATAATTACACTTTGATCTTGACTAAGCGGATAAAACATTGAGAATATTTTTAATGACCTCAGAAGAGAAATTAAAAATATTAGATCAAGCTAGGGTAAAAATGAGCGAATTAAAAGAAACTCAAGCTAATCTCTATGCAGAAACCAGAGAAAAATTAGGATTAACCGAGAGGTATGATCGTAGTCTCTGGGACTTTCTTGTGGTTGGATTACAATTTCCTAGACGCGAGCTTGAAGTAGCCTTGCACACAAATGAAGGAAAAGATGCTTGACTTCAATTTTTAAGTGTTTAAATTGGCCCAGACATGAATATATTCTGTTTAGACGAAGACCCCGAAATTGCTGCTCGCCAGCATTGCGACAAACATTGTGTCAAGATGATTCTTGAATGCAATCAACTTCTCTGCACGACATTCTGGATGCAGGATCTTGAAGCCCCATACAAGAAGACTCATTACAATCATCCCTCTGCAATCTGGGCTAGAGAGTCCCGTGGTAACTTTGAGTGGCTTGTTCAGCATGCAGCAGCTTTACTTAACGAATATACTAGAAGGTATGGCAAGCGTCACAAAAGCACAGATACTTTTATTTGGATTCTGGAGAACAAACATCGCTTACACTTCGATGAGCAAGAGCAAACAGAATTTGCTGTAGCAATTGCTCAAGACCAGAGATGCAGACAGCTACCAAACTTCGAAACTCTTTCTGTTGTGGAAAAGTATCGCGAGTATTATAATCACGATAAATCTTATATGGCGAAATGGCAATACAGCGAAAAGCCAAAGTGGTATACCGTAAAATAAAAAAAATAATATTTGGACCCACATTTTTTTCTTTAGTTATTGGATATGCTATTGGAATTTGGGTTTCAGTCCTATTAATATTAATAAAAGAATACTTTAATTTATGAGACAAGCATTTCAAAACTTAGTTCTGATCATTTCATCAATTATAATTGGAGCAACTCTTGGGGTTGTAGTCGGATTGATTTGTTGGTTTAGATTCCCATTTCAAATCTATACTCAAGCAAAAATCAATTTAGCTGAAAATAGAATCCGCAAAGCAAGAGAACAACTAAAAGAATACGGCAAAGAAGATATTTGGGAGAAACACCTACAAAGAATGGAAGAAAAAAAAGAATTATGACAACTGAAGAACTATTAAAACTGCACAAAGATACCTGCGACACTTGCAGGGATATTATGAAGCAAAAAAATAACGATTATACTGGAGGGAAAACTTCAAAAGACCCCTTCGCTAATTTTAACGCTGCATCTGTTCTGGGTATTGATCCAGTGCAAGGCTTACTACTTAGAGTAATCGATAAGATTCAAAGGATTAGATCTTTTACAAATGACAAGGAGTTGAAGGTATCAAATGAGAGTGTCGAAGATGCTTGCGATGATATTGTTAATTATGCAATTTTAGCAAAGGCAATGCTTATGGAACAAAGAAGTCGTATAAGCTACCCAGAAATTGAGTAAAAACGATTAAAAATTCACCACTTATAAACCCACTCCTACGGGAGTGGGTTTTTTTGTGTAACATAAGATATGCCTTCTGCAACGAGAGTTCACTCCCATGAGAGCCAAGTCTACATTGATAGCACTTTGATTAGAGGCGTTCAATCTTTCAGCTATGAGAATCCCAAAAATGTTCAAGAGCTAAGAAAACTTGGGTCTTACAAACAAGAAGATTATATTTTAACAGCAGATCAACCCATTGATACATCTATAGATTTTATCGTCAATGATCATATTTTAGGCAGAGCTGGCAACTATTTGAAATTTTTAAGTTCAGATGAGTCTACTTTAAAGTTAAAGGACGCTACTGCTGAAACCACTTTCAGTAAAGCCAACTTAACCAACTTCTCTTTTGATTGCAGTGTCGGAGATCTTGTTCGTGGGAACTATGGATTCCAGTGTGATTCTTTGTCTGTAAGCTCTAGCGACCGTGAGGGTTCGGGTGAACTACAAGATTCTGATTTAGATTCAAGCAAGTTTAACGTCTTTCGCCCTCAAGATATAACTCTAACTACAACTTTGGCCGAAGGAAAAAACTCTACAGACTTTCCTATTCAATCTGTTTCGCTATCTGTAGGAATAGAAAGAAGAGCTACTATCAGAGTCGGAGAACGAGGAGCAAAAAGAAGATATCCCGTGTTACCAGCCCAAGGATCTTTAGAAATATCTATAATTAAAAATAATGTTGAGGAAACTTTAAATCTATCAAACCTAGTAACTGAGAAAGGAAACTTTACATTTTTAATAACTGAAACAGTATTAGGGACAGCTTCCACCACACCAAATTTAAAATTAGTCGTTCACAATTGTTTTTTAAATTCTGTGAGTCACTCTCATGATTTAGATGGTAATGCAACATTAAATTTTTCTTATTCGTTCCCGATTGCAAATGATTCCGTAGAGTATCATTTCCCCGACGATGACGCAGAGGCTTACATCACTGCAATTGAGGGGGATGGAGTGAGTGTTTCGGACGCTCAGAAAACTGCAATTAAAACATTTTACACAACTGCCAAGAGTGGTGGCTGGTATTCTAGCTTGAAACGTCTATATCTCCCTATCTGGGGAGCATCTGCACCGAATGCTCGATGCCTAGTTAGCGGAACGAGCGGAACATTTGAAGGTTCATTCAACTATGCCACTGGGTATACTAATCCAGATACAGCATCTAGCGCAAATCGTTTTGATACTGGATACAAACTGCTGGATAGTCTCACTACCGAAAATGCTTGTCTCATGGCTCTTGCCTACGATAGCATACCGCCGACAACGACGAGTGGAATTAAAGCTCCGAATCAAACCATCATCGGTGCTGGCTCAATTACCGCGAACAGTGTCCGTATTAACACAGGAAATAGTTCGGTGTTGCCGAAAGCGTCTTGGCTCGGAGTGAACGTAACATCACTTTCAAGCAACGGTTCTCACGGAATTCTTCTTTCTAACCGAAAAGACGGTGAAACCACGTTAAGTCGGCGTGACGGGTCTGCGTTCGTCGAAAATTCAACCACAGGCACGTTGACTGGAACGTATAACAACACGTTCCCAATCGTCGGATTCGGGTCTGCTGCTTCATCGACAGGAGCCGCTACTCAGGCCACAGATTCTAACGCTGGTGCGTTCGGAATTAGTGAGGGGTTAAATGCGACTAACCGCAATGCTTACACGCTCGCTATTAAAACCCTCTGGGAAGCTTGTTCAGGACTAACTTTATGATAGGATTTATTACAGATAAACAAACCGCAGCTACCGTCATGGATGGAATTCGCCAAGCTCAAACGAGTCGTGGGCAACATTATTATTGGACTACTGGCTCCGCACTGATTTACTCGGGTAATCATGCTGGAAAGACATTTATCCAAGCGAGTGACTTTCTTTTGGATACTCCGCTACGCAATGGCCTTACTCCCCGCGATTTTCCTGAGTTTGACGAGTTGGTTGCAATTCTTGGTGGATTGGATGCCAGAGTTGAAATTGACCCTAAAGTTTTAGATGACCCAGACCTCGATGACAAAGCTTAAAAGTCTTGCTTTCCGTTCACCACCTCCTTATTTGGCAAAATTCTGTTTAAACTTGGGGCTTTTTTGTGTATATTAAAATATGCCATTACCAACACCCAACAACGGAGAAAGTAGAAATAAATTTGTTAGTCGCTGTATTTTAGACCTCTCAGACAAAGAAGAATTTAAAGATGGTAAGCAAAGAGCTGCTGTTTGTTACTCTCAATTTGAGAAGGCTGAAAGCAAGGCATCTATAGTGATTAGCGATCCATTAAATGAAGAAGATAGTATTTTATTTTTCTCCAAGGCATCCCCTGATGTAAAAAAACATTACTTCAAGACAAAAGAAGAAGCAATGAAGGATGCTAAGAAGTTAGGTCTTAAAGGCATCCACCCTCACAAAACAAAAGACGGTAAGACTTTATATATGGCTGGGCCAGATCATGAAACATTCATGAAACGTCATGACGAGATCCTAAAAGAAAAAGAAAAATCTGACAGTAGCCTGTGGGAAAATATCAAAAAGAAGAGGGATCGAATCAAGAGTGGATCTGGTGAGAAAATGAGGAAGAAGGGCGATAAGGGAGCGCCCACCCCAGATCAAATCAAAAAAGCTAAAGGAGAATAAGAAATGCCACGATCAACTCAATCAAAAATACATTCAGACTTCTCTACTTCATCAGGAACTTGGGTTAACTATAGAACAGGAGTAACTGCCTTTTACGACAGTTTTCCTCATACTGAACTTAATGACCACATTACTAGAGAATTCAATAAGAAGATCAGAGATTTAGGTCAACCTGAATCTCTTTACATCTCCCCTTTTGATTCTGGTTTGCGTTATACAGGAGATGGTAATTTTGACGCTGACGCATCAGCTTACATCACCCTAATAGAAGGTGATGGCGTAAGTGTTTCCAGCGCACAAAAGACAGCTATTCATACGTTTTTTAAAACTGGTAAGAGCGATGGGTGGTATTCACACTTGAAACGTGCGTATTTCCCTGTCTGGGGCGCAGCTGCACCTAACGCCCGTTGCCTTGTTAGCGGAACGAGCGGGACGTTTAACGGTTCTGTCGGACAATCAGCGGGATTCATTGAAGGTAATGGAGGCTATTTCAAACCCGACGCAGGTGGAGGACTCGATGATTTAAGCTTAACACAAACAAACTGCCACATGGCGATCCTTATTAAAAGTCACCCCGGAACTAACAGACCTGTAGCTGGAAATGAGTCTGGTGGGGCTAGGTTTTCACTTCGCTGCCGTAATGAAGAAACCGACATTTTCTGGCTTTTGCATCAAACTACGTCAAATGCTGCAATAATTAGTGGCAAGACTGCTGGTATATTCGTGGGAACAGGAAATACAAGCGTTTCTACTACGCTTCTTCAAAAGGGACGACTTTCTGAACAAGAAGATACCTCAACTCAAACCGCCGTATCCCTACCTTCTGGCGAGCCGTTTCTTCTCGGACGGTCCGTTGCGGGAGCAGCCTCTTCCGTCTTACCGAGTGACATTTCGGCTGGTTTCTGGAGCTATGGCACAAGCCTCCACTCGAAACGCTCTGAATTTGCCGCCGCCATGAAGACATTGTGGGAAACCGTCACTGGATTAACATTACCAAATGGCTAATATGATTGGATTTATTACAGATATACAAACCGCAGATACCGTTATCGACAGTATTCGCCACGCTCAAACGAGTCGTGGACAAAATTATTACTGGACTACAGGTGCAATGAAAATTTATTCAGGAGATAATGCTGGTAAGATGTTTATTGCTGCCAACGACGATGTCCTTAACACGCCACTACGTAAAGGACTAACTCCAAAAGATTTTCCTGAATACGATCAACTGGTCGCACTTCTTGGTGGGTTAGAAGCTCGGGTAAACATCAATCCTGACGTTTTATTAGATCCTGATATTCCAACTGAGCCTGAAGATTAAAAAACCTGTCTTTTCAAAGTTTTAAAGATGTC